>Ga0209363_1002229_pt1 | contig 10064 bp, 6 predicted proteins | sample WorMetexBAHAMAS3_FD_187385 | JGI IMG/M metagenome (GOLD analysis project Ga0209363, IMG submission 187385) | Marine gutless worms symbiont microbial communities from Max Planck institute for Marine Microbiology, Germany - Inanidrilus exumae... | ecosystem: Host-associated > Annelida > Digestive... | reverse complement strand
CTACATGTGCTAAAGTAAACCCTGCTCATACACATGTCTGCCAGCAGTGACTGCACATAATGTCAGCAAGTACGCTAATGTTAGTTTAATGCCTGTGTATGATATGGCTATTGGTGTAAGATGAGCAAATTAGCATACCCATTTCTCAAGTCTTTTCTCACGTAACGTCTACTACTTAAGTGATATCATTGTGTCGTATTTGAGTACTAGTTGACAGTCTTTTGTGTGTGTGTATTCTTGTATCTCCGCCAGTAACACTGACATTGTATTACATTGGCAGGTTGACTGGCAGACAGCGATCGACACGTAACTTGGGATCTTCGTGTGTACCACTGCCAGCATACAAGTTTGCATTGTGCACATCTGATGCGGTAAGTTTTTTCCGCTGTCAGTCAACTTGTTTCAAACGACGATGAATGACCATTAGTTTACAAGACAGCAATTGCGTGTCTACATCTGTGGATCGCTTGACTATGTTGCACTTAGCCATGACTGGTGACATTGGGCCAACGTACATTCACCTAATTTTGTTTGTCATAAATCATACACATTTACTCGTCGTGGATTACACACTACAGCCTTTGTGTTCATTCTTCGCGTTGAACTCATTTGTTTGCAATTTTTCCATCCGTTTTCAATCCTTACATAAACCTTCGAACATGAATAACGAACCAGATTGTACTTTGACACGCAGGCTCAGGGCCGTCTTGTGTAGGCCTGACCTGTCAGTAGGCTGTGCAGCTGCCCCATCATGGCTGCCGAAATACAAGGTCGATGATGATGGGCAAATTCCATTGGTCATGCACGTCGGCCAATACAGTCCTCATTGTTGCTGTTCTGTGTACGTGTTGTACTGGCGCCACACACAACGTCGCCATCGAAGAGGCGTTGCCATCTACGTCCGGGCCAGCATACAGTCAACTCTTTGGTTCAACTCAGCTGATCATCGGAACTGAGGCTGTGCCATCTTCTGTCACTGTCTGACAGGACGAACTGCGATGGTTTCATAAACGGATAACATTTAGAAGACATTTAATTAATTAGTTTTTGCTCGTTGTCGTGGTTGCGTTTTGTCAACTGTGTTATTAAAGAAATGGTGATGATGATTCACAGTCATTCCTGCTTGTTTGTTCACTCACTGTGTCATGAGACATGTTATCCAGCAATTAAAAAGAATGCACTTAAGACGAGCGTGTCTCGGTGGCACGGTCGTTAAGCTACTGGGTTACAGTGCTTGCTAGGCCTGAGGCTGATGCCTGAAGCCCGGGTCCAAACCCCTGTCTTGGCCAACAGTTTTCAGGTCAACATACAAGATACAAGCACTTAAGATGATGAACATCTCGGATCTCTTGACAATGCATCTCTTGTTGCATAGCAACCTACACTACAAAATTACTTAACTTAATGTCTGAACTATTCTGCGGCAATGTCTCTGCATGTACAGCCTGTGGAGAACAGAGACCAACACAGAGATTATCAACTTCACGACTGTCGTACTCATGTCTCGGAGAAACAGCCAGCGAAACGCCACTCTACTGGGTTCAGGGCACGAAAGGTGCTCAGGAAGTGCAGCATGGTCGATATGCGTGGACGCCGTCAACTGGATGTCAGTGGTGTGGTGATTGTTGGCTGGCCAACACACTTTCGATATCAGGAGCTGTCATCACAAAAGGTGCGTTATGTTGTGTGTGTTATGCCGATTGACATTGATTTAGGGTTTAACTCATTTTTTCAGTAATCACTAACTGTTTTATAAACATTAGTTAATAATCGATAATCGGTTTTATGCTGCATATATAATCGATCATCGATTAATTGATAGTCATTTGACATCCCTACATTGACTGCAGTGTCATAGTTAAGTGTACAGAATTTATGACAATAACTATATATTACGATACGATATGGTAGATTAACGTGTGCTCAAAAGCTGACGAGAGGGCCAGCTTAATCTAACGCACGGCCCAGAAACGAAATATCCGGAAAAAAAATAACATCAAAAACCGAATAGCTAACAAGAAACGGTGCAGGCAAAAGTCTGTGGAGGCAGTCACACACTTGCATGGTACTGCGAGAGTGTCGTAAGGACCACTATCACAGTCAATGGGAAAAGCCGAAATTTGCCCCCCCCCTTCCACCACCCATAAACCCCTTAACCGATCGTCACCAAAATTTACCAACGTGATAACGTCGTCGTGGATATCTACCATCTCGCAGAATTTAATCTAGATTGGAAAAGGGGTTTTGTTTCTGGTCGTGCACAATTTCGCGCATAAAATTGTTTACTCCGGTATTTGTTCGTTTTTTTTGGGGTGGAGGGGGCTGTACAGACTATTGTGCGAACACAAATGTACTTACTTACAGACGTTCAGGATGCAGCAAACAACTGTGTTCATTGTTGGTGTAGGCTTACAGACAATGTAACTGCTAAGTATCTGTGTTACATATAGAATATGTCTGCTGTCCAGATTCCGATAGTGCACGGAGGCGGCTGCAAGAAGACGGGAGGAAACACTACTCGTAGATGGAACTTCCACGAGCTGGCCAAGGTCATCAGCCGCTTCTGTAGAGGAGCTGTGCCATGCAGTGTTCCAGGTACTAGGCCGGGTGGTCTCTGGAGCCAGGTTCTACTTGCGATGAACAGACCAGACACGCACAAGCTGCGCAAGAACCTGCAGGCATTGTGGAAGCAGAATTGTGGCAATATCAAGGTTTGATAACTGTTGAATTTGGCTAGTTGTGTGATGTGACACACGTCACGTACCGTGGCCCTAACGTAAATTATACACAAAATGGTTTCATTGACCAAGTGTAAGTAAGTGTTGATTCATTGATGTGCATCTCTCTGTTGGATGACTACAGGTGCTGGTGGAAATCTTCGTGTCTCAAGTCGTTGAGCTCGACGACACACTCCTCGAACAGGACGTCAGCAGTCAGGAGGATGTGGCGACAGGTGCTGGATCGATGCTCGACGACACACTCCTCGAACACGACGTCAACAGTCAGGAGGATGTGGCGACAGGTGCTGGATCGATGCTCGACGACACACTCCTCGAACACCACGTCAACAGTCAGGAGGATGTGGCGACAGGTGCTGGATCGTTGCTCGACAACACACTCCTCGAACACGATGTCAACAGTCAGGAGGATGTGGCGACAGGTGCTGGATCGATGCTCGACGACACACTCCTTGAACACGACGTCAGCAGTCAGGAGGATGTGGCGACAGGTGCTGGATCCATGCTCGACGACACACTTCTCGAACACCACGTCAACAGTCAGGAGGATGTGGCGACAGGTGTTGGATCGATGCTCGACGACACACTCCTCGAACAGGACGTCAGCAGTCAGGAGGATGTGGCGACAGGTGCTGGATCTACCACCGAGAAACCTGTCGTGGACTATGCTGCAGCACTGGGAGACAGTCAAGTGGTGTCGGCTGCAAGCTGTGGTGTAGCTGATGAGCCAATGCAGTCGTCAGTCTCCAGTGGCACTGTTAACATTTCTTGTCGCCGAAATCCATCACGTAACAAACGCCGACAGTTCAGTGACCAGTGGTCAGTCCCATCGCTGTCGAAAGTTTACTGTATATGCCGCAAATCATGGAAAGGTGAAGCGATGATACAGTGTGACAGCTGTGATTCGTGGTACCACTGTAATTGTTTGCAGATAGATGTGATGCTGTGTGTGACAAACTTGCTGGCAAAGATGTGCAGTTTATGTGTGGCCAGAATGGATGTAATAGTGGGAATAGGTTGTTGAAATTGCCGGATAATACTGAGTGTCATGGCGCACTGTCAACGAGTGTCGTTGCTCCTTCAAACGTTTCTGTCATTATGTCGGTCGATGACCTGCTTGTGTCAAACAGTGAGAGTATTACTGCTAGTAGTTGTGAGACTGTGACTGTTCAGGCACTTGGCGAGTCAATGGCACACAGTGAGCTTGTTTTCCCTAGTAGGCTACATTGCAAAAGTTGTGATGCATGGTACAACTGTAGTTGTAGGAACACAGACCCTGCTGTCTGTAACAACTTTTACGGTGCATCTGTAGAGTTTTTGTGTGGCAAACAGGGGTGCAATAACGGAATTATGAAGCTGTGTTTGCCCCATGACATTAAGTCTCAAACTGCATTGTCGACAAGTGGAAATATTGTTGGTAACGATTCTGTAGTTGCTTCATTAGATGAACTAGGTTGCTCAGTGTCCAACAGCGAACTTGTTAGCATTAAACAAAGTACTGGTGAGGCTGCCTCAGTTGAGATGTCTGTTTCAGCGAATGATCCTGTTGTTTGCTCTGACGCTAGCGTTGATGTGTGTGCTGATATAACTACCAATAGTTTTGAGAGTGTGTCAGCTGATGACTTGGGCCACTCAGTGCCGTTGATTGCATCTGCAGTTGAGTCGTTCGATAACGTCAAATTGCAGGCATCATCGTATGCTGCTGCCAACACTTATGTGGAAGGTGACGATGTTGAACCGACGCCGCTGTCAAGTGAATGTGTAGACAGAATCATTGGTAGCCCTGCACCGCAGTCTAATATATACGAACAGCAGCTACAACTGTATGCAGAATTCGATATTCCTGGTGAAGCACTAAGTAGGTTGCGTGTACCAAACCATCGATACTTATTACCGGGCTGTTGGCAGAGTGTATTTATTGATGGGCTGAAGAAATCAAACAGTATGTGTGTGTTTTGCTTTCGGTATCATTCCGTTTGTACCTCTGCAATGCATCGGTCCAACAGAGTTTTCTATGCTAGGGGTTATTGCTCTGTACCTGAATGCCCAGTTAAGTTTACATTAGAAATGTATGATGAGGTAAAAGTTCACGTTTACTACAGTGGCAGCATAAAGCATCCACTTTGTGGTCAGTGGGCAAGACCTATCCGTGGTTTGGAACGAAACAAACTCCAGCAGCAGTTTGCTCACGGTCGTAAGCCGTTTAGTGTGTATGTAGAGAAGTTAAATATGAAAACTGGCAGTGAACTGTTAGCTGGTAATTATGACAGTATTGGAAAGTCTTCTCATGTTTTGCGTAAAATTTCTAGTGAAGGTGTACACTCTAAACAGTTAGATCCTGATGTTTATCAGAGTTTACTTAAGCTGCAGGCCTCTGTGACTGATTCCGTTGCATCTCGTTATGGGATTAAGACATTTGTGCAGTCGGTTAGTATTGCTCCAATAATTTTACACCTGTGGACTGAAAACGGTGTTAGACTGTATCATCAGTTGGCATGCTGTAATGCATTATTTCTAGATGCCACAGGCTCTGTTGTTAGAAAAATTCCAAACTGCAAGCGTATTTTATACTACGAAATGAGCGTACGCAATCCGACGGGAAGCAGTTGTAGTATACCTGTGGCAGCCATGTTAGCTAGTGACCACACTGTTTCTTCAATAAGCAATTTTTTGCAAATTTTTCGAGATGCAGAAAAGCGGATTTTCGGTTTCCGCAGTTTTGTGACGCCAGTAGTAGTAAAAATTGATTTTTCCATGGCGTTGATTTCTTCTATTTTAATGGTGTACAACAGGCAAGACATGCACGAGTATCTGCAGTGGTCATGGGAAACAGTACATGATGGTTCAACGGCACGCAGAGGTCAGACTGTTGTTCATGTGTGCCTAGCACACTTCATAAAATGTGTCAAACTTCAGTGCCAGAAAATTTTCAAGGGTGCTATAGAGCTGGTACTGTATGCAACAAGTTTGATATCAGCTGCCCACAATTTGTCAGACGTCAGTGAACTTTTCCATGATTTGTGTGTTGTGTTGTGCAGTCGATGTACAAATGAATTATTTAACATGGCATTTGCCCGTCTCCAGTTCAAAATATCAGCATATGATCCGAAGCATGTCGTTCTTGACAGCATGTTAGAGTCTGACTCAGAAAATGACATGATGCAAGTGTCTGATGTGCGTGGCTGTGAGGACCGAGTGATGTCCAGATGTCCTACTTCACCTTTCCTATCTTGGGCATCTGCCATTTATGCCACAGTTGTAGACAAAATTAAGTTGTACGACAGGGCTGAGTTGTCACAGAATCGTTTTTTCCATGTGGCACTATGTGAACAGTTACTGAAACTGTACATGCCAACCCTGCCCTTGTGGTCTAATGTTCTCGTATCAGTATATCTAACGGTGGACAATAAGTCTTGCAGTCATAATCGTAACACTAATGTGAGTGGCATTCTGCCTCGAACTTCTGGCACACAGGAACAGAGATTTTATGTGTTGAAGCATCTTGTGCTTGGTAACAAGTCCACTCGACGTATGGATGAGTTTGTGCAATGTGTCCACGAGTTGTTCACTGCCACAGAGAAGGAGTTTGTAGTTACTTATTTACGGAAACAACGCAAACGCACATCCACAGCAGCTACATTAGCCGTGCAGGAAAATTGGGCCAAAAAAAAGAAACAGATTCCTTCTTTACTTAATCCCAAACTAGGCAAGTACCAACAACCTCCCACAAAGAAAATGATTAAGGACCTCAATGCTGTAGGTAGTCAAAGCGTTACAGTGGATAAGTATAGTGCACATGTTCGTAAACCAGCGGAATACAGCATGAAGTCTGTGGTATGTGCTGCTTCTAAATTCAGCCCAATGACAAACTTTGGAAACACCTGCTGGTTTAATGCTGCTATGCAAGCACTGTATAAAAGTAATGTGTGTGCAAAAATTGTTGAGCATTATCAAAGCGTTGTTGACGTAGAATTAGATCCTAGTGACAGAATGCAGCCCCTGCATGCTTCATTATGTGATATATGGTGCTACATGACACTCCAAGCACCGAATCCAGTGCCACGTCAAATGATGCTTAAAAGCATATCACTGTATAACCGATTGTTTGATGAGCGGCGTATTGGCACAAGAACACAGCATGATGTTCATGAATTTCTCACTGATTGTATATTCAGTTTGTTCTGTAAACACTCTGTTTGTCCTAAGTTTATGCAGGATGTTCGATGTATTAGCTGTGGTGAACTATCTTCCGTGCAACGTGAGGAAACCTGTCCATGTTTAGTGCTCACAGTACCAGATATTACTGTGCATGACATAAATGTTCAACAGCTGATTGATGAATATTTCGTTGGATCTGATGTTTCCTCTATTTGCTACAGTGAAGTTTGCAACGGCACTGTGCAAAACACGGTCGTACGAAATAGATTCACTTGTTTACCAGATTCTATAACTATTCTTTTGCAAAGGTACAAGCAATGCAATAACACATTCGTTAAAAATAATGTTAATGTGTTGGTTAACAGATATGTCAGGTTGCACTGTGTTGACGTAAATGCTACTGCCAGTGCAGAAGAATGTACGTTTAATCTGTGTAGTGTGGTATCACACGTTGGATCGACACCTAATCATGGTCACTATGCTGCCAGTGTACTGCAGGAACTTGAAGATGGTAGTCTTTCATTTGCCATTTGTGATGATAGCAATATAAATGTTGTCAGTACACGTTGTATAGATGGCGACATTATAGAGTCTGATTTTCGCACGGTGAGCAATGCTGTTTTGCTCATGTATAATCGCTATTTTTTTGCCGACATACGTTTATTGCCAGTGCTAGTTGGTTTGCAGCGCACGACTGGTCTAGCATCATTAGTTGATGCAATGCGATCTACAGCTGTTGGAACTGCACAGCAACATTACAGAATTGTGTCTGACATTTTGAGTGGTAAGCATAGTGACACATTGTTGTCTGAAATTAGTCGCATTGCTCGTGTTGATCTCACTGGTATTATAGCTTGCAAACTATTCATATCAACTCTCATTAGCAACTTTGCACGTACGATGGATCTTCGTTGTAATACATTCTTCATGCACTCTTCAAACGTAGCAGATGGCAGACAATGCAGCAGTGGGCAGAGTATTTTATTTCTTGAAAGTGTCGATTTCATTCATCAACATACACAGCTGCACTTTTTCCCTGAAACTATTCTTGTTATATGCTCCGAGTCTAAACCTGCACGGCAGAGTTTGGACCTGTCATCTAACATATGTCACGTTTTCCCGTCACAGACTCTGCTGTATGAATTTGTTGGTGCATTGACATGGCAAAACAGTTCCGTAGTCTTCTATGACTCTTTGCACAGTATAGATCCATCTGCGAGTATTTTGTTGTATAATATGAACAAATTAATGTACTGTACAATGACCATTGCATCAAATAACAGTAAAATTAACAGCCAGCTGGATTGTGTGAACTTGGCACCTGATAGCGTTTCCCTTGACCAAGTTTATCATGTGGAACGTTCATACTGCAATACTGTTTTATCCGCTACTCATTGGCATTTGATTATGAGCCGTCAGTGGTTCACTGATGTCATTGTTGACAGTTACTTCACCCTTCTTGCGCGGCACGTTTGTAAAAAAGTACTAGTCTACAGCTGCTCATTTTTCAACACTCTTTTTTTCAGTCAAAACCCAGATAAGCCTAAAGTGTCTCTGTGTAGTAAAGAAAACTCCAAAGCTTTTTGGTTTAATGCTGCAGGTAGTCCACTGTTTGACTATGTTATCATACCTGGTTCGTTGCTGAATGCACACTTTGTGACTGTTGTCGTTGACTTGCGTACACTTTGCATATTCATGTGTGATCCCATGCTGTCCTCACATAACAAAATTGTATCTCAAGTTGCTCGCTACACATGTCAGGAGTACTTTTTGTCGACTGGAACTGCACTTAATGTGGAGAAATTGTCAATGCTTAATTATTGTAGTTGGGACTGTGGATTTCAAGAACAGCGTGACACACATAACTGTGGTGCTTATATCTGTTTGATAGTTAAGTGTATTGTACAAAATAAACTGCTGCGCTTTCAGTCACCAGACCTATTACGCCAGACAATTTGTCACGAATTAATACATAACCAGCTGCTGTAAACACAAGAAATACCCTGGTTCGTACAGACCCTGTAAAGTCCTGTTCTGTTATTGTTAATAATTCCACGCCCCGGAAAGTCCTGGAAAAGGCATAGGTCCCAGTTAATGCTGGAATATCGTAGAAAGTCCTGGAATTATAAAACAGCAGTTCTTGAATTTTCAGTTCTGGTTTGAGTAGTCGCTATGCAGATGAGCAATTCCTATTAATACATTGCCACCTGTTGCATCAGCTGACAATGACGCGAGTTTGCTAGCAAGGTGTGGAGTTAATTATTTCGGTATGGCAAACGGTGTTAGGCAAAGAGGTACTCTCTCACCATACCTCTTTAGGTTTTATGTGAGACACGTGATTGTGGCGGTGGTGTCGAGCAGTGTTGGCTATTGTGGTCTGAAAGTCACGCTATTACCTTAGTAATACGTGTGTGTGTGTGTGTGTGCATGTGTGTGAAGTTGTCAAAGTTTACTCATAACAGCAACTGTGCTAAATGTACAGGTTATGCCATTAACGACTAGAGAAAATATAGGTGCTCACTTACTGTTGATACAGGGTAGTTTATGTCAATTAGTTCAGTTGTTTATTTGTCTAGCACATGCATTTGATAAACCTTGTAATCGGTTTGGTTTCTGTCTGTCTGTCTGTGATTGTAACTGTCCACAGATCGGTTGCCAATTTTTAGGTCAACTCCTCCGAGTCGACCCAATGACATGGGTAGAGAAATTACGGGATGCGTTCAACTTGCTTGCATGACTTTTAACTGTATTTCGAAGTCTGTTCGATTTCAATGAGCTTTGGTATGTACATGTACGTCGAAGTCGATGAGTGCTGCATGGTGGTATGCAGATCCGAGGTTAAGGTCCCGAGACCTTGAAAGTCAGAAATTCCGCCATCATCAAGGTCTATCTCCTCCCCCATTTTTTGGGTGCTGGCAAAAGTCCATGGACTCTTAATTTACCGCCTCTGATTCGTTTCCACGATTTGGCGCTATATAAATTTGTTTGTATGTATGTATGTACAATGCCTAAAGCGTTGAGGTTGGCAGTAAGTAGTAGTCGACCGTCAGTCCCGTATGGGGCTAATTTGTTTCCAGTTTACTGCTGCTTTCATTTTCTGCTTGCATTTGTACGGTACTGATGACTTTCATACTTTCATTGTCAATTGCTGATGCGATTAGTTTGATT
>Ga0209363_1002228_pt1 | contig 10065 bp, 4 predicted proteins | sample WorMetexBAHAMAS3_FD_187385 | JGI IMG/M metagenome (GOLD analysis project Ga0209363, IMG submission 187385) | Marine gutless worms symbiont microbial communities from Max Planck institute for Marine Microbiology, Germany - Inanidrilus exumae... | ecosystem: Host-associated > Annelida > Digestive... | reverse complement strand
TCAGTATCTGCCGCCTCAGTCACATTTGTGACATCATGACTCATTAACGTCGAGTTGCCACCAACGAGAGACTTCTGTCGATCAACGATCGACTTGCGTTTAGACGGCGAGTGTCGCAGTGCTATAAAACATAAACACACTGTACATGGTGCATAAGTATGCTTCATTCAGTTTACCTGCGAGCATATAAACTTAACCCAATAATAACTCAACTGACGTAAGCAGACCACACGGCACTCACTCCGTGTCGCTTAAAAATCCTACTAAATTTTAGGCCATACGACCGCTGACAATGATACTACTGTTAACTTTTCAGCCAAGCCTGTGACACTGACAGTTAAGTTTTGTAAGTAAAGTTGTCACTGTCAGTGATCAGTTGTTGATTTCACCAAATACTTATCTGCAATAATCAATCAATCTGCAATCGATGGTCGCATTTGGCCGATAAAACCTTTGGTGCAACGAAAGGCCTCAAAGGCCAGAAAGTAAGGTAAGGCTATAAAGCAACTGGAAAATATCTCTGTTGCACCGATTCCAGATAATGTTCATGGATTAGCAGATCAAGATTTCATGTGACCATGAACAGTCCTTTGGCTAGTTCATTCCTACATGTTCCATTGAATATGACAGCACAAATAGTGGCGTGAGCCTCTGCCACTACTTCCAATCTCATTAGTGTGTAGCTGATATAAGCTGTATTTTAGGGATATCAGTTCCAAAGAGGTTTCCAGTAGCTGAAATGACCTTCAAAGGTAATTCAAGATAACGTCATCAGAAAATGACATTGACATACGTTTCACATACAACTATCCTTTACTGGGTACAAAGGGTGACTCCATAAGAAATTCACCATGTGCTTGACTTGGTTAAAATGTATACAAAATGATGTGGCTACCAGGTCATAAAAGTTTATTGGTATGTGAAGCCATTTTGTCAAGGCGCAAGTGTGACAGACAAAAGAACAAATGAACAGACCAATAGAATTATGAGTTAATCTCCCATTAACGTTAATGGAAGATTAATCTGCGGTGGAAAAACCGGCCCTAAAGCTTGCACATTATCGAAACTACTGCACCAATTCAAACCAAATTTTGCACAGTGATAAACACCAAATACTCTTCATGGGTGGTCCAAACAGGCGTATAACAAATCCAAGATAGCGGACGGCCGCCATCTTGAAAAATCGAAAAACGACCATATCTCTGCAACGGTTTGACTGATCTGCATGAAATTTGGCTCGGTGACGCATATTGGCCATCCAAAGGGCACAGGCAGTCAAAATTTCCTACTTTTAAAAATCCAAGATGGCGCACATAACATCAAACAGTAAGAACCATCAAAAATAGCACCATGGTAAAACTGGCAAAAACAGACCAAGTGCAATAGCTCAGCAGCCTAGATAGTAGTTGAAACACATTAGTCGCAAACTCAGTGACACTGACACACCAGGCCAAAGCAGCGATTCTCAATACTAACGTTAGGTCTGCATGTCGATACGACTGCACATTTCTCTAGTTATCATTATTATCATTATATTACAACTAACATAAAAATAAAACTGCAAATGAAAAAAACGTCAGCAAACACAAGTCAGAAATAAACCACATGTTCAATGTACACACAGAATCAATATAACAGCAGTGACAGAATCTCCACCAAAAGCCGTCATGTCACATGAGGAAGCATGCACCCAACTATACGACAGGACAATGCTGCAGCCGAGCTACAGCAGTAGTCTTCACCTTAGAGATTAGGGATTAATTTTAGCGGCCCTCAAGAGACAACTATCACATTGCAAGACAAAACTAAATCAAATACAACAAAAACAAGCATGCATCCTTAACTAAAAAATACACATAACACAAAATCAACACGCACAAAACTAAAGCCAGGTTTAGTCGCCTCCTACGACATATGGCCTGGAAACAGTGGGACTACTCTGGTAGAATGGGAAGGGATGGAAAAGCAAGAAAATATATAAAGCGAGTAAGAAAGGGAAAAAGAGAAAAGTAAAAGATACTAAAAGCCAGAGTATAAGGTGGGGAAGTAAGGAAGTGAAGGGATAAGGAAGATGGGGATTGCCCTGGGACTACACAGGGCCTGAAAATGGAAAGGGCCTATTCTTAAAAAAGAAAATAACTAAGGAAGTAAGTAAACAATTGATATAGTGATAGTGCGAGAATCAACAAATAAATCAGGGCACATTACATCCCCGGAGCCTGCATGGGGCATGTTTTGCAGTAGTTTCACACACTTGTCACTAGGTATAATTGATGGTGAATATGAGTCCACTGCAAAAATAACTGTTGACTTATAAATACACATGCACAGAAACACCATTAAAGACATGACATACTACAGCAAAACTTCATTATAACAGACTTCTGGGACCACTCTAAAAGGTCCGTTATATCCTAAGTATGCTTGATGGTTAAACATATGCTTTTAGTCGTAGTCATACGCCATAAATATTTTAGCAGTACTACGTTGAAAGAGCTGTTCTCCAATGTCGATGCATGCTGCATCCTTGATTTTACCAAGGAGAGCGGCTTTTACTGAGCCATCTAAATAACCTTTTAATCAACCCAATGTTTCTTTTCTAACACAATTCTTCGTATTTACTATTTGGTTAACCTTATATTTGTTGTTACTTTTTTGTTTTTAATTAATTTATCGCATTGGTTTTAACTTGTACTGGCACTGATATGGCGAATAGCCTAGTTTGTGCCGATGGTGTTGTTAAGAATCTACTCACTCACTCACTCCAAACTATGCTAAGGAGGAATTTACAGACCATAACAAAGATGGGACCTTGAAATGTTTGTTCAGCTTCACCGGCCGCCAGACAGTTTACAATCGACACAATTGCCTACCCCCCACCCGGGCAGTGACCGTCTGTTTACTGAGGGCAGGAGATGGCTAGTGACAAGAGTGAGACAACCACATGAAAGATGGTGCTATCACACCGGGAAATTGTAAACTGTTGCCAGGGTCTTTAGCAACAATACCAATTGATCTTGCCAATGGCCGATGGCTGGTGTCCAGCGTGACTACATAACAGGACGCGACAATGGCTGTTCTATCAGCCAGACGGCCGTTACAGCTGTGCAAGCACGCCGGCAGTGGTCGTGATCTTAATCTGTCTGTTGCATCCAGCACTGTCTCTAATGTTTGGACCGACAAACTGGTCTGTAATAAACGAAAGTCTGTACTATCAGAGTCCATTTTAACCGTATTATCATTCATTGAAATTAACAGAAACTCATCCGGGACCAAGAAAAATCTCTATCAAGCGAGTGTCTGTTGTAACCGGGTCCATTCTAACGAAGTTCTACTGTAGTACAATGTCTATCACACAGGACGTGCATTGGGTGGCAACAATTCATTAGCACACATAAACACACTACACTCGACGCCTTACCGAGCTGTACAAGCTTTTTAAAGCGTGCACGCGACGATTTCATCTGTGACTGCTCTGCTAAGATGCATGAAATAACAGCAATGAACAGCAGCAGCTTCACGTTAGGTTCAATGGATGTCTCGACAGATGACGAATACAATATAATATAAAATACACATTATATGGCTGGCTTGGCTGCATCAGTCTGAGCTTTTATGCGTGAAAAGTTAGCCAGAAGATTAACACAAGACCACACTATTAATATGTAGGTAACAAAAGGCAGAAAAACAATGTCAGAACATCTGACATGTCTGCCGCCATTCCTCGAATTTATGGACTTGTGCTCAAATACAGCTGCATTATCTGAAAAAATGACCAAATCAAACAAAATTAAGGTAGAAAAAGTCTAAATGTTCTTTAGACATTAATGTTCTTTAGATAATAATGGAAAATCAACATACACAACTGTTGGTGCTTTGCATCAGTAATGGACAGACATATCAATGTTTGGTTATTCTGGGCACAGAGTCAAAGAATTCAAAATTTATAGCTGCATCACTTTCTCGCTTTAAAGAAACTTTCCGACTCATTTGGTTCTAGACTACATTTTTGCTATAATCAAAAACCCACAAGGCTCTATGATTTGCTATCACTGCATTCTTCTTCTGGTTAAAGAAAAAAAATCAGAAAGACCAGAACCCCCAATCAATGGACAAAATCTAAATAACATCTCTCTGTAAATGTCGGGAACCTGCACAACTGTTGATGTCCACCATACGTTCACCATCAATGACCCTTTTCCAGGTAAACCGGGTTATCTGACTGCCCCTTAATTTCTTTCTCTAACTGTTACAAACCTGTGCATCCTCTTGAGATAGCCCAAACTTTTTCATACCCTGCTTAAAACCATTCGGCCATAACTGTGATCGGCAACCACGACGTGGGTAAAAATGGACTATGAAAAGGTGTAAAACCCGAAGGCAGGCCAAAGAAAACCTGGACAGAAGTTGTGAAAAACGACTGTTGGACTCGACAACTGGACAAGAAGGATGTTAATCAATGACAGCAAATAATTCTCATACAGACAAGGAGTGACAAGTTTTTCTACTACTAGCGCACCCGGATTTTGCTGGATTAAAGGCCGTCAAATGGGTTGTTGTTGTTGTTAAGTATTGAACGTACATACGTGGTGGTGGCAGTTTACGAAACACAGTTTCACTAATGAACAACTGGAATCGCTGGGCATAGAATCCTGGTCTGTGCACAGATATTGTATCCTGCAAGACAATACTTCTAACTGTAAATTAAACACCTCGTGGCACTATCACATAACTGACACTTGACTGCTAGGAAAAAGTATTGTAACAAACTCAGTTTAAAATAGTTTGCAAGGACAACAGTGGTTGCATTACGCAAGTAAAACAGCAAACAAATAAAACAGCAAACAATCAAAAAGGTGACATTACTTTGCAGCATGTAGTCATATATTCAATGTGGTCAGGGTCAAATGACCCGCTTTTTTAAATTTTGCCCCAATCATATCTTTGGAATTGGTGAAGCTAGGCACTTCAGGTTTCGATTGCTGATTGATACACAGGAGTACTAGAGCAAGCATGATATATACCCTTAAAGATGTGTGATGTGTCACATGACCTCTATTTTGGGAAATAAGTGATAAAATCTCGTTAAGGGTGCAAGATAGAGACACAGTTGCAATAGAACACTAATAGAAAATCGTATGTGGCCTATCAAATGGCACCATTGCCAATGCCTTTGAATGACCTTGAAGGTCACTTTTGCTGTCTAAAACCTTTCTGGCATCTTTTGACATATTGTGTGTCAAACTCTGAGTAGGCATCTTGCTGTGGATAATCTGAAGAACCCCAAAAAAGTGAAAAAAGCCGAGCAAACCACTCGCTGCTCGAAATCACGCATGAGTGGAAACTTTGCACTGCAGTGGGTATATGCACTGTAATCATCTACAAATTTTGGGATCGGTGGGTGGACAAGTTTTGCCCTTCCCCCTTGACTTTAATTGTCACATTTGTGACACTCTCGCACTACCATGCATGGATAGACCCATTGAGCCACGCGGATGCTGAATTTGAGGACATTTCATATTACTTCTTAATGGAGATTTTATGCCAATATGTTGCTAGGTTTTTCATCCTTCCATCTCCATTCATTCTCAGGAGCAATGTTACAGTTCACAAAAACCTCAACGAGGTTTTCATAACTTTCAGCCACATAGCAGTTGAGTACTGTGCTGAAATAACAATGGCCTCAACACTACATCGTGGCACACATAATCCTCAAGAAATTTGCACAAATGATTAAGAAATTCTCCATCATACTTAAAAATGTCACTGCACTACCTTGTTAAATGCAGAACTCGTTCGTTTTATTGAATTTCTATTATCAAAACCTGCAAAGCAGGTTTGGTATTGAGCGTCACGCATATACTAAGAGCCGCCTTGACCCAATTCCGTGTGTATGTATGTATGTATGTATGTATGCGTGTCTAACTACTCCCAAACCACTGAACTGATTTGCATAAAAATTATACCAGCAAACAGAGCGTCTGACGCTGATTGCTACAGGCTACTTAGATTTGAAATATTTACCCCCACCATATTAAAAACCCCCAAAAAGGAGCGTGAATAGGCATTTTCAAGCTAAACTAGCATAATATTGAAACTCACATATCTCGGCCGCGGTTTGAGAGATTTCGATGAAATTTGGCACACTGATGCAGTTTCACCTTCTTGATCGTTCTGACCGTTAAAAATTTGCAATTTTTAGAATCCAAGATGGCGACGGCCGCCATCTTGAAAAATCGAAAAATCGTGATATCTCGGCCGCGGTTCGAGCGATTTCTACGAAATTCGGCATACTGATGCACTTCTCACAACCTGCCCTGGTATTGATATTGCTTTAGACGAAGGGTTCGATCAGGCGGGAAAGGCAGGTTTTGGTGTGCTGCATGCAAGTCAGTTAATCGGACATGCAAATTATAAGCTGAAATTTAGTACGTGAATAAGAGCTTCAACAGTGTTAAAAATTTTCCCACTAGGTAGCGCATGCACACAACAGCGACCCCATCTTGGATTTTGGGAGCCCCCCTCATATCTCAGGAAGTAATTCAGCGAGGAAGCTGAAATTTGGTGCGTGAATTGATATGCACTGGAGCTTTAACACAGATGAAAATTTTCTCCGCTCTTTTACAACACCACGACGCAATCTTGGATTTTTGGGACCCCCTCATACGTCAGGAAGTAATTAAGATAAAAAGCTCAAATTTTGGGCATAGTAGCTTTACTACTGTAGAAAATTTTATCTGCTAGTGGGCATATTTGTGCCACCCCGTAATGTTAAAACAACGGGAAAGAGAGGACTCCATAGTTATTAGTAGGTAAGTAAGTAACAAGGCAGGTTTTGGTGTGCTGCATTTAGAAAAGATTATCACAACCTGCCCTGGTATTGGTGTTGGTGCTTTAGAGGGAGGGTTCAATTAGGCGGGAAAGGCAGGTTTTGGTGTGCTGCATGCAACTCAGTTAATCGGACATGCAGCACATCTACTTTATTTATGTAAAAATGGTTTGTACTAAAAACCGCCAGTTGCTGCATTGTATAAAACTAGAATTTCAACCAAACAGAGGCATCATGTAAACTGTGAACGTGACAATCTTCTGTGCTAAAATATCCTTACAGATCTTTTTCACTGCAGATAATTAGCATCAGCCACTCTGCTAGCATTCAGCCAACGTAAAGTAAGCATCCTCCGACTTCAGGGCGCTATACAAATGTTGCATTATTACTGTTGTATGGCGCTTTATACCTCGTCGGATTCACCTGCAAGGTGCTCAGGTATGGCACGTGTTAATAAGGAATCACAGTATGTATCACACAGTTCTTAATTGCTACCCACACACTAAACTTGCATCCATAAGTGCTTGCCTTTACTCACCAGCCGCACAGCATCACCACACTACTCATTTCCCGTCCCACTGAAGACAGGAGGCTGAGTTGGCCTGGGTGGCTGGTCGCATACCGGAGTGGTTTGCCTGTCAAAAGACGGTCACCCATCCCAGTACTAACTGGCCCAACATAGATCAACTTCGCTGATGCATCCAATGTCATTACTGCTGTGCTAACTTGTGTGCATCTCAGATTAATACTTGGTTTACATGCACTCTTCAATCAGGCGTCAGATGCAGTCAAAAATGTTGTCTGGCTACAATTTAGCTACATGTCAGAAATGATGAACTGGGTGCATCACAGTAAAATAGCTTGATTGTCATTACTGTCACTAGCATGATGTCTTGCTGGAACATGAACATGTTTCTAGCAATGCTGCAGACTGTAGGCAGCAGCAACTTCTGCATCAGCAACATGTCTTTATAGTACAGCCACGCCACGTTCAATAAAATTCAAGTTGGTATAGTGTAAGTGGAACGTGTTGGCGAGCATTTACACCACGCTTCCTGGTCGCCACTGGCACACATATCAAAATCATTTCAGTTTGTTTGCAGGGGAATCAAGTTAAACTGTTTCTCATTGGTGAATAAATAAAAACAAAGTCATGCTCTAAGAACTTATCCGATACCAGCTGTGTGCACTCAAGACGACTTATTGTTGAGAAATAACTCTGTGGATTTCTCAAGGTAAAGTGGCCACAGTTTATTGGTAAGGTGGACAAACTCATAGTCTTCTGGTGACTTATTTTCCCAGGATTTCACTATCAAAATTATTAAAATTGGCTGGTTTTTGAGTTTTGACAAAATTATCAAAAAAATTTTTTAATGTGGACTTCTTTTGGAACACAGTGTAGGTGGCTTAGGCTACTTATCTGAAAGATATGGTAAGGTATTCTGGTCCTGTGAATATGCTCATTTGCTTTATATTAACCATATTCATATGTGAACCACCATGTATCAAGCCATCTTAGCATAAATGCTGAGAATATGGACAAGAAAACAAGCAATTAACAGACCGCATCAGAAACCATTGCCTTCAACGTGTGTTCAAGTTTCTTCGTCAGTCGGTAACTCTGCAGAATGTCAATGATACCAATAAACAGCAACAGATGGTCGCCTCGCGCATTCTTTGCTGGAATGCCTGCAGACCTGCAACATCATCAACCCATCTGCTGTGGGCATCCTTGCAGCGATCCCCAAAGCGAATGGGAAATTGTTGACGGGTTGTCCACTCAATTCATAAGCACTGAAAGTCACTGTTTATAGCACCCAGTCGCATCCGTGGACGGATTTTAACAATCTGTGATAATTCTTATTCACCATATAATAACAGCAAAGGAAAAATAAAGAAACAATTAAGAAAAAAAGCTTAACTAAACCTTAACTACTCTACATTATATACATAACACTACTGTTACTGTTTAAGAGTGAGGCACAGGGTTCATCTATGGCTCGATGGAAAGCGCGTTGTCGACTTCCTATTAGTCATAATTGAACTTTTTCGTTAGCTCTCATGGCTGAGGCACTATTAAGTGAAATCTGTCGAAATTGGCGTTTTCTGAAGGGGTGGGTCACTTTCAGCGTGAATTGTAGGTAGATGGGGACGTCACCCGCAATCCATCTATGGATCGTTAGATAGAGGAATGATGTGGCTACAACACTGCCTCTGAAAGTTTTCACACAAAAAACCTTTGCAGCAAATATCTTAGATGGACTGAAATTCAAAATGGGTTACGTGACATGACCACACCCATTTCAGGCTGATGAACTCCACAGTGACCTTATTGACAAAAATTCTGCAAGTAATATTATGTGACTTAATATATTTACAGAACGTTTTTCTTCCTGGTAGATACGCTGTCAGCTACAGGCTGGCAGTTAAATACTGATGAGTCCTGCAGTTACCTATGAGATCCTGAGACTTTGTACTGAATCTTGCACTATTAATTTCAACCAGGTGTTTGTCAGTCACACTGGGCGGGGCTTGCGTGTATCATTAGCACATGCACCAGATGCGAGCATCTGCGGATCACAGTAACCCTGAGCCACAGAGAAGGGGCAGGAGAGCATGCAATGCGATAGCAGATGGGTGGGTCTAAAATCAAAGGCCCTAGTATTTTAGTAAAGGTACTGCTTATTGCAAAGTCAAGAAAGTTGACATGTGATTCAATGAGTGGACAGGATTCTAGACCATAAAATAACACAGGTAAGCATTTCATTTTCAGCAGCTCAACAATCACCTCCTCAAATGCACAACGTACAACCTTCCCAAACACTGCGTTAAATTCTCTATAAAAAGAGCATCTAAACTAGAGTTTTGCACGGGAATGGGAACGGTAGAATACCGCGGGATTACTGTGGGAAAACCGTGGGAACGGTAATCAGAACTAAATCAATTATCACGGTAACAGCGGGAACGGGAACGGGAACAGTATGTGCGATAATACCGTGGGAGTGGGAAAGCAAGTTTTTTACAAAGGAATATAGACTATGACGACTAACTGTCTAGCGCTGGTTCAAATGCAGCTGCTTAGAAATTACAGCAACGACAGGAACTATCGTTTGTGTATTATTAGTCACATGCATGTCATCAAAATTAAAACTGTCGATTTTGTGTGATGCGAAAATGTACTTATGTATAAATAACTAATGGGAATGGGACGGGATCGGGGTAGTACTCGCGGGAAC
>Ga0209363_1002227_pt1 | contig 10065 bp, 7 predicted proteins | sample WorMetexBAHAMAS3_FD_187385 | JGI IMG/M metagenome (GOLD analysis project Ga0209363, IMG submission 187385) | Marine gutless worms symbiont microbial communities from Max Planck institute for Marine Microbiology, Germany - Inanidrilus exumae... | ecosystem: Host-associated > Annelida > Digestive... | reverse complement strand
CTTCCCTACATACCTCCAAATTTGGTGAACTTTGGTCTAGAAACGGATGAGAACGGTGGGCGAATTTTTGCCCACCCCCTAAATTTTCGCACTGGGAGACATTGCCAGCTTTACCGTATTAACATTATATAACAGGCAAACTTTGGCACGTGTTATGTAGTGGCACGAGCTTACGAGCTTACAGTCTGGACTCTGGAACAACAGAATGCCGGGTGGGCTTACGCTGGGCTTTGCCATGCATCTAGTTATTCTATATTGAAAAAATGTAGCTGTGATGAAAACATGATGGGGCCGGTCATATCCACTGCCAAGGTCAAGAAGTTTGACAACGTAACATTGGACCAAGCTAAAAAGATACAAAAATACACAAAAAAGCCTAAATCTAATACTACTAATTTCCATAAAGTGTCCGTTGGTTATGAATATCCATGGCATTTTGAGTGTCATTATGAATGTGGCCGTCATTAGTTACGTTTGTGAAGGAGGTTATGAATTGCCGTGGCATATATCTGTCGATCTTTCTTTTGAATTATTCCGTAGATTACAGTTTTTGTTAGTTCTTGTATGTGTTGAGAACGTCAGTTGTTGTAAGCATTCAGAAATTAACTTGAGAAATTAGTACAGACTTTAAACATTCTTGAGAAGATCTTATCAGGAATTTTATTTCAAAAGTCTTAGAACGATTTGCTCTTTCTTTTCAGTTTGATGTGCAGTAATGTTCTGGAGGAAAAGATGACAAGATTTTCTGTGTTGTATTGTGCGCAGCATTCGTGCACAGTGATATGCTCACACACGCGAGCAGTTGTTTGAGGATATCGTTAGCTTAGACTATGGCCTTCTGCCCCAGACCCACCCGTCTGCTATTGCTCTGTGTGCTCTACTCCCGCTCGCTGCGGCTCAGGGCTATAATGAGTGTGCACCACAGTTGCCCGCACTGTGGCGTGTGCTATGCTAACACCACATGCAGGTCCTGCCACTTGGAACACACTGCCGGACAACGTCTGCACTGTGGCCGATCCAGTCATATTCCAAAAACTGTTAAAATCTCATTATTTAAAATTCCTTTTCGTGTTTGCTGAACTGTTTTTACTGTTATGGACTGTTTTTATTAGTGTTTTTAGCGTGTGTATATGTATCTAGTCAGACTTCTGTAATGCACCTATGTTCTGCCTAGTAAAAGGTGCAGCTATAAATGCAGCTATGATATTTGCAGGTTCCTCCCAGTATGACCAACAGTATGACCGACGGACACTTTACAGAAATTCATAGTATAAGATTTAGGCTTTTTTGTGTATTTTTGTATCTTTTAGTTTGGTCCAGTTTGCGTGTATTGGGTTTTGTTCTTTCTGTGTGTATTTGTCTTGGTTGTTGTGACACTGTGAATAGCAGTGCCGTTTATCAGTTGCTCAGAAGACTCATCACCGAAAGGCCTTTTAATGTGTGTCATGACGGATGTTAAATGCTACCGAGTTACATACTCACTTAAGACTTCGTAAATCGCTGTGCCTAAGGCTGTCGGTATGCTGGCTTAGTGGCTTATCATGTGACTGCACTGATAGATGAAACAAAATGTTATTGTGACCGAAATAATTCTCATCGGCCACGTGGTTCCTTTGTGACTAGGTGCTTGTCGAGCGATTGAACAATCTACTCGTGTCTGATTGTGCCGACGGTCTAAAGAAACTTGCCATTGGGTTCCTGCTTGTCTTCGTCACTGTAAGTATGCTGAAATTTACTTTAGTTTTACTTAGTGTTGTTACGACCACTGAAGTTTCGCTGCCACCGCGGTGGTTAGCTACCACCGAACCAACACCGCCATCGCGGTGTTTTACAGTGTTTTCGGCGGTCTTTCTGGGCGCTGTTTTCTGAAAACTGCCCCTCACTTATGCCGCGTTATTTGATCCCTGCATGAACGTGAACGCACGACGAGTCCAGCCGGCTCTTCCCCAGCATGTCAGCTTCCCCACTCAACGACAGAACAGCACGGACAGTCTAGGCGCGACGGTCTCACTTAGTGCACCCCCTAAGGTCGAGTGCAGTGAGCAATTAGCGCATTCCAGGACAACCAGAACGATCTTGAAGCCGCGACATCCACCTGTTTCCAATTGAATGACAACTATAGCCTTGACACCGACCGACCGATATTCGCCTCCGCCACCGGCACCATGGTAGCATGTCAAAGAAACTCCGCCACCGACCGAGTTGCAAATTCCTGCCACCGTTACAACACTAGTTTTACTATGCTTGCAGTGTTCCAGATGGGCAGAAAAACGTGTTAAAACTGAAATGTTGTTTGAAAGTGCCTGCAACATTGCAACGTCGGACCAGAATAATTTCTGTGTTCCATCTGACACAGTTATATTGTATATCGCATGGATTTTCAACCCGGAGGATTCCACCATATAAAAATTTGATGGTTTCAGATGGAATTGGGACCACAGATTGGCAAACTCGCTGTTGTGTGAACAGTTTTATCAGGTTGACAAAAAGTATATAAAAATTACTGTAATACAACCAAATTAACATACTGTCTATCGACGTTTCGGCTTCACGTCGGAAGCCTTCATCAGGACTGACTTCCGGTGTCAGTAGTCAGTATGTAAAAGCTTGTCCCATACGTGGTTCAATTGGTAGCTCTCCTCGTTTCGATTCATGTTGTCGGTCTTCCTGATCCATATGGCCTCCCTTATGAGTCTGCCAGCTTTGTCGGATTCTCGATCAACCGCCTTGGCGTTCTCCCGGTCTATCACATGATTCTCATTGCAAACTCGCTGTTGGCGTGTTGATCTTTCAGTGGAAGTAATTCTAGTCACGACTTAGCACATACGGTGCAAGGGAGAATGGGACGAAAAGGGTTGATAACCATTGATATAAGGTGTTACTGGGTAGCATGTTGTGCTGCAGGCTACAGACAACGTGAGCCAGAACACGTTACTGGAATATATCATGATGAACAGTGTCTTTGAGTCAATCATTCAGGTGCACTGCTTGCTTACCTTATTGTGATTATTAGGGGGCTGATGACGATTGGAAATTTTATTTGTTAACTTCTCAAAAATTAGGGATTAGTTAGTCGTTAAGTTCAGTTAAAATATACAGTACACATAGCATTTTAGCAGTGATTATTAGGTGGACCCGGAGAGCAACATCACCTATCCCCCTTTATGCCTTCGCCATCCGACAGTGCAGGTGAGGGCTTTATGTTTTAGGGTGTCCTATTCAAACGTTTTAGGTGGCGGTGATGCTCTGCGGCTGGGAAGGTAACCGCAGACCTGGCGGAAAGTAATGGCAGCCTACCGCGGGGTGGATGATTTATAGTCTACCTGCGGGCTGTCTGCCTGTACACCGGGATCAGCTCCGGGCCCAACGCTCGGTAACGAGTATGGGAAGCCTTTACCTTTTTTCATCTGTCCATTTGTTCATTTGTTTCTCCTGGTCAGCAATAATTAGACTCATAGGTCAAAGGTCAAGTTTCCAGTATATAGTGGCAAAGGCATCAGTGTCAATGCTGGGGCATTGGAGTCCATCTTCTGGTTCATATCTAGACTGAACATAATAAATACGCTTCATATTCTGTCATCATGTTGCAATACGCTGTGGACGTTTGTGTTCGGTTGATGTGGTATCAACGGACATCCTTTGAGGATAGTCGCTGCAGGTTCTTATAGGTCAGATGACGTTCATGACATGGAGCAATCAGTTTCGAAGCGTTGAAGGAACCCGAAGCACCGATGTCCACCGTTATTTACCTTATCCTTTGTTGATTTTCTGGCCTTGTACCGGCTCCTGGGCGGTAATGTGCTGTGATTCATGTGTTGACTTTGGTGCTATATAAATTGTTTGTTTGTGTGTTTACTTAACTTTCTGAACTTTCTTCCTTACTTGCTTTCTTTCTTTTTTTCTTTATCTATGCTTTTTTACTTATTTACTTCTTTACTCATTTACTTTCTGACTTATCTATCTACTCTTTACAGAATTAAACCCGTTCCGTTTCCAGGTCGGAGGTCATAGGAGTCGACCAAACCTGGCTTTAGTTTTTTGTGTGTTAATTTTATATTGCAGTATATTGTTACGGATGCATGTTTGCTTTTGTTGCATTTGTTTCAGTTTTTCAGTACTAAGCCAAGAGATTGGATGGAAAGAACGTCTCCAAAATGACCTTTTTTGTGTCGGGTCTGACGCAAAACCTTAACTTAGTCAATCAGTTTTGATCTTCTGGACGTCGTGCTGCATTATGTTGGCTCTTCTAAAGACAGCAAAGGAGAGAAAATAAGGACTATTTGTTGTTTGATGTCCGGGGGCTCGATTTACAAAATATCTTACCATAAACTTAGGAAAAACTTAGGATAACGTGTGACTTAGGAAAATCTTAGGATAAACGTAGGATAACTTAAGCAAAACTTAAGATCAACTTAATAAGAAAAATGCTTTTTCTCAAAAATAACTTAACATTTATTCACAGACTTGTCTGCATAGATATTGGAAGAACTTAGTAAGTTATAAAATTGCTTTAGTAAATTACATGTAAAATGTATAAAAATCTTAATTCTGTAACTTAGGATAAACGTAAGATAAACATAGGAAAAACGTATGATAAACTTAGGATTTTTTCTAAGATTTTTGTAACTCGGGCCCAGAAGGAGATTACTGAAATAACAAATGCGAATCAGCAGAGATGCTAAAGCATTAGAACGCGAATGACAGTACGACTAATATTGATGTATGTGAACAGATACTCGGCAATGCTGTTGATAGACAAGCCCTTGGTCACGAAGCCGTGCTGTTGCTGACTCTGCTGATTCAGTATCGTAAATACGAGGTGGGTATTCCTTAAATTAATACTTAATACATGAGTTTAGTATTTTTATTATTTATGCTCGTTGATTCGATTGTAACATTACACCGAAGGACTTCAGTGCCTTGCCTATCACACTTAAGACTCAGCCTTGCATCCCTCCGGGGTCGCTAAATCGAGTATTTGCTTCGGCTGGGGGTAAGGCGGGATTCTCACCTCTGTCGGGTGGCAGGTAACACTGTGTGATCCCATATGGCACGTGCGTTTCTTGTAGCGGTGAAAGCTAGTTTGATGCTAACTGCTATACACTGTTTACTTTACTTTTTGTACTAAGGCCAAGGCTGAAATCCTGACTGCTAAGGCCAATGCTGCTGTTTGTAGTATAACAGCTGTGATATATGGAACTGGTGTAAGGTGCAAGAAACAGTGTGATTTTTAAAAATCATATTACAATTTTTTGGCAGATGTTAAGGGGTATCAATTCTGTAGGGGAAATTTCTTTTTTTTGTTAGTGGGTGCATGTATGGGTGTCCACAAAGTGCTGGGCCAGTTGAAGTTTAGCACCAGTTACTAATGGAACACTTACGGCCGCTTTTTCCACCGCAAATTAATCTTCCATTAACGTTACTGGGAGATTAATCCCCATAAGATAGTGGGAGTTAATCTCCCATTAACGCTAATGGGTGGGTCCAAGGAACCGTGTGTTAGATGGGGTGCAGATCCCTCATGGGAAGGGGCAACTTTGAGGTTGTCCGGCCCATTAAAAGCACCACAAGTCAGTGTTGTGGCGCATTACGGTGACAGCAGGACTGTGGTAGCTGGCTGCAATTCTCCAGACTGGTTGTTGTCACGTCACATTGTCCTCCGTGAAAAATCCGCCTTTGCAGTGCGGCCACACGTCAAAACTCCTTGACCACGGGTTTGACATCACTAATGTACGTGTGTGGAACACTTTGCCATCATATTTACCACAAACGGTTTAAGCAGCTTCTGAAAACGTTCTTATTTGAGACTTGCTTACTTGCTTACTTGCTTGCTGACCTGTTGTGAGCTCTGCTGAGAATTGCACACTGTCGATGGTGATGCAGTACAATTGACTTAGTTCATTTCATGTTTTTATGGCCGCCGAAGGCAAGGCCATTATATTTTATCGATGTAATTTATTTATTTTTTATTTCGTCAGCATAGATGAAAGACAAGCCATGTCTCAACCATACTTGGCCAGTTGGTTGGAAGTGGTGTCCATTTACAAAGTTTCCAATAATTTCAGGGGCCCTCCCCAAATTTGGAGCGAAAAAAACATCAAACTTTTTACCACCTTTGTCATGACTTCTGCACTCGACATCGCATATCTCCGGAACGAAACGTCGCATCGACAAAACAAAATGCTATCGTCAATCTACAATGTGTCCCTTAAAGTTGACCTACTTTCCGTGACCTTTGACCCAGAAACGGCTGAGATCTGTTCCGTCATTGTGACCCACCCTTTGGCGGCCATTATGTTGCAAGCATCAAAGTTGCAATGTGTCTAGTTTGACATGTACTGGTGGTGTGTGATTTGTTAGTCGGTAAATCCCTACATCGTCAAGCTCTCTATTCTCGACGATGAACTTGCATTGACGGTCTGTACCTTCACTCGGCTTTCATCTTACATATGTATTATTTGTTTATTTTATGGTCGAAAGTTTTGGCATTGGATTAAAATTTTGATGAGCCCGATTAACAGTTATTTAAGATTTTACAACAGGTTTATAAATGCATTGATATATTACAGATAAATTTTGAATAGTACCGTGTGAAGTGGATAATGTTTGTATTTAACATTAAGCTGATGTAGAGAAAATACAAGTTATGCACTGAATCTGAGAGAATAGGTGGCGTTTTTCTGTTGAAAGTTTGGATATTTAGCAGTTTGTCGCATGTGTTTGCCTGCAGGGTTTTGCGCAGGTTGTATCCTGCGGTCTCTGCCACTACAATCAGTACGTTTTATTCGTTGTTTTTTGCTACTTTGGTTTTTCGTGCTTTTGTTTTGATTGTGCTCAATGTTCATCTGAGTGTTTTCTGAAAACGAGCAGCATTTAGTTTCATCACCTTGACGAGCCGGATTGATCAGAGAAATCAATTGCTCATGCAGTATTTCTATCTGTTTGATTAGTGTTTATTAATCTTCTTTATTTACAACCGACCATTGCATTTTCCTTATTTCTCTCCCTTCTGCTCTTCACTGGGTAGAGATGGCTCTCCACCCTTGACATTTTGTCTCTGTTATAGCCATATTTGTGCTGAAAGGGGATGTTAAACTCAAACTAACTCGTTCATCTCACAGCTTGAACACTTTTCGAAAACATCTTAAAACCTACCTTTTCCAGTCTGCTTTTAATAACCCCTAGCAACTAGTCCAGCGCCTCTGGTTTATTCTACTGAATGATTATGGCGCTTAGTCAGTTTTTTACTTACTTACTTACTTACTTACTTACTTAGTCTACACATCCACAGCCGTTTTAATTTCATTATATAAGCCGCCTGTATTAGCTATCACCCCCAGTTTAGAAGTGGGAGATTTTTGTCACAAATGACCACTCTGCTGGACCTGCCCATGTGGCCCAGTGGTTAAAGCACTTGGGCGCCATGTGCAGTAGAGTGTGATGCACTCAGTGACCGGGGTTCAAACCTCAGCCCGGGTGCGTCCGCCTTCTAAAGAATTATTTCTAATAATTATCATGCACATGATGAACAAGGAGATAATCCCGGGCAGGAAAAAGAGGGTTCGATGGTGTCCTCTATAAACTTGACCGTTGCTGACGCCTTGATTAGCAGCGTCAAGGTGTTAGCCGTGCTAACGTGAGCCGAAGCAGCTAGATGTGGCAAAGTCTTGGCCGTCGCTGCACAAGTGCCAGTCCGGGCTTAGCCAGACAGTAGGCCACGCCTAGAGGTTGCACGCTATAGAAATACGCGACAAGCTGTTCACTCCTACTCAAGCCCTCATTCACCCCACACATTGTGCGCACATCGCACACACACACCTACCAATTCCCCTCCTCTCCCTGGGCTAGCACATTGGACCAACATAAGTTCTTAGCGCTGGGGTCCAGAGTAGGCTGGACCTCTGCCCGCAATAACGAACGAACGAACGAACGAGCATTGTGCTGGAGGAACCATTCAGCCGCATTGAGCTCTTGACGGAGCACCTGTTTGTCTCATGTTTCGTCTGCTGCTAGTGGTGTAACTATCTACTATCTTTGCCGTTGTTGTTATTTTGCAAACATTGATGATGTGAACACAACACATATACAGTACACTATGTGCTTTGCAGACTTTATCATCATAAAACGGCGGAACCATCGACCGGGTTTTTTGCTACTATAACCAACATGGTGAGTGCTTCGTTGAACTACTACCACCACTACTTTCAGTTTTTTTAATGGCAATGTTTTAAGGTCGACTCTTCAACAGAGTCGACCTAATAAAGCCGGTCTCAAATGTCCGTCCATCCGTCCGTCCACAAAACGTTTCTTTGATTTCAGTGAAATTTGGCACGTAGGTAGAGGTTGATGAGTGATGCAAGACGGTATGTAGTATGACCTGATAAAAGGTCAAGGTCACGAGCCTTTCAAAGTTGGAAATCCGGCTGTTTTAACAGCTATCTCCTCTGCCATTTACAATGGGAGCGGCAACTGACCACTGATTCGTAACCTAGGGCACAATATCTAAATTTGGTCTGGCTGGATTTTTGATATTTGGTCTAGTTTTTACGTCACATGACTTTGAAGTTGGCACGGTCCATCAGTTGCGAAGAGTCGACCGTCAGTCCCGTATGAGGCTAATTTTTTAGAATTGGTCAGCGTTGGGCCATGTCGCTTAAAAGGGAAAGCTTTGGAGATATTCGGAGCAAGTTTCTTACTAGCTTATGCCATTTATGTTTCCGCCGACAGTATGAAAGCACTGAAGGGAACTCGAAGCGCTTTGCCTTAAGTGACCAACTCGAGGGAAAGAATGCTTTTACAGCTGTTACTATTGCTATATTTATTGTTACATTATTATGAGAACAGCTCTAGTAGCATAGCAGTATTTTACAGATAATCCGCTGTTATAACAGTTTTTGTCGGTGAGTCGGCATGTTGAAATCTGTGGCAGGTCGGCAGCATGTTTGTGGGTGATGAGGCCAGGATTGAAGCTGTCAAGTGAGTGATGTGGTTTAGTTAAGCATGCGTTGTATGCAGTTAGAATTAAAGTAAGTAAGTAAACAGTCTATAGCAGTTAGCATCAACTTAGCTTTTCACCGCTACGCGAAACTTACTTGTCATATGTGCTCACACAGTGTTACCTGCCACCTGACAGAGGTGTGAATCTCGCCTTTACTCCCAGCCGAAGCATGTACTTGATATAGCGACCCAGGAGGGATGCAAGGCTGAGTTGACGTATGTTACGTGACAGCATTGCGGCTCGTATTTGAACCCGCGACATGTCAATCACAAGCCCAGTGCCGTACTGCAGTGCCAACACGCAACATATACAGATACTTGAACCGGATGGAGCAGGGTGGTACTGGAACAGGGTGGTATGTGCAGGGTGGTGCAAAAATTGTGACATTTTTATGTCTTTGCCACCCGACATTGTCGGTGAAGGCATGTTTGTAGGCGGTTCTGTTGTCTCGTTTGTCTGTCTGTTTGTCCGCTCAGATATTGTTACCGCGATATCTCATGAACGGCTTGAACAGTTTTGATAAAACTGAAGGGAATTTTTACTAGCCCCTACTGATGACCTGATTAGATTCTGGAGGTCAAGGTCGCATCAGGCCATCGAAGTCAAATCGCATTAACACCGTACATCATGGATTACTTGAGAAGTTTCCATGAAACTTACAAGAGATAACCACTAGCGCCTACTGGTGATCTGGTTAGATGTTGGGAGGTCAAAGGTCAAGGTCACACTTTGGTTCAAGTATGTCATGGTGAAAGCATCCATGTCAACGTTAAGGTGTCGAAGTCCGTCTTCTGGTTTGGATCTGTGACATTATTTGTGACAGAGACAGCTCTTTGAGTGTCTGTGTTTCATTAAACGTCATTATCGTTCATTCTAAGCTGTTGTCTGAAGGCCGCCGCGTGTACTTGCAGAGCGAATGATTCCATCGTGCTTGCGCTTTACGAAGCCATCCACCTAAACCGTAATTTTATCACCACTCTCACACATGTACGTCACCGTGTTTCTGGTTCAACGTATTTTGCTGTTATTTTTCTAATTTTCTTACTAACTTTGCTCGTACGGGTATG
>Ga0209363_1002226_pt1 | contig 10065 bp, 6 predicted proteins | sample WorMetexBAHAMAS3_FD_187385 | JGI IMG/M metagenome (GOLD analysis project Ga0209363, IMG submission 187385) | Marine gutless worms symbiont microbial communities from Max Planck institute for Marine Microbiology, Germany - Inanidrilus exumae... | ecosystem: Host-associated > Annelida > Digestive... | reverse complement strand
CAGCACACAGGCACGTAACAGACAGGCGAAGAGCTGTGCTGTGATGAGAAATGTGTTGCATTAGTGCACCATTCACTATGTGATAGTTTTGGCATGTTGTTAATGCCATTGTTATAGCATTCCTCTTATACGTTTATAATATTTTATCGTTCTTATTATTTAATAATATTTTTATATTCATGTTATAATTTGATAATACCATACCTTACTTGTATTTTACATTGTTTTTAGCTTCGTTTTATCACTAATGCAGAGATGTAGACCATACATCACGTTTGTCATTTGTGTAAAGCTAAGTTAATGACTTTCTGTTTTGCTGCTGAACAGGCTTACCGCTTGAATTATGAGTCGGCGAGGATTGCTAGGAGGGCTGCAGACGACATGACTGTTAAGACTGGTAGGTCAGTGTTTGCGTAGATTTTCACAGAACATATATCAACGTGGTTACAACTGATTCTCGAGCCCTTTAAGCATTTCTGAATTTACAAAATGTTGTAGCTGCTGTGTTACAGTGCTAGATATATGTCTTCATGAGAAAATTTTAAGCACATCGATCGTGAATAGACTGCTGGTGACTGTGACATATGCGAGCTGTGCAGGAAATCTTTACTACACAAGTTTGAAGTATTCTACAGCATAGATAGAATGGTGTAGGTCTATTGTTGTTGTCATTTTTCATCTTCAAAATGCTCTTCAACAGGTCAACACTCTTCAACAGATCTCTCCCCTCCCCTCCAACAGACAACATGTGAGCTATGGTGATTGTCTACAGGGTACGAGGGGAGATTATTTGACCAGCTCTGTGCTGTTGTGCATCATAATTGTGCACATCATATGCACACCTATATAATGAGCAGTTCGTACACGGTCGACTGGATCGGGCTTTGATCTTGCTTGGCTTAGTTGTCTTCCGAGCGCCTCTGTGTCTTCGGTGTACTTGGTGCTATGTAGAATTTTTTTTATTACATCCTTTTCTTTACCCTTTAGTGTGCTAAGCCTGTGGGATTGGCCCTTGACCTGGAAGACTATCATCCTTCAGTGCTATCACACTGTTGGTTGGATTATCTGACCTGTAAAATCGTCTCCGAAATGACCTATAATGTGTCGTGTGGGACGTTAAAACTTACAATACAATACCATCAACAGATCTCTTACCGGATGACTGCTAATCTTCTTACTCTTAACTCCCCTTAGAATGAATTCTTGCTCATCAGATTTAAAAATCAACTTGCCAAAATGCACAACTCTTCACTTGACACCTCTCAATCTGCTCGAAATCTTGGCTTTATCTTTGACGAACGTCTTGCCTTCTCTGACCAAATTACATCTCTCTCCAAAGCCAGTTACTATCACATTCGTCAGCTTTGCTGTATACGGCCTTACCTCGATTTGTCAACTGCCCATTGCTACCTATATCGTTCACTTCAAACTTGATTACTGGAATTTTCTTTACTAAAAACTCTTTAAGTCAGTTATCCCGTCTCCGGCAGATCCAGAACTCTCTTGCTCATATGGTCATTAATACTCCTATGTCCCATCATATCACTCTCATTCTACACTCTTTCCACTGGCTCAGAGTCACTGAACGCTTCGAATACAAGCTCCTGTCTCTACCTACAAAGTTCTTACAACTACCCATTCTCTGTAGGTGATGGGAGGTTACATTTTCGCTGGCGTCGGTATCTAGGTATATAGGTATATATCTTTGTGAACAACTTTCTGGCGCCAATTCAAGTCCAACTGTCACCAAACTTTGTCAGTCATACCCTTGGCCGCGGGGGACAAGGATACCCTTGGCCACGGGGGACAAGGTGATTAAATTTTGAAAGGTGAAGGTCAAAGGTCACGGATGGCGGGGGAGGTATGTGCTTTACTAAACGCCCTTCTAGTTACTATTGTAACAAAATTTGATCTTGTGTACTGTATATTATTTCATTGTTATTATGTGAATATTCCAGGCATAAAGAGGTACGTGGCTGGAGGTCTAGGCCCAACTAATCGCACTTTGTCCATTTCTCCTTCTGTCGAGAACCCTGAAATGCGCAACGTTAGTAAGTAGTGCAGTTTTGCTGCTTTCATTGTATTAGTATGAAGAGTGTAACTGTGTACTCAGTTTGAGATAGATCTCATTTTATTTTAACTACAGAGAAAATCAAGGGAGGTTAGTCCAGGGTTTTAGAATTCATGTTTTGATTTTTCGAGCCCTGAGAAGTCCTGAAATTGGACGTTGGTGCTGGAAAATCGTTTTGTCTAATATGGTCTTGAAAACCATGTCAGTGATTGATGGTCTACCAAGGACAAAAGATAGATGCACAACTGGAGTATGTCTTGCCATCAGCTGCAAGGCTGTTAATCATTGACGATGATTGGTCTCAGTGACAGTGTAAATAACATTAGTGTTGAATGCAGTGAAGAATATTGGCAGTAAGCAACAACCATTTTTGGGTAACAGTAACTACATCATGCTTTGCTATGAAAAATGAGCTAGAAGGCCAAATAGTTCATGGTTTTCTGGTGTTGAAATGTCCTGGAAAAAGTCCTGAAATTTGCTTTTGTTATTTGAATGTGAATCGTGTCAGTTGGAAAGTCAGCCTTTGTTGTGAACAGTGGAGTTTGGTCTATACTGCCATTGCATAACAGAAATGTATTTATACGTCACTATAGCAGAGCTATGCTATGTGCTATACTGCTGTGGGCTCTCTGTTTGTCTGTCTGTCTGTTGCATGCTGCTTATATGGTCACAGAATAGTAGCCCTCTGCTGTATTTTTTTACATCAAATATGGAACAGGCATCTTTAGGGAATTCTGTCGTGTTTGGTTCATCTATAACATTTATTAGTACACTGTTGTTGAATACAGTGCCTTAATGCTGTTTGTTGGCTGACATGCAAAACTTCTGATGCATTAGCTCCAGTGAGTTGAACTGAAGTCAAAAGTAGTGGCAGCATATGCAGATATCATATGATTTTTTTTCGGTATTTGTGGGTTATTACTACTGCTAAATACAACTGATTGTATTAATACAACTAATTGTGGTGTGTATTCAATGTGGTGGGCTATAACTGAGCTAGTTTTGTTGACATTGACAGTTGTGTTTGATGTGTAGCATTTGAACAACTTGCCAGTGCCTACTGCGAGCAGGCGAAAGGTCTGCTGGATGGTGGAGCAGAAGTTCTTCTTGTTGAGACAATATTTGACACTGCTAATGCCAAGGTGCAGTACACAGTGATGATGCTTTTTGGCTTCTTGCTTCTCACATTACGGTTGGTTTATGACTTTGACAGCTACAGTGAAGTCAGTGTTTATGTCACTGCACTTCTCTTTGTCTCATACAAGCGTGCACGTAATCAGTTTCTTTACTTTTTGCATTGATGCTTGTAGTACCAGCAATGTGTTTTTGATGATAGCCACGTGATAGATGTTATTATTGATGTTATGTAATTCTCACTATATGTATGCAATTTTCGTGATTCTGTGTTTCCCCAGGTAGTGCAGAAGCACTAGTTAGGTGAGGTGAGAAATAAAGCACCGTTTGATTGCTTACTTTCTTAGTGACATTTCTGCCAAAAATTATCAAAATTGTTTGATGTTTGCTTTGGCTTGCTATAACTTTGACAGTTTTTAGACACTATGTATATTTACTTGCTAGTTGCAGTGCCTTTTTATTTTTAATTAAAATTTTTTTTAATGGTTAAAACAAAGACACGGTTATTTCAGGCCGCGATCTATGCCATCACGGAACTATTTGATAGCGGCTACCATGTCACGGTTCCAGTGTTTGTGTCCGGTACAATCGTTGACAAGAGTGGCAGAACGTTATCTGGTCAAACTGCTGAGGCCTTTGTTGTCAGTGTTTCACATGCCAATCCGTTGTGGTATGTTGCCCAGTTGTTTACAGTGCCACTGTTTACATGTACTCACCCAGTCGCTTCTAGCAGCTGGTTTCTCTGTTACGGCATCGTGTAAGTTCTGTAATATTGTTTTCATTGCTGTCATTAATTGGCTGAATATTCCGTAAATTGCACTTAGGTATTTTTGTTTGTCGGTTTAGTGAACTCAGACAAATTGCACATTACTTTTATCGAAATATCTTAATTTATGAAATTGAATTAGTTTTTGCTTCACCCGTTGTATAATGAAGTCTTTGACTGGTGGATGATTAGTAAAATTGTAAAGAGTACTAATGTTAGTAATACTGACAGATCTGCTACTAGTGATAATAGATGTCATTGTAATTATGATGTGATTAATGCACAAGTTGCTATGAAAAGAACAGGGTGGCCACACGTCCTTGAAATGATATCCATTTTTCTAGGATCTGGAAAGTCCGAGAAGAATAGGGCTTTGAACCTTTTGGAATTTGATGTAAAAGGTCCTTGAAAGTCCTTGAATTGCAGTACTTCATAATCATTATTACCACCATGTAAAAAATATTTCAAGCTGTATGGACTGGACAATGTACAATAATTTACAAAATACCAAAGATTCTACTGAAGCAACCCCTGCTATGTAACACACTCTAACGTGGTAAAACTGCTGGAATAGGTCAGAAAAAGGTAGTTGAAAGTCCTTGAAAAATGCTTGAATTTTTCTCAATATTATGGCCACCCTGAAAGAAACCGGATACAATTATTTAGGTGGCTCGTAATGTAGATGCTGATAAGTTTATCACAGTGGTCTTATGTAGCCACTTTGTTATGTATAGACAGGCCACACAAGGTGCAGATGTACTGTCATTTGCATACTCAAGTAATATGCATATGCTTGTGCATTTGTTTATGTTTGTTTGTGTGTATATGTGCATATGCATGTAGCTTGGGTCTGAACTGTGCTCTTGGTGCAGCAGAAATGCGTCCATTCATTGAGTGCATTAGCAACAGTACACAATCATACGTTATCTGCTATCCCAATGCAGGCTAGTTATGGTTTTTTATCAGACTTACAATATCACATATATATTTACATGTTGACAAGATTTCGAAGATTATTTGTCCTGTAAGAGTTGCTAACAGAGATGACAATTGTGTGCTGTGCTTCTTTACTTTTTATCCACACATGCCCAAAGTGTGGATATATCATTTACTGTTTGTGTGTTTTGTGTGCGTGTGTGTTTGTACGGTTACAGATTTCTTCGCCGAGGATAAAGCTAGCGGCGTCAAATTTTGCAAGGCGTTTCATCAGCGTTTAAGGCAGGGAATCTCCAATTTTGGGAACTTTGCTCTCCCGGAAGCCCAAAATCAGACGAATCGGCCAGCGTGGCCTTGTAGTAATGTGATGCTTTTTTGAGTCCATATTTAATTGAAATATTTGCACACTGAGGCAGATCATATAATAGTTTGTGCCCTGTTGGAACTGCCAAGCTGGCAGTTGATGAAAACTCTGTCAAATAGATGCAGCTGTAATAGCTATTTTTCAAGATCACTGTCATATGTGACTGGCTGAAGGTACTTGATAGCAGCCATGGAAATTCCAGGACAGTGGTGAGGCTATTTTTACACATCCACTAGAAATAGTCAGCTGAAAACTATCCATATTGGTGAATTTTAATTATTATTGGTAAATGATGTAATCATAAATTTTAGTTTATTAAAATGTTTGCATGTTTATTTAGTTTTATTTCTATGTGAAACTTGGTACAGCATGGTATAGTTAAAACCAATGAGGAGAATCCAGCGTCTTGTACCCAGTCTAAATGCACTCGTTTCCACCAGCAAGCCATTAAAACTTCCGATCTGCTTCCAGGTAACAGCCCTGGGCAAGCTGCTCACACGCCTGTGCCTCTGTCACCAAGCAGTATAATTTGGTACCGGCCGATGGACGGTGACGCTTTTCGGCTGGGAAGGTAACCGCAGGCTAGGTGGAAAGTAATGGCAGCCTACTGCCGGGTGGATGGCTTTAAGTCACTTGTGTGCTGACTGCCTGCACACTTGAGATCAGCTCCGGGCCCAACGCTTGGTAATGAGTATGGGAGAACTTTACATTTTTATTTGTTTGTTATGTGAACATTACTAACTTCTAAACACATTTCAGCATTTAGCCAATGTTGTCAGTGTATGTGCACTGAAGATGTTAATTAATTAAGTGATTTAATAAGTGCACGTGTGCCTGTATTGCTGTGCTTTTTACTAGGTCTGCCAAACACATTCGGTGAATACGATGAAATGCCAGAATATACTGGACAAATGCTACAGGTTCTGATTAATAGCAACAGTAATAATAGTATTTGGACAGCAATCAAGCTTCTGCTCCAGAAGTGTTAAATTTCACTTTTGGAGATAAGGAGTAACTCTGAATGAAAAAAATACGCTTGTTAATCAGAAACCCAAAATAATAGGACTAGGACATGTGACACACACATATGCACACATGGTTTTCTTAACTGGCTGTGTTTTCAGACGTTACCTTTGTTTTTAAAAAAAGTAGAAGGTAATGGTCTGATTCGTGTAGAGCGCTACTTACACAGTAAATCAACGTGACCAGCAGCACTTTACAATCTTGGAAGTGGCAGTTGATTGGCAAGAGCCAATGGTGCTGCAGTGCAAACTGCGGCCATCCATTGCACGCGTTAACGTACAGTTGGACCCATGGCATGCAGCTAGCAAACACACCACTGTTCCAATCAACCACACCAGGCCTTCATCCCGTAAGCTTTAACCAGATGGCGCCGCCCATGTGAGGAAACAATCCGATTACAGCTTACTACTCATTTTTTCGACCAGAAAAGGATGAAAGGCTGAGTCGACCTGGGTGGCTGGTTACATACCGAAATAAAGTGCCTCCTCCGGTAGTCGAACCTGGACACATCACCCATCCCTGTACTAACCGGGCTCGACGTAGAGTAACTTCGTTGATACGACCAATACTCTTACACTACGACATGCTGCCACGTCAATGTTTGGCAATGTTCCCCAAATGACAACCTTCCGGGATATTTGGCATGTCACCGTCATTGATGCCAACCAAAGAAAATCAGCCCTGGACTTTACCACAGACTCGCTCCAGAGGTGTCCACGCTGTTTAGTCTTTATGTCGGGTCGTCTAGTGCCAGTACCCATGTGGTAATAGTTGAGTAGTGTATATTTGTATCACTGTTGTATCTTTACAGTGATTTGTGGTGCTATAATTTTGAGAACAATAGGCAGCTCACATAATGAACATTCAAGTAGCAGTTTTTAAGGCCACATAGGATGTTACATGCAGCCATTCCATTGACTGTAGTTTCGTCAGTTTTATTGGTTAGATCTTCTGTCGTTGTTTTATTTTTAAGTTTATTTTGCATTGCTATCAGGCAAGTGAATGGCCAGTGAGACCATGTTACAGACGACTGCTAATGTTAGTTTTCAAACCAGTCTCATTTTTACAGTGGCAGTAATTTCACATGAGTGGTGAATTGTGGAAATCGTGTGTAATTTTAGAGTTTTGCAAAGGATGGTTTAGTCAATATTGTTGGTGGTTGCTGTGGTACAACGCCTGATCACATACGGTTCGTATCAAATATATTTATGTGAAGAAATGATATTGATAGAAAAAGATAATACGCAGTTCATGTTGGCACTATCCGTGTATGTGTGGTTTTACTATTGTTTTTGATTCGTGATTTATGTTATTTTATACCTTTGATCAAGAATTTTACTATTCTGCTAAGGTGATTGTGTATTATTGTAATCTTAAACTATAGCCCATGCGACAACAGTTGTCACATCAGTTATTGACACTGGTGGTCAGGCGAGAATAATGAAAAGTGTGCTGCAATTATTTCCAGTCTGGAGTACTGCAATGGAAAGAAGATTTCAGTTTAAGAAAAGTACTGAAAACAGCAAGTTGCTGCTGTCATGTAATGTTAGTGGCATGGTGAGGTTGTGGGGTAAAATGCAGCAATGGAATTGTGCAGTTCCTGTAAATTCAGTTTCCAAAGGAAATTATATAGATGGAGAGCTGTTATCAAGAAAGAGTATCAATCAGTCAATCATTCAATCAATCATTTATTTGCCAGAAAAATTTGTTACAATAAAAGCAAGTAAAACAAAGCACATGAGGACAGGACAGCAAGGCAAAACACTAACAGTTGCCCTTTAAAGAATACAATAATGACAATGCAATATTGACAAGAACAAACCGTAAACTAATCAATAAGAAATTATGAGAAATCGACCCTGGTGATAGTTTGCACAAATGACACAATGAACTGAAATCAACAACGTCGGCTGGTAGGAAATTCCAGAACCTAAGAACATTATTTTTAGCACAATTTACAAACAGTCGATAGGGGTGGCCACGAATTTTTGTAACAGGAATAAAGGAGAAAAAAAGTAGAACATGTGTTGGCTAGATAATAATGCAACGTAAACAATATAGAATGTCAGCTTTAAAATTTGGCAGTCTGAGAGTGAATGAGAGCTATTTGACGATGTATGCTGGGCTTTAAGGTGCTCTACACTTACTATATTGTTATTGTTATGCAGCAGTTTCAGTAGCCAGCTTAGTCTCTTCTCGTGTGGCACATTCAATTTGTTGGTGCTGATGTGCATATGCAGGGCTATAGCACAAGCAGTGAAGTCGATGCCTCCAAGAAAGCCGCCAGTCCGACTGTATGAAGATTTCATGATGCTGTCAGGCAAGTGTATTGGTGCTTTGTATGTTATGTGCCAGAAATGCAGCAGTGACAAGGTGTGCATTGGAGTAATGTACATTTTTGGCAGCTAATTTAACAAGTAACTCAGTTGTCGCTGACGAACCCGCGCTGCATCATGGCAAACGGCAAAATTTTAAAACCGTCACGTGACCATAACCACGCCCATTTAGGTAGTGACATGTCGTCTTTTTGGAAACATTAGATATAGCCTACCTGTGTAAGAAATTTGACGATTCTAGCTTCAATTATTCCTGAGGTATGTTTAGGGCCTTGAAATTTAAAGTGGATCACGTGACGCGACCACACCCATTTCAGGGACAGTTTGTCATGCATAGGCTGGGACTTGCTATGATCAATCGCCATACCAAATTTGAAGTGTCTATGGTTACCTGCAACAAAGACATGTAAAAAGATTGTCTCATTTTGAGCCACCCTTTGGGGGGACTTAGGGGTAACGCTCAGAGTTTATCTATGGCTCGATGGAAAGCGCACTGTTGACTTCCTATTAGTGATAATTGAACCTCTTTCGCTAGCTCTCACGGCTGAGGCACTATTAAGCGAGTGCATCTGTCCAAATTTACTCCATTGCTTCAGAAAATGTCATGTCAGGCTGGGAAGTGCATGTAGTTAGAAGGTGATTTTTTTTGTTTTAGGCTTAGAACCTCTGCGTATCGGTCCCGACACAAACTTCATCAACATTGGTGAGCGATGTAATGTTGCCGGGTCGCGAGCCTTTCTCCGCCTCATCAAAGATGACAAATTTGAGGTGGATGTTGTTTTATGTGTTTTATTTGTCACCTCTTATTGTCTTTGACTTATGTAGACTTTTTTCTGTATCACTTTGAGGTTTTTGACTGCTCATGGAATTGTTTTTGTTTATCATATCAGTGGCTGTTTGTCATTGTTGTTCCTACTTTGTGGATCCAGTTGTCATGAGTGGATAATAAAGGCAGCATGGAGAATTAGCATACTTAATTGATCTGTGTCTTTTGTGTTGCATTCTATCTGTATAGTTGAATTGCTTGATATGATGGCCATTTATCTGCCCATTAGACTGTGAACTGTTTATACAACTGATCTTGTGAGATCTGATGTCATTACCGGCAGCATTGAGCGCAGCACATAGTGCCAGTATTTCGGTTACTCAGGGGGTGATTTTGAATTTTTTTGCGTCTTAGGGGTGACATGTTGCAAATTTGGCAGGCCCAGGTTGGAGAGGGTGGGTGGATACAGGAGCCCCAAAGTTTGAAAATTAAAAAATAGCACTTTTCGGCGGTTTTTTGGAGTTTCCATCTTTTTTCCTTTATCCTTTTCTTTCCCTTCCCTTTCCTTCCCATACCTTACCTTTCCCTCTCTTTCCCTTTTTTGCCCTTTCCTTTGCTCCTGTTCCCCATTTCCTCTCTTCCCCACCCCTTTTTTCTTCCCTCCCCCTG
>Ga0209363_1002225_pt1 | contig 10066 bp, 6 predicted proteins | sample WorMetexBAHAMAS3_FD_187385 | JGI IMG/M metagenome (GOLD analysis project Ga0209363, IMG submission 187385) | Marine gutless worms symbiont microbial communities from Max Planck institute for Marine Microbiology, Germany - Inanidrilus exumae... | ecosystem: Host-associated > Annelida > Digestive... | reverse complement strand
GTTCCAGGCACACCTGTCCGACAAAACTCAAACCGTTCGTGTTCGTCGTCAGTCGCCCAGCGTCGCCACTGTCGTAAGACTCGGTTCTGGGTGCTAGATCGTTCATCGTTTACGCGGAGGACATCGATGATGTCTTCGCTCGCCATGCACTTCAACGTCACTGCTATGCTGACGACACACAGACGTACAGGTCTCTCTGCTTGGCCGTCACAGGCGCAGTCCAGTCCATAGCAGTGCGCTTGCAGCATTGCATCGACGACATCGCTGGCTGGTGTTGATCACGGCGACTGCAAAAGCCGAACTCGGGTGGTTTGGCACATCATCATCACTGCGTAGTCTGTCACAATCTGTCACAATCTGCGCCGTGCGCCAGATTATAAGCTGGCCATCTCGTCAGCTTTTGAGCGCACTTTAATCTACCGTATCGTATCGTATCGTACAACTGTTGTCGTAGGCACCGAAGTTCTGCAGCCGGTGGAGTCAGTCCGTAACCTTGGCGTCTATCTTGACAGCAGTTTGACCATGCAGACCCACGTGGCCAAGGTGACGCAGAATTGCATCTTTCAGCTGAGAGGTCTACGTCAGATTCGGCGACTGCTCTCAGTCGTGACGTCACCGCTAACGTCATGGCAGCGCTCGCGCTGACACGCCTGGACTACAGCAACGCTCTGCTCGCCGGTCTGCCGTGCAGCGTGTCATCAACGCCGCTACGACGCTGGTGTACGGCCTTCAGCCGAGGAACCACGTCACGTCACCGACGAGTTACAGTGGCTGCCGATGCGCGCGCGTATATAGTACAAGCTGTATCTGCTCGTCCACCGGGCCAGTCACAAAGACACGTTACAAAGCTGCTACAGCCTGTCACCGCACTATCCACGAGACACTAAACACTGCAGTCAGCCGATAAGAACGACCTGCTTATCCCACGAACAACACTCAAATGTAATGAGCGGGCGTTTCGGTGTTGTTGCTTCCGCACTTGAAACAGCCTTCCGGCAGGCATTCGCTGAATCAGCAGCATCAAAGCTGTCAACAAGAAACTACACTGTGTGCCGAAAATACATTTGACATTTTTAATCATTACTGCGGCAAACCGATCTACACATTTTTAAACTGTCAGATTCCTGGGGAAATTTTGTACACACACACATCAGAAAGATTCTTCACCTCACCTTAAATATGTTCATACCTAGTGAATCTTTACAATATTGCTGCTAATATCAATGGCATATTGCATGTGAGATCTGTTGCAATATATAAGGCTGTTTTAATAGCCCAGTTCTGAATTCTATGACTTATAAAATCTGTAAAACAATGCAGCAGTGCTGCTCAAATCCGTGATAGCAGCGAAGTTGAGCGAACTGACGAAGTGGATGATTGACATGTAACATGGGCTGCATCAGACAGTAACAAGTGAATGGTGTAAATGCCTGTGAGCTTGTGTTTGTATCTGAGGTGGACGTTTTCAGCACTTGCTCTAACCTTCGGGCTATTTATCAGGTAGGTGTACTACAGCATAGGTATTAGTCACAAACATTACTGTCACCTTCATAAGCCTTTCATTGAATAAACTTCACGGAGTTTGTCATCAAATCATATTCCCAACTTTTTTGCCTTATCTGCATTTCTGGCTTCATATATTGCACACAAAATTAAATAAATTATTACTGTGATTTTTTGTAGCGTTTGTCGTCTAAATGTTGTTAAGTTATGTTCAGTTTCAAGTACTAGATGCTCAGCTATCGCCGAGGAACCCGCGCCACGGTCTGTTTCAGTTGAAATTTTGGCATACTGTTGTACAAATAACGCAAACAGATCACGTGACAGCCTGAGGAGCACTTTAAGCAACTGACACGTTTTATTCCGCTAACTGCATAATTTTGTACACTATAATTATCAACAGACTTCCGTACAACCAATCTTGGTGACGTCACCGGAACGTAACTGTGATCAACCAACGTCGACTACCAACAGTGTTGTTGACGTCACCGCGTATTACTCCGCCAGCGCACCACCATTGACGCAAACCACCGTGGCGGATGAACACAAAGGTTTCAAACAGCATAAGTGACCGTCAAGGTCACTAAAGGTCACCCGTAATGGTGCCATTCGATAGACCACATGTGATTTCCTATTAGTCTTCAATTGCAACTATGTGTCTATCTTGCACCGTTTAATTCCGAGATATTACCATTTGTTTCCCAAAATTTAAAGAGGCCACGCGACCCTGAACACATCCCTTTCGGGTTAATCTATCATGCATGCATTAGAACTCCCTAGAACTCCTCTGTATCAATCAGCACACGGAATTAAAAAGTGCCTAGCATTACCGATTCCAAACTTATGATTAAGGGTCAAAATTTAAAAAAACGGGTCACGTGACCCTGACCACGCCCATTAGGTGGTAGTGTGTCATCCCAAGGCTAACACTTGATATACTCTACATGCATACAAATTTTTTGCGACTCTCGCTTAAGTCGTTCCGGAGATATGATTGCGGGCATCGAAATTCAAAAATGCATGGGTGATGTGACCCTGACCACGCCCCTTTTAGGGGAGATTTGTCATCCGAAAGCGAAGAGTCAATAAAGTCTACCTGTGTGGTGCAAAATTTGACGATTCTAGCTTTAGCCGTTCCAGAGATATGATTAGTACCCACCAAAATTCAAACGGTTCACGTTATCTGACCACGCCCCTTTCAGGGATGATTTGTCGTCCATGGGCTAGCACTTGCAAAGATCAAGTTGCTTATCAAATTTGAAGTCTCTATCAACGCCCACCACGAAGATATAAAAAGGAATATAAATGTGGAAAATGGGGTGGTTTGGAGCAGTTAGGGTCACCCAAGGTCACTGAATATAGCGCCATTCGATAGAGAGCATACGTATTCCTGTCAGCTTTAGCCTTCCATAGTAACCTGAGCTATCGTATGGCGTTGTTTGCATGATCCCAGGTTTAGCGGTCTTAGTAGAACACCGACTTGTGACAGACAGACACACGATGACGGCAAATACTGCGCTAGCATAGCGTCACGTGGGTAAAAACCGATTAATTTTGACGGTATGAGTAAACGTTCAGCCGTTATTTTATATTTTATATTTTTTATATTTTATCATATTTTATATTATATTTTATTTTATAATTTCGCAAGGTGGTGTAGTAACACAGTTAAGGTGAGGCGGGAGATCCTGTAATCATTACATAGAGTTTCTTTGGGAATCCGTCAGTGAAAGGATTTTGAAAATCGGTCTACATTTTGCCAAGTTATAATAAAAAGTCAAGTGTATTGTTTTTTGACTCACAGTGTATAGGCCTAGACTTTTTATTTTTTAAATTTAATAACATTGCTGTACATTAGGCAAAACCGTCACATAATTCTTTTTGTCTTTTTGTGTCCTAACGTACGTTCGTTGTTAGTGAGCTAGTCGGCTGCTGCTGTAAGCTTTTTATGTCTGGCATTATTACTATATTATTATTAGGCCCTATTATTATTATTACTGTTATTATTGTCACGTTTGCGCTATGGTTTATGCATTTTTGTTCCGAGCAATGCGTGCATCTCTATATAGGCAGTGGCGTACGGTCGGTCGCAGCGGAATAAATGCCGGCGATATGCCATGCACCGTCGGTCGGGTCGTCGTCGGCCAATCAGCACTCAACAGGCGACGTCGAAAGTATAGCGCTTGACTCGGACAACTTCGACAGAACGGTGACAGCACCGACAAAGTCGGAAACGGACACTTTCTTCAGTGTTGCGAGCGAGACACCAGTATCCTGTATGAGACGAGATGAGTTTTCTGGACGCCTGTTTCGTCACTGCGTTTTAATGTGGACATTTACATCTACGCTGTGGGTTCGTTCGCTAATGCGCGCTAAGAGGCGTTGAAAAGAGCGGCCGGCCGACTAATATACGACACACGCGGCCTCCGTTGCATACCTGTGCATATTTACGTGCGGCCAGCCAATCCAGGTGACAGGTGAAAACTACATACACACGCTGCAGGCAGTCGTCCTCCATTTAGTTTATGTACTGGTATGCAGTGTCGGCTGCATTGGCTTTCACCAAGGATCATGATGTTTGTTTACACGAAACTGAATAGCGCGAGACCTACAATGACAGTTTCAGCTAAACTGCGTGCGATTTTTTGTGATAATTTCTTGCTATGTACACTTGATAACCGATGTTCGCTCCTTAGCCTTTATTCTCCATTTTGTTAGAAATAATTACTCTTATTTTCTGATGTTATGACCATCTAACGCTTTGACTCAGTGTATTTGGCGTCAGAATAAAGTCCCTGGGTATATTAAATGGTGTAGTTGGCGTGATCCTCTGTTTAAATGTTTCTGATAGAGGTCAACTTGTAACAGACACACGGGCGGACGGACATACAGACAGTTATAGGACCGTAGCATATACCGTGCTAGCATAGCGTCGAGCGGGTTGAATGCTCGATCGGTACAAACACTCGTCAAGACCGGATTTACAGACGTAGGTACAGTTCGTCTTGCCGTGTAGCGCGTATCAAGCTTAATTCGCCACATGGAGCAACGAAAGTGAGTTGTTTCTCAGCGTAGCGACAGAATGAAGAACCCGAGCAAAACATCTGTATAAGTATCAACGTATACAAGCACAGACAACGCTTTTCAGAAAGTCATTCTTCCCAACTGGAATGATAGTGACGCTGATATAATCGAAACACGATCTCTTTTCTGAGCTAATCGTTTTCTTTGTTTTAGTTTTTCCTTAATTTTTTGTTTCTGCGCCTTACGCTAGACTAAGCTGGCCTTTTATCAGCTTTTGAGCGCACGTCAATATATCATATCTGATATCGTATCTGTCGGCAGACTCAAAGAACGAAGCGCCATGGACACTCGGAAGCCGAGTGCAGTTGTGAGTTACATGGTCGTGATAGACCTACTCCACCTGGCGGTTTTCCGCTTATCAAGCAAGACAAGAACGTGTAATGCGAGTGAAGTGTCCTAAGTGACACCTTGCAGTCACGAGGACAGTGAATAAAGGTAGGTCTTCAGACGTGATCTACAGAGAGGGTGCTGCCGAGATGACGCGCTGAGGCCGACCGTTCCAAATATAACGAGCGGCAGCAATGGGAAATGTCCGGTCATCGACGCTAGAAAGGCGCGTGTGCGGAACAGTCAGTGATGACGAAGCTGATCGTAGACGTCGACGAGCGTCAAAGTTCACCGTCAGCTGGAGTTCATCACAGAGATGGGCGGGTGTCAGTCCGTGTGTATGTGCTGAGACGGAGCTTTCAACCAGTGGAGTTGATAGCACAGCGGAGTGACGTGTTCGTATCTTGAAGGCGAGCGGCGGCATTTATTACCAAGAAGCTCAGCTACCGTAGAGTGACCACACGACGCGCTATGTTAGTACATTCGTGATATGTTTCACAGCGTATGGGAGTTAGAAAGGTTTCAAACAACGAAAATGGCCTTCAAGGTCATTCAATGGCATTGTCATTGGTGCCATTCGATAGGCCAAATACGATTTCTTATTAAACTACCATTGCAACCATGTCTGTATCTTGCACCGTTTCCGAGATGTTGTCACTTATTTCCCTAAATTGAAAGAGCTCACATAACCCTGAACGCACGCCTTTCAGGGGTAATCTATCATGCCTGCACTAGTACACCTCTGTATCAATCAGCACACGACATTTGAAATGACTAGTTTCACTGACTCCAAAGATATTATTGGGGAAGGGCAAGATTTGAAAAAAGAACGGGTCACGTGACCTCGACTACGCCGATTGGGGTGGCTAATCTGTCATCCCACGGCTAGTATTTGGTATTAAAAACCTGCATACAAAATTTGGCGATTCTCGCTTCAGCCGTTCCGGAGATATGATTTCTGGTATGCAAATAGCAAATGGGTTATGTGACGCGTCCGAGCCTCTTTTATGGGTGGTTTGTCATCCGTAGGCTAGGATTTGATGCATTCTACTTCTATGCAAAATTTGACGATTCTAGCTTAAGCCGTTCCAGAGATATCGTTGGGAGCACAAAAAAATTTAAGTGGGTCACGTGACCCAAACCACGCCCTTTTTAAGGGTCATTTGTCATCAGTATACTGGGACTTGACATAATCTACATGTGTACAAAATTTGACCGCTATAACGTCAGCCATTCCAAAGATATCGTTGATGCCCACCAAAATTTAAATGGTTCACGTGACCTGGCCACGCCCCGTTTATGGAATGGATGATTTGTCGTCCAAATTTGAAGTCTTTCTCCACTCACTACGAAAATATAAAAGGCGTATGAAATATCGAAAATAAGGTGGTTTTGGGTAGTTAGTGTCACTCAAGGTCACTGAAAATAGAGCCATTCGATAGAGCGCATATGAGTTTCTATTAGCGACGCAGCGTTCCATAGTAACTATGTCCCTATCTTGCACCGTGTCTGAGATATAGCGAGATGTTGGTCGACAATTCACCGATTTGAACCCATTTTACCTCTATTTGGCACCCCCGTTGGGGGGGGGGTGACCCCGTCGGAATTTCGCCGAGATCTTTGGCACCAGAAAGAGTCCCCGGCTACCATACGGCGTTGTTTGCGTGATCCTGCGTTCAGCCCTTTTGGCACAATGTCGGCTTGTGACAGACAGACGGACACACGACGACAGAATGCACAGCGCCAACATTGCGTTACGCGGTAAAAACTGGAGCTGTAGCACAAGGTTAAAGACAGAATATGTCGTCTTCTACAAAATGAGAGTGTAGCGTAATTATATCCAAAAACTCGACCGATGCCACGGACTGCTATGCTGCTCCTGTCCAGGCGTCAATGGGTGACGATAAGTAGGCTACTACGACGCTTTCCCACACGACGATATGCAATTCTTCTTCTCTTCCTACACACCATGTCATATGTCGTGCCGCCGTCGACCTACTCACTGACCATGGGTCACTCGAGTAGGCAGAATGGTGCTGTCCGTGAACAGATCTTGTGATTGTCGCTGACGTCATGTATGCCAAGCCTAACTCGGAGTGACTTTCGTTTCGTCCGGTAAAGAAGGCTGATTAATCGAAAACTAACTGTAGATACATTTGACGCGGGCAACAGCTGAAGAATGGGACAAGGGAATGACGAAGTCCAAGAGATGTTGGCATTGGCAGCAGCGTATGCATGATGCAGTACGTTCTTCATTCGATCGCGTCGTGTAGGCGTTCAGATTGTGGCAGACCTAGTTCTCGACAGTATGATAATATGTGAGACAGCAGCCGTACTAGCAATGACTTATCAGTTGCACTGCCGGTTACTTCATTGCTCATCAGTCATTCGCAGGACAGTACATTGTCCATGGCCGCGTTTAGCGGAAAGCGTCATGTAACGGTATGGCGTACGTCCGTCCGTCCGTCTGTCTGTCCCATCGACATACTCACCGTGACCCACCAGGCGCAGCATGCGACATGGCCAGCCTACATTTCGGCAGGACAATAAGGAGGACCGACATAGTTGTTGTGTGTTTACGATGTCGAGTGACATCGTTCGTTGTGTTGCTTGGACATGACAAAAGTGATGACGAATCGATGATTGCTCGACTAGTGAGTGACTTGATCACCGTGCACCGAACGACGACAGGAGTGGCGCAAAACAACGGCCCAGATGGTCACCCTCTTTCAGACAGATGACAAAGATTTCACAGGGTAGTGTAGCAGTGCGGTGGGACATGGTGAGATCTTTCGTAGCTGGTGGTAACACAGTACATTGGCTGCTGGTGAACCAGCGCATTGTTTACTTCGCCCTCGGGAGCAGTTGCGAAGTATTGTGGTGGGTATGTCTGTGTGTCTGTCTGTCCGCGAGGATATCTCCTAAAACACACGCGCGGTCTTTACCAAAGTTTTGTGCATGTTGCCTATGGCCGTGGCTCGGTCATCCTGCGGCATCGTTGCGATACGTTATGTACTTCCGGTTTTGTGACATCACGTTTTTCTTCTACAGTGGGCCGTATATAGCGGTATGAATTTCGCTACGAGAAACCAATTTCGCTTACATTTACTTATCGCAGAGTCGGACAGAATTCAATTTCCTATTATTAAAGCGCGTAATTTTGACTAAGTATTCGAAATTACTCGCAAACTGAGGAAAAAGAGGAACAAGAGAAATTTGATGATTATGAGAATGCCGAAACGCAGCTATTATTACTATGGTAACGATGAACGTTTGCGGCGAAACAAATGTACTTTGATGCATGGACGTAGGAAAGCGAAATTAATTTAGCATTAATGGGACTTAGGTTAAAGAAGTATATAGAGTTAAAGGTGCTATTGCACACCGCGGGCGAAGTCTGATATCTACGATTGCCTTGTTTTCAAGATTGCGCTGACGACATATGGCTTTGTTCACGGTCGATGCTCGGCTTACTTTAATGACGTGTGTGTTTCGGTCGGTGTTATTGCTGGTCGAGCGCTTTTTCGATCAGCTGACCGTTAGCATCTTGTCACACCTCGCGTGCGCACTATGCGTTTCGATGAGCGGCTGCACCGTACGTATGGAACGTGCTAGCGTTGACTGTCAGAAACACGAACTCTCGCGAACCGTTTAAGCTGCGTCTGAAGACTTGGCACTTTGAGCGTGCCTACATGCAGGAAAATTAAACTTCAAGGGGACACTGTGTAAATGTACGACTTGATTTGATTCGATTTGATGAAAGAATTGGTCAAGATACGAGTAAGAGTATATATAGTGGAGTTCGATGTTTGTCTAGTCGCTCCGCTAAAGGCGGAAAGTGGCAAATATGAGAAGAAACAGGCAAGTGCTGTACGGTCGGTCGAGCCTACACACGATCATCACTGTCATCTTCATCATGTACTTTATCGTCTTTTTATCGTATGAACCAGATCTCTAAGTTTATGCTGACTCAGTGCCGTAGGCCTACGCTGTAGTAATAGAGGCCTACGCGGAACCAGGCGGGACTGGATGTGCAGTTAACATTAATGTAGGCGGCTTGCAGCCATCGTCGGCCTAGATGTAACCGGGTGACCGTTATTTCCGAGTCGGCCGATCGCCTGCCTATGGCGTGCCTCTGTCACTGCAGTAGGAATTGTAGAGGGCCTATGTGATTCTGACTGTCCATTGGTCTGGAACGTAAACGCACACAGACCTTCGTAATGGCGATGACAGACTGTTACCGATGTAGCAGGATTGCTAGTGTCATCGCTCTGATGTCATTAATGCCTCATTTAGGCCTACATCGCACGAATGACGAACTAAATTAAACTCAACTGAATTGGAGTTAATAGGTCCGTGTATCTACCGTCATTTTTGATTTTCATTTTTATTAACAACGAAAAATTTGAAAATGGAATGTGAACATCTATTTCCATTTTCACCAAAAAGTGAAAAAAAGAAAAAAAGGACTTACGTCAGCGAAGTAGTGCTGCCACCTAGCGGATGACTCCGTATATAACGTCACTATAGATTTACACCAGTTTCTCATTAAGTGTACAATAAAAGGAAATTAACGACATTTCAGAAATGCTTAAACACACGTTAAACGGAAAATCATTTAAAAGCGATGACGAAATGACAAATCTCGCTGATTGTCATTGGTTACGTTAAACATCAGATTGAATCTGAGAATTTTCCATTTTGAATAAAAAATAAATAATAACGGTAGATAGAGGGACCCTAGTTCAGTTCAGTTCAGTTTAGTTCATGCGATGTAAGCGAGGTCTAAGTCAGAATGATAGAGCTGTATAGGTATCCTGTCGTCATGAAAGACAGTTACGCATAGGCGACTCGCTTTTTCTTTTTGACACATTTCGTGCTTGAGCTCAGGGAGTCAGGGTGACCTTTTGATCTTTGAATTACAATCTGAATTGGGCCTACAAAGCGGTCAGAGGCAACTTCGTTACCACGAGTCATTGTAATTCCATACTTCCTGTTATGAGTCAGTACCGAACAAAACAAAATTCGTCATATGATGACGTTTACCTTTGACAGACCGCTAAACTTTCAAACGTGTACGGCGCATTACAGTACCTCAGTAGACCTGAAAAAACGAATTCGAAGACTTCTTTATCTTCAAGTCCCCCCCCCCCCC
>Ga0209363_1002224_pt1 | contig 10067 bp, 2 predicted proteins | sample WorMetexBAHAMAS3_FD_187385 | JGI IMG/M metagenome (GOLD analysis project Ga0209363, IMG submission 187385) | Marine gutless worms symbiont microbial communities from Max Planck institute for Marine Microbiology, Germany - Inanidrilus exumae... | ecosystem: Host-associated > Annelida > Digestive... | reverse complement strand
GTCCAGCGGTCCAGAGGATAGTCGAAGTCCCACACAAAATGGATATTATATCATGGCTGCCTAGTCGCGTACTCGTAGCAGAATAGATTGCGCCATGTACAAACTCTAAACTTGCGCAAGATACTATTATTGCACTGATTACCTGATGAGTCGTACATAAAAGTACCACGGTTATTGATGAAGTCATGCAGTATGTCTTCATAAGTAACTGTTGTTATTCGGCTGGAAGCTAGGCTTCAGCTGAACACTTTGTTTGATGTTGAGTCATTCTGCGTGCTGAGCTGGCAGTCAAATGGACAAGATACAGTGACATAAGAATTATGTCATAACATTGTTTATTATTATGTATTACATTTACATTGAAGGTTGTTAGAACTGCTTGCGTTGCTCTGTCACTGTCAATAGCAGTTCACTTTGGTATCCAGTTATGAACAGTACAAGCAGTTTAGTACGCGCAGGTAGGCCTACTCCTTCACTTGAGAAACAGCCACCAGTTCTGTATGGGCTCAAAGAGCCTATATTGTAAATACTCTACAGCGGTCTTCACGCATTCGGCAGTAACTCCGCGAAAGTGAACTAATTTGGGTGAAATCTGGAACAGCGTGAGCCAAATGTGGGGGGCTGGCCCTGGCAGATTTTGGGCACTATCCGCGCTGTAGCGACAGTTTGAGAGGGATCGTTTTTTTTTCAAAAAAACGCAAAAATTGTTCACAAAATTTCCAGGTTTTGTGCTGTGCACCAGAAAGGGACTTACCCAAATTTTCGTCAACGTCCATTGTCTGATATTATCCAATAGTACACTGCAGTGCTGGTGCGGCCCAGAGCCATAGATATGGCTCTGGTGTGGCCTAGTGAGCGCTATATTGATGAAGAGCAGACTGAATTGGAAACTGAATGCAGGAACTAAACAGCTTGTGCGTCAGTAAATAAGTAAACAGTTGTGTCACCTGTCGAGTACGCCGGTGGTAAAACGCTCTCTTCGAGGCTATATTGCAGTGCGTCGCCAGATCCACTGCAACGCGTCTAGTTATCATCGTCAATTGATAATCATCATCATGGTTCTGTGTGCATGCCACCAGCATCATCGTCAACAGCAGTACTAGTAGGCCTAGCAGGTGCGCTGCTGCTGGTCGCGGCACGGACGGCTGCACTGTGGCTAGCTGGTCGTGAATACAGTGATCGTTGATGGTGGTCGTCGACTGAACGAGCAGTACTGTTGTACGTTCTCAGCGGGTACTGCGGATTCATGGTGGCGTCCCGGTACACAGGGTACGACGAGCCGGGACCGTACATAGCAGCTGCCGGGTAGAGGTCTGCTGTGGCGGGGGGAGGTGGTGGAGCATGTACGTTTGGAGTTGTGATCTGACAACAGCAACAGTTGATTTCGTTGCATTCCGGCGTCTGACAGTTGCACGAACAGCTGCAGTCTCCACACTGACCAATCACAACGCAGCACTGTAATCACTGCAGAAACATTGCAACGTATAACCCTACCCAGTGTTACACTTGTAATCCAAAACTTTAACTGAAACTGAAAAACAACAACTGAAATAACACTGATCCTACCACTCATGCGCATGTAGGTTTTATTCCGTACTGAGAACAATGCCACGACCAGCGTTAGCAGCAGCTGCAAGCCCAAATGCAACATTTTTGGTAGGGACCTCCGCTGAGGGTTAGGGTTAGTTGTGTAATCCATGCCATATGGGATCACAGTGTTACCTGCCACCTGGTAGAAGTGAGAATCCCGCCTTTACCCCCAGCCGAAGCAGGTACTGGATTTAGCGACCCAGGAGAGATGCAAGGCTGAGTTGACCTATGTTACGTGAAGGCGGACCGGCTGGAATTGTCAATCGCAAGTCTAACCGCCCCTGCACCACGTCACTCAACACATGGTGAGGTGTCAAGTACTCACTGCATTGATTTTGCAGTGCACCGTCAAAACACATTAATTCTTACGAAGTGGCATCATTGATGTGTATTTCTGTTGACTACAGGGGTGGCATTTGACACCCTGTCGGGGAATAGCGTATAATTTGTCGGGGATTGCTAGTATATATGATATCTTTCATTAATTCGTCATTTTTACTTTACAGCCATATTTACATTGTTCAGCGCCACTGTCCATTTTGTAAGTGGCGGGCGGTTTACAAATCTCGATTGTGATTGTGATTGTGTGTGATTAAACTGAGGAACAAGTTAAGAATCATGGGCACATTGCATTACGCCTACTATGGCGCCCATGATTTTCCTAACCACGGCATAACCAAACGCTCAGCTACTGTGGGGCCCAGTAAACTGTCTTGGGCGCAATCTCTCTGTAGGTTTGATTGGCTTGGCGCGATAGCTAGCGCTTGGTGCCACTATGTTTTTTTCGACGGAAAGTTAACACCATACGTGGCAGTACTGACTCATAGTGCATAGCCTGCCTCCAGCAGCCACTTCCCATCGGCTCAAGTTAAGAGCCAACTAGGCGGCTAGGTTTATTGTCATTTTCGTTGTGTACTTTTCTTATATGTTGGTTTTATCTTTGTGCTTCTATAATATGCTTGCACAAATTAATGTAGAACAGGAATGGTATACCTACCCGGATTTTTATGAAATAAAATATATTTACTTTTAGAGTGCTTATATATATATATAGATATAAATGTAAAAAAACTTAGCAGTTTAAAACACCGTGTTATAAGCCAAGGCACACGTCTAAAACTGCAAAAATCAATTGTGGGATTTAGTTAGTCACTAGGCTTCTAACACGGACGCAGGACGCTCAAAAAATTCCGGCCCATGCAGCTACAAATTGTGCACTGTGCAAACTCACATGCTGTCAAGAATCCTCAGTGAAGACAAACATTGCTTGAGAAATGAATATTATTTATTTTACTTCATTACAGATTACGTTTGTGCTTTGAAAAGGTGACAACTGATAAACAATATAGTTTGAAATAAAATAATTATCGTTAGATCAATTTACTGAATTAATTTCTGAAGTCGTCCTGTTGATTTCTTCAGAACTGTCATCAAACCTTATACAATGAAGGAAATTCGTATTCATTTGTTGCATGCATTCTATGTAATTTGATTTGCATTGTTTTGTTTTGGCTTATACCAAAACAATATAAATGAAATTACATTGTTCCATGAGTATAAATCTGTAAGACAAACTCCATATTAAAGAAAATAAACCCACTTGGATACATTTAATATTTTTGATTAACGAAGCATGTTTTATGTAATTTCTGTAAATGTAAACATGACAAAACCAAATTTTGTTGAATTTCGCAATGATCGGCCAAGCCGTTGCTGCAGTTGTCTCTGTGTCCGACTTTAAAATTTGAAATATTTTTTGTCCTAAATGTACAAATTGAATGGCATATCTGACAACGATCTTTTTGTGATTAGCCTACCTAATATACATACACAGTAGGCCTACACTGAATGACGTAATTTAGCTATTATTGTGGAAGCGTGATTCTTGGGCCTACTACTATTTCCAAACATAATGTCCATGATTTGAATGTGAATCACTTGACACCCCGTCGGGCAAGCTCTAACTGTGTCGGGGAAGACTCTGGCGCCACTTCTGATTGACTAAGCAATATTTTAACAAAACGAAAGTTGCTGTTTATTATTTTCTAAGCACACTAATCAACACCATGCATCATCAACTGACAATACTGCCGAGCCGAGTGGTCTAACGATGCCAATGTTTAGACTACAAACCAACAACGCTCAAAGACAGTTACAATTATAAGTTCAGTGTTGGAAATGCTGATGTTTTCTTCAGTCAAGGTGTAATACTTGATGGAGCTCAAAAGTGTCAATAATTGTCAAGCATTACACTTAAGAAAACATCAGCATCTCCAACATTTCACTTATAATTGTAAATGTTTGTTTGAGCCGAGCGTTGTTGGCTTAATAGTCGTAATGGCAATGTTAGACTACTCAGCAGTATCGTCAGTGCAACAGATGTCTGTCTCTAGTTTCCTCTATTTGTGTAGTGGGGAGTTGGCCTTGTCCCCCACCCCCACTACATTTGTCTCTTTTACTTGTTTATGTTTTGTGTAATTGTGGATTTTGCTTGTAATTTGACTGATATGTTGCTGTTTGTGACTTCCTGATTTTTCTCTTTAATGTCTCTCTGTCTGTGTTATGTTACTTTTAGGGGCCTTGTTGCCTGGTTTTAAATAAAAAATAAAATTTCGTCGGACATTCTGGCCCAGTGGGGCCATATGATGACGCCACTTTGTGAGAATACAGGCCTACGTTCTACCAGTGCAGAGGTCGCCGGTACACACCACTGCACCCTCGAAACGAGGCCGCAGACCGTGGAATTGTGAAAGACTGTTGACGGCAAAAAACGAATATAACCAACATAAACGAATGCAAAATTGCCGTATGTCGACCAATTGGTCAATTAAATGATTTCTCTCTTCACTTGTCAGTAGGGGTGTTCACCCAAACATTTTTCAATGCGCAGCAAGAAACTATATAGAATGCTATAATTAGACACTCACTGACAGCCAATGATCACGGCTTGTACGGTAGTACAAGCTGTCGTAAAAGCCAATAGCCAAAGTGATGAGAAAGGGCAAATTTCGAACCCCTAAGGCTCCGAAACCCCTGAACGGATTTCGATGAAACTTGGAATATATAACCGTGTACGTTACGTCGTTACCCCTATGTCCCCCAAAGGGTGGCACAAAACGCAATTTTGCTGTTTTTGCCAGTAAAATTTAACTTATGTCAAAAGAAGTCTGCTACAAAGTTTCTGTGTGTGAAAAATTCCAGCGGCAAAGTTGTAGCTACATCATTCCTCTATCCAATGGTCCATGGATGCATAGCGGGCGACGTCCCCATTTACCTAAAATTTGCACTCAAAGTGACCCACCCGTTCAGAAAACGCTGATTTCGACATTTTTAGCCTAGTGCTGCTGCTGCAGCAGTGAGAGCTAGCAAAAAAAGTTCAACTGTGACAATAGGAAGTCGACAATGCGTTTTCCATCGAGTCATAGATGAATCCTGTGCGTTACCCTTTAGTCCCCCAAAAGGGGCTGAAAAGTCGAATTTTTACATTTGGCGTTGCCTTTCGTGTCTTCATTATAGGTAATCATAGACACTTCAAATTTGGTACGTGTGTTGAACACAGCAAGTCCCAGCCTACAGATTACCAACCGTCCGTGAAATGGGCGTGGTCACGTTAGGTGACCCATTATATTTATTAGTCCTAAGATATCTCTGGAACTGCTTTAGCTAGAGACGTCAAATTTGGTGTGCAAGTTGATCATAGCAATTTCCAGCCTACGGACGACAAACTGTCCTGAAAAGGGCGTGGCTGCTGTCACGTGACTTCTAATTTGTTGGAAAATAAATGATAATATCTCGAAAACGGTACAAGGTAGCCTCATAGTTTCTATTAAATTTGAATAGGAAGTCATATGCGCTTTATGGTTATGGTTATCTTGCCGATGACCTTGGGTGACCTCTAACCACCTTAAACCACCTCAATTTCTACATTTTGCGTTGCCTTATGCATGTTTGTAATTGGCGAGCGCAAAGACTAAAAATTTGATGTAAAGGTTGAATGTGCAAGTCACAGCCTACTGGCGACAAACAGTCCCTGACAGGGGCGTGGTCAGGTCATGTAACCCATTAAAAAGTTAGGGTGCTCCAATCATATCACTGGAACGGCTAAACCTAAAGTCGTCAAATTTTGTACACAGGTAGGATATAGCCTAGCAATTCTAGCAAGGATGACATATCACCCACAAAATGGGCGTGGCTATGGTCACGTGACTGCTTTAAAATTTTGCCGTTTGCTGTGATGCAGCCGTCGCGCGGGTTTGTCTCTGTCAGCGACAGGTGACAGCTGAGCCACTTGTAAAATATTTGGGGGTTAGAATCATATAGTTGGAATGGGCATTTCAAATTTGGTGTGCAGATTGAATTTGACACTGATGAGTATCTTTCTAACTCGCATACTTCGGGAAATAAGGCATGCATTAACTATGTTCGTTATATATTTATACATGAATTATAAAACGCGCGTGGCTTTCAATTTCGAGTGCTTGTCTTGTCGAAACTGAAAGTCGCAGGCAGTCTGGTACACTGTAAGTGTGGTGATATCTCCAAAATGGTGCCAGATAAAGACGTTGTTACTTTTGATCACTAATAGGAAGGGATATACGGCATATCGAATAGTGATAATTCCGATGACCTTGCGTGACCTTTAAGATCATTCGCCTACTGCAAGCCTTGTCAAATTGAATTTTTCGTACAGATGTGCAGCAACTGATAGCACGTCGCAAAGTGATGAAATAACAATTGTTTCACCTCACCTCACTGCATGAAATGAAGCTCATGACCAGGCAGACGGACACACATAGGCCTATAGGCCTACGGACAGATGGACAGAGAAGCTCGGCTATCGTCGTAACGAGCCACACACAGACACACAGACAGACAGGTGGACGGCGGTCACAGGTATACTGACGTCACAGAGCGGTTCCTGACTGCAGCACGATGCACAGCAGGTCGTGTTGTTAGGATCAGCGCAACATTGACACGTAACGCAGTCGCCGAAATCCATCCGCTAAAACATCATCCACATCAATAGCACATCAACACAGTCCACGAGGCCAGCCAGCATCTGCCGATTGTGAGTCCACTTGTCTCCAGTTCGAGACTGAGTCATCTTAACGTAACAACAAGTTCGGTCAGCGTTTAATGTGCTATCAATAATGCATGACTAGGCCTATGTTGCATCACTACAGTTTACGTACTTTTACTGTTCAAAATACCACCGACGAAAATGTAACGTTTTAACTGACAGCCTGGATCTATTTGGTCGCACAAGAATGCCACTATTACTAGTAGGGTCATAATTGTCAATTCCGTGGTCACGGAATTGACAATTATGACCCTACTATGTGGCTAAATACGCGCTCGACTGGTGCACTTAACGCTGGAACAGACAATGCACGAACGTGAACAAGGACTGGATTTTAAGATGGCCAAGTCTTACTGTCTGAGACTCCGAGTCGCCGATTAGCAAGTCCGAGTCCGGTAAAGAGGTCAAGCCTCCGTCTATTTCAGTGGCAACGTAGGCCCTACATGTTTGTTTTGAGAAGCAACGTCTTTCAAATGTAGATTCAAGTCATTGGCTCTGAAGCGCCTCTGAAGTTACGACCATATGGCGCTATACAAATGTGTATATTATTATTATTATTATTATTATTATTATTACTGTACATGACACTAGTTGGTTTTGGCTTTTGAGTGTGTAGTTGTAGGCTATAACACAATGACTTCATGTGTTTGAAATTGCAATATGAGCAAGATCAAACCGCACAGACAGAATCCGCAATCAACAATATTATTTTATTAATCTGAGTTGGCAAATAACCCTTTCTAATACCGTAGATACTGCGTATTTCGAAATCCGTCGCTAGGTGGCGCCACAATCTGAGAACGATTGTTAAATTGGTCAAATTTGAAGATAATGACCAAAAGTTTGAATAGATCTATTTAGCAGCGAGATCACATAGGCCTAAGCTTCTCATAACACGTCCACAAGGAACATCTGTACAGTGAATACACCTGTGCAATAAGTACACCTGTGTGCAGTAAGTACACCTGTACAGTGAGTACCTGGCGAGCGGGGCAGACTGAGTCGAGGCATGTATTGATGCTCGGAGACTCGCAACTACAGCAGTCAGCCAGCGATGAACAACTACACTGACAACACGGCTCATCCTCCTTGCCACAACAAGCAGACGATTGTTGACAGGCGCCGCGCGACTACAACACGACACAGCGTACAGTGTAGGCCTACGTCACGTGGTCACGTGGTCAGTGTGACAGAAAGTTCGCATCGACCAACTTGCCGTCTCACGTAACGTACTGTGACTGACGACGTTGGCCTGTGTCCATTTGCTTCACTTGATGTTGTTATTACAAACTATGTAGGCTACAACATATACACGTGTCAGAAAACCAACACATTTGAAATTAAGAAATGAAAAGAACGCCGTTAGAACGGCGATATAAAAGGTCAAAGTTCAGACAGCGCGTCAACACAGTCACGACATGGCATGCAGTGACTAACTGATTCCAGGAAGTCGTCCATTGATTACCGTTATCGTTACAACTTTGAGCCGTTAACATTCGCCGTTATCAACCTAAAACCGTTAACTGACGATAAACACAATTAAGCACGTGTAGCGACATCTCAGTCTCAGATATGATGCATTCAATTCTGCTTGAAAGAATAAAATGCTAGCTGCGATACGTTAACGTAGCCATTCTAAGTAGATTGACTTACCATGTCTAGCCCAGTTCCGCTGCAAAACATTTTTCAAAACGGACTTTAGTGCATGACAACGTAGTCCGTTTTTGCCCATATTAATTTGTCAAACTGTCTTTACGTAATAGCATGGTGCCACTGTTGCTTATATAGATCATTTTAGTTAAGCTTTTGACAGTGTATATATCGCAAACGACACTATTTATTTGCTTTGCTCAGTATGGTATGTGGCAATGTACTAATGTGGCTGAAAAACCGAATTCTTACACCGACGCAACTCTGCCAGACTAGACTAGGTACACCATTGTCAGACAAGACATAACTGCATATATATAGTGGCATAGACTCCGCTGTAGTCCGTTTATGGCTATCGATCGCAATCTATGTAACTATGGGGGCAATGCGATTTTGAAAAAAATGCGCCTAAATAACCCTAAACTTCGTATTTCCGAATTTTTTGTTGTATGAAAGCAGATTTTACAAAATTTTAAGGATATGTAGCCTAGCTGTAGTTTTTCAAATTGCCCACATAACGTTAGGGATAGATCGCCGTCGGTCTGTCAGTCGGTCTGTCACCTAGTGAGCCTTGCAAAAACAGCTGTAGCGATCGAGATGTCGTTTGCGTCGACGATACTGTACGTGGACCCAGGGAAACACCTGTTGCATATATTGGACCGTTTTGGGCGAATACTGTACTGTATTCATTCAACACAATACAGCCCTTTCAAGTCTTACCTAAAACGAAAAAATGCAGGATTTTGACCAATTTATTTAAAATTACGGGGTACTACCCCTAGCCCCCGCGGCAGGAGGGGCCACTCTTCCTCCCCCGCCGTCCCAGCACATTCTTTCTGGTCCTAAATATTTTCGCTGCTCCGCAGCCATTGGAATGCATAGTATGCATTCCAATGGCGGCGGAGCAGCGAAAATATTGAGGGCCAGAAAGAGACGTAGAAACAGAGAGAAAGAGAGAGCAGGACTTTGAAGAAGTGGTGTACTCACAACGAGAATGGAACGCACTGTCAGTAGAAGGACGACGACAACGACATAGGCGCCGATGACAATAGATACAACTGCAGCGACAGGCAACGACTACAACAACAACAAAATCAACAACAACACTGCATACCCTAACCCTAGCCCCTCCCTCCTCACAGACACAGACACATGCTGTAAGGGCGCAGTGTTCACTTGCAACATGGTAACCCTTCAGCCATCACCATTCCATTAGATCCAAAATGAACGTCCGCTATGGTGTAGACGATCAAAACAAACAATTTTTGCCATTATCAGTAAATATTATTTATACAAAGCGACACAAGTCACTCATTCTATACTGGACGGACAACAGCCACACTTCTGTCAATTAAAATGTAGGCCTATCAGCACCAGAGAACATAATGCAGATTCCACTTAATGCACTGTATAAAGGAGCACGGTAAAAGTGAACAAAATAAAATAGCATAGCATGAGTGGCGACGAGTTTATTAAAGAGGCCAGAAACTAACAGAACTAACCAAAGAAAAACAAAACTGAATTGCACAGTACTTGACACCAACAATTAAAACTTATACTTACATGTTTACAAAAATCAGCACAGTTACTGTAACGTTGAACAAAAGTTCATTAACCAACTGGAAATTTAACTGTCAACATCAGTGACTTACAAAATGATTCAACTGCGATAATGCCATTAACTGCTGCATTAAATCATAATGTTTACTGCGCCTTTCAGTACGGCTGGATGCACGCGGTCCTGTTA
>Ga0209363_1002223_pt1 | contig 10068 bp, 8 predicted proteins | sample WorMetexBAHAMAS3_FD_187385 | JGI IMG/M metagenome (GOLD analysis project Ga0209363, IMG submission 187385) | Marine gutless worms symbiont microbial communities from Max Planck institute for Marine Microbiology, Germany - Inanidrilus exumae... | ecosystem: Host-associated > Annelida > Digestive... | reverse complement strand
GGACAGTTCGCCTACAGATATTACACATCTGATTTTATTTTACTCTGGTAGTCTTGCTGGTAAAATGAAGAGCAATCTGTAGGCGAACTGTCCAGGCAGTAGGCGAAATGTCTAGTAGGTGAACTGTCCAGTAGGCGAAATGTCTCGTAGGCGAAATGACCATTAGGCGAAGTGTCCAGTAGGCGAAATGACCAAACAGTAGGCGAACTGTCCAGTAGGCGAAGTGTCCATCATTCAAAAATCCGCATCATCATCGTTAACTATGTTTATGTTTTAGGTTCCATCTTTACTCTTCGTCTCAAGTCATGCTGTGTCTGTTATCACCCTTGGTATACCTTCAGGTCTTATCATTGACTGTGGATATGAAGAAACAGTTGTGCTGCCGGTAAACATATTTCTCATTACTTGTGCAAAGCAGTAAAGTTATGAGACTGGTTCAGTCTGTCTTCTTCTCATTGTATGTTTATGTATATCTGCCTTTTTGTAGCATTTCTAAAAAATGTTGGGGATAGATTTTTGTGAAACTTGGACAGAATATACAGGAACTATTGATTTGGTTTTGCTGATGGTCACTCAAAGTTGGAATCCTGCATCCTCTTAATTTTGTTTTTGTTTTCATGATTGGAGTTGAAACTGCTCAAAATTTGGAAGCAAAATTGATATCAATTCGTTTTATTATGCTCATTGATATGAAAACTGTGGTGACTTTCAGACAAATTTGGAGGTCACAGGAAGTCTAATTGCTTTTGAATTTTGTGGCATTCTTGGGTCAATTGTGCCAAAATGTACAGTGTGTAGTTTGCAGGATGGTAAAAAGACTGGGCCATTCACCACTGAGTCAAAAAAGGTGCCACGTATTTCGTAAGCCATCACAGCAACACGTTTAAACATGTGACGGGATCTTTGGTGATGACTTTATTGCATATTTACTGTTGAGTGTGAGTGAGAAAGAATGTTGAAAATCTATTGTCATTTGTTGAAGTCATGATGAGAAGTATAGTGGCACCTTTTCCGACTCACAGTGACCAATGGTATGGATTTTTTGTGCAAACATGTGTAACATCTGATTTATTGAACAGTGAAGTCACTAATTCCAATTATCAGTGAGAACAATTTGAATTTGAAGTCGGCAAGAACGAGTTTTCAGTCTGTGAATGTTAGTAGTGATGAGTTTTGTACTCAGAATGCAAATGCATTAGATTTTAAGTGACAGTTGTTGATGCCTAATGCCATCGTCATGGAGGATTGGTTATGAACAGAACAATGCTATTTTGTCTCTTGTCGTCCCTATCCTTGTCTGCAGTGTTAATTTATAGCCTGCCAGGTTTAGTCGATGTTGTCTTCTGTGCATCTTCTCTGTTCTGCTGTTGATATGCTGGGCCACTGATTCGTCCATGTACAATGTCTCTTTCTAAACATTTTGTCCTTATATGACAGAAGAGGGACAAACTGTTTTGTCTATATGATCATGAATGAATGCCATATAATTTGTAAGAACTGTTTTTTTGCCAGTGAAAAATCACTTGGCTAGTTAATTTTGGTTTGAAAGTTAAAATTTATTTGTGCAGTTGAAAATATTTTTTTTTCTCATTCCATTTACGACATAGCATGTGTATCTGTCAGGTGTGTGAAGGTGCTCCATTGCTAAATGCGTGGCAGGTATTACCACTAGCATCAAGAACTATTCATCAGTAAGTTGTGCAGTGCAATGCACTTTTTTCTTATTACTTGCCCGCTTACACATAGTGTAGGGCGCCAGTATTGTTTTGCTGTCTGGCGTCTGCCGTCGTCTGTCGTCATCTGTAACACTCCACGGCAGGCTATAGTTAGACTGGAGGCGTCTTCACCTGTGCAGGCCATGCGATGACGTCATGCTGCCTCCAGTCTGATTATAACTGGCAGGTCAGTAGTGTTACGTCCTGTTAGGGCGACGCCTTGTACTACTCATTCTGCTCAAATGCCTAGCTAAGGTGACTCAATGCTTAAAATGTATTGAGTACGTACAATTAATATTCAGTTGTTAGTAAGTAAGATGGTATGTGCAGTGACTCAAAAAGGGCATTGTTGAGGTGCGGCATACAAATTCACAGCCACTGCCACCTTATGAAATTCTTCATGATTCCGTGTGCCAAAGGTTACTATCAGTCCACTTCAGGTGGAATTATTTAAACAGGAAAAAAAGAAAAAAAGGAGTGTATATTTTGTCAATAAAGACATTTCTTATGTCACAGAGGATTTGTAATGTTAAGCATCACAGGGCTATACTTTCCTTGTTACAACATGTCAAACTATGGCCAACACACGTTTTCATATGCCGGCCCTCACGCCTGGAACTTACTTGCTGAAAATGTACGGTAATCGACATCTATAGCCATCTTCAAACGCTCTCTAAAGACGTTTTTATTCAAGCAGATTAGGCATTCAGCGCATTAGAGACTATTTTTTTCGTTTAATAGGCTATACAAGTGTACTTTCTAATTCTAATTCTAAATTAAGCTTAGGAAATTGTTGTTCGCGTATTTGGATTTTATTGCATTGTTTTCAGTTGTATCGGCATTTACGATTTGCACTCTAAAGGCCAGTTAAAAACCAGCCAAACGTCTGCAAATAATTACCTTTAGTTAGTTAGATTTTTGTATATAAATGCAACAAATTGGTTGAAGTACTTTCTACAATCGAAACTTGTTATTGTCAAATACTATCGATTGAAATTAATCATTAATTGAGAAAATAAGTTTACTATTTTGACATTTTTATCATTTACATCCAAACTTTTATTAGATGTATTAGTTGATGAATGAAGTGTTACAGCTTATGCAACTACTCTAGTTGTGCTATAGGTACTTGGCAGAACAGATGAAAGAAGTAGGAATGGTGAAAGTGGATCAGAACACAGAAGTTCCACTGTCAACCGTTGTAGGTAAATATGTTTATTATATTATTGTTGTTTATTATATTTTTTAAAAAATTGCAACAAAGTATGGAGTAAAAACAACATGAAATTGTGTATTTATTGGACAATGCCAAGTGGCTCAGTTCAACAGACTTTGTTATATTTTTAATTGTAGCAGTAAAATCATGTGGTTAGTAAGAAATGGAAACTGTTTGTGTTGTAACTTTATGCTGTTCAGTCCCTTTGTCAGTTTTTGCTTCAGGCTTTCTGGTCCATGTTTCCACTTGCTTATAATTGTACACTGTTCTTGCTTTCCTTTTAGCAGAGTACTAAGAAGCTTGTTTGAGTGACATTTGCTGTATTATATATTTAGAAAGTTTACTGCAGTTATTTGTGGTTAAACCGGGTCTGTGCGTAATTTGTTGAGCAGGTTTTTACTGTTCATGGTCGTTCATGTTGCCTGTCCAAAAGTGTCATAGCACTGAAGCACTTGCACCATACTAACAGAACCTTCGTCATATAGTCTCAATTCCACCCTCATTTGTCTGTGTATGTGTAGAGTCATTGAGTGAATCAGTTCTTGAAGACATTAAAGGTACTTATTAGGCAACTATTTATATTTTCATATTACAAGTCTGGCTACTGATGAGCTATTTTCCTAGATATATTTTAAGACAAATCGGTACACTTTAAATGTCCCATTTCTCTGCATGTCGTTGTTGAGTCGAGAAGCATCACACAGGTTGCCAGCCAGGTAGATGTTGAGATGGTAGTTAGGGTTAAAAGGTCTGGGCATCGATGTTGATTACTGTACCTGCGTTAGACTGGTAATCAGCAGTGTCTTTAGTCTTGGCACATGCCACTAATTGTACCATGACACATTATGCACGCAGCTGTTGCCAGTGCTACAGTAGTGCTGGAATCCAACCTCATACTTCAGTCTAGTCCACGGATCAGAGTGGACGGATGTGGACATGGACTCGGAGTGGGTGGACTCAGTTATGTTGCTGGTGGTGACAACTGAGGATTCTTGGGTTGACTCTTCGATAGCGTCGACCTAATAAAGCCAGTCTCAAATGTCCGTTCATCCATCCGTGCATACATACGTACATGCATACATCCATCCATCTACAAAGTTTCTTCGATTTCAATGAAATTTGGCATGTAGGTACAGGTCGATGAGTTTGATCGGGCGGATTTCTGATATTTGGCCTAGTTTCTGCTTCACATGACTTTGAACTTGGCAGAAACGTCAGTTGTGAAGAGTCGACCGTCTGTCCCGTACAGGGCTAATTTATTTTAGATGTTGTGTTATAATTTAGACCACAAAATGGGACTGTTTTGTCCGTTTTGATTGCTTTGACCTGTAAACAACAACAGCATCAACATGCGTTTAGTGGCCTCTTTTCCATATCAACCTGGGTAAGCCAACACCAGAAAGATATATAACGGTATACAAAAAGGTATAATGAAGCAAGAGATGTTGGGGTGACTGTTGTTATCAGCTGGGCCATATGCAAATCATTTGCACTTTGCTGTAGACAGATAACCACGCCAACAGCTCATCACTCAGTTTCTAAAGGCCAGATACTCTTTCTGCTGCCCAACCAACAGTGTCAAACCACTGAAGACAAAACAGTGATCTATAGACAAAGTATTATTCTAATGTTGTCAGTAATAGACAGAGTATGATAGATTATGTAAACTGGCTCTACTGACATGTCAGTACACGCTTATTTTTTAGGTCGACTCCTAGTCAGCCTAATAAAGTGGGTATCAAATGTCCGTCCGTACGTCCGTCATCAAAAAGTTTCTTTGATTTCAATTAAATTCAGTATGTAGGTAGAGGTCGACGAGTGATGCATGATGGTACTCAGTATGACATGATCCAAGGTCAAGGTCACGAGTCCTTGAATGTCGGAAATTCGGCCATTTTCAAAGGCTATCTTCTCCCCCATTTATAATGGGGGCTGGCAAATGACCACGGATTCTTAAATTACGGGGCTATACCTACAGCTTATCGGGCCGGATTTTTTATTTTTGTCCTAGTTTTTGTGACTTTGAAGTTGGCAATAAGTAGGAGTCGACCGTCAGTCCGTATGGGGCTATATTAATATTTGCATTGTGAACACTGATTTTGAGTTGGGCTTGGTTGAAGTAGTGTGCTTGACTGGGTGACTTGGACTGCGATTCAAATTTCAAACCGAATAGAGTGGGACTTAGATGAGTGGACTCGACTACATCAGTGGTAACTAGAAGGGCATTCAGTAGGGCGCGTACCTCCCCACCGACCTTGACCTTCCAGAATTTAATCACCTCGTCCCCTGTGGCCAAGGAAGGGTATGACTGACGAAGTTTGGTGATAATCGGACTTGAATTGGCGCCAGTAAGTTGTCCACAAACATATATACCTATATCTACCTACATACTGACGCCAGCGAAAACATAACCTCCCATCATCTTCTTCGATGGGGCAGATAACAAGCAGTGCCAATACATCACTGTCACAGTAAACTGCGCTAATCTTTTACATTAAGTTGCTACTTATTTCCCATCTCACTGAGTTGGCCTGAGTGCAGTGTAACTAGCTGAAGATTGCTTGCCATTGATGAGCAAAGCTGCAATTTCTCAGTTACAAGTCCACTCCAGTATCGTACCAAGTTACCACTGTTAATTTAATGTTGTGTAGTACATAGTTTGATGAAAACTTCTGTTTTGCAAAGAATAATTTCAGTTTATTGTTTTACACTGAAAGCATCATAACTGTCAGCTGTGTGCAATTTTAGTGAGAACTTGCTTCGTTACTAAGCTGGAGCGTGCCAGAAAAATTCAACAGCCTCCAGAGACAACAGACATGCCTGTATGTTGTTTTGTTAAAAAATGTAGATTTTCAACTAAACTTTTCAATTGCATGTATTTGATCTGTATTCACACGTTTGTCACCGTTTTCTGCAGTAGAGTAGTTTTGATAGGCCTACAAAATTCTGTATTGTGTCTAGTACCATACAGTGATTGTCATGTGTTATCAACTACTGTGTGCATCAGTTAGTGATTATTATTATTCTTTGAAATGTTTTTGTGTAATTGTAGTCTCCACCTCCTGGAGTGGAGTATCCTCTAGAGGGAAACAAAATACTGTTAATTACTGGCAAACTCCGGTAGGTGCACTGTATCAAGCATATTACATCTGCAGTTTCTATTATGTATGGTACTTGTTGCAGTCTCTGTCTTCGTCCTGTCTGTCAAGATGTGAAATTACTGACAGTTCACATCCGCTATTTAGCATTAACATGCTGGTAGGTATTTTAGTTAGCAGTGCTGTGTATGAAAAAGATTACATTGTGTACTATAAATCTGTTAGTGATTGCATGCCTTTAATCGTGCATATGCTTGTTATTAAAATTTTAGAACTAATATAAATGCAGACGTTTTTAGATCGACTCTTCTAAGTCGACCTAATAAAGTCCGTCCATCCACAAAACATTTCTTCAATTTCAATGAAATTTGGCATGTATGTAGAGGTAGATGAGTGATGCACGATGATATGCAGTATGACCCGATCCACGGTCAAGGTCACGAGCCTTTCAAAGTTGGAAATCCTTCCATTTTCAATAGCTATCTCCTCCGCCATTTACAATGGGAGCTGGCAACAGACCACTGATTCTTAAACTAGGGCACAATATCTAAGTTTTAGCGGACTGGATTTGTTAAATTTTTCCTAGTTTTTGTGTCACGAGACTTTGAACTTGGCAGAAACGTCAGTTGCGAAAAGTTGACTATCAGTCCCGCATGCGGCTAATTTATGCTAGCATTCAGTTTGCATGAAGTATGCCAATTAGGTGTGACCCCATTTTCTCACAAATTAGTGACTGACCATTAGTGCGCTGGTGTCTCAGTTTCCAGTAAATGTTGTGTGATGTTCAGTGAGACAGCTTGTGAGGTGTTGTTTGAACGCGATGCGGATGACACATCGGTAGCTACGATCGTCCTTGAATCTCTGATAAAGGTACGCACATAACCCCCATTTAAAAAGCAACTTTTCAGGTGGATGCGGGTCAGCCAGTTCCCCTTTGTTCTTCTACATTTGCCGTCAGAGACAGTAGACTTCGCCCCTGGTGAAATGGACGCACGAAACCTATGCGTTGTCTTTCATTCTGGCTTATTTGGTCCATTATGTGAAAACATGACGTCATCTACAAAACCGGAAGTACACGATGTATTGTATTGCATTGCCGTCGGAGGAAGACCAAGCCATGGTCACAGGTGACATACAGAAAATTTGGTGAACTTTGCATGTGTGGTTTTCGAGATGTGCAAGTGATTGGTCAAACAGACACTGATTGCAATACTTTGCACCCCTACCAGGGCAAAGTAAATTCGTCTGCATTTTACACTGCCAATGTTCATGATGTGACCACTGTAAACATTGGCATTATGATTAAATGGATATGTAATGCCATTGTAAAAGATTCTCTTGTAGTGAGTTTAGAGAAACTAGGAGTAGATAACATAATTAGCAGCAAAACAGGTCGAGATGGTATGCAAATTTTACGAAAAGATGAGAATGGCTGGATGAAAACGTGCATTGGTTATTAGAGGTGCTGTGGACCGTAATAAATTTGAGAAAGTTAATTAAACGCATTAAGTAACACCCATGGTTATGGGGAATGAGTGGGTGAATGTTTTTCTGGTACTGGCCGTCTGGGGTTGTCCTGGATAAAGGGCTGTTATATGGGTTGTATCATCGTCATTATTAAAACATCCATCATTTTACAAAATGTGCTCCAATCAGCATCTTCTTTTCATTCCAGTTCAACATTTCTGTATTTTTACATTCTTAGTTGTTATACTGACTGGTTTCAGTCGAAGCATTTCTCTGGAGTTCTGCACTTTTCTTCCCATCTTTCACAGTAAACCCACATATCCATTTAATCACATTCACTTCAGCACTTGATAACTGTAACTCATACGAGCTCCATTTTCATCAATCCTACAACTCCTCACAGATGATGTATATACTTTGCTTTTCATTTTCAATATGAATCCTTTCCACTTCTGATGCTTGCCATCACTGCCAAATGACATCCTCCACTTACACCGTGTCACCTAGATGCCTGTGTCAAAACTTATCCATCTTATCTAGCAGTACCCATCACCAATATCCAGTTCGATTGTTACTCTTGTAACCAGTGTACCTGCTGTACATCATTTGCAGACACAAATGATTGGCTCGTCATTGACAAATGTTTTGGACCCATTCCTGGCAGGATTTAAGTTATTAGCAAGTCCTTTCATACAAACATTGCAAGCCCATTTACTATTCCTTTATGCCATCTGTTCTGGTACAATCTGACATTACTTTGTTTTTGCAGTGTTCACCTTCAGACCATTAGCTTTCAATCCAAGTTTCCATTTTCAGTGTTGTGCAAGATACTTTTAATAAGTATTTGGAAGATACAAGATAGTGACTTTTTGGAAGATATTTTTGCATTTACCTGCTAGTAGCTTCTTTTTTTGACATAGCTGCTAAGTAATTCACTAAGAATGGGTTGTGTAAGACACTGCTAAAGTCATTAAATGTTATTTTGTTAAAAACTATCTTGGGGAAAGTATCTTCCAAAAGTATCTGGACTTTGTCAAGATAATTTAATCTCATGTAGACTCTTCTCACTATTATGCCATTATGGTCAGTTTATCCACCTGCAGTAATTCCGGCAGTTAACCTTCCCATAGCTGTTGCATCATAACATTTGTTGTAACATCTGCTGTAGCACATCTTCTGTTAAAATTTCAATGCTGACAACTGCTAATTTTGCAGAGTGTCCACTTACGTTAACCACTGTGTAGTTTTGAAAGATCTTTCTCCTTAACATACAGTAACAAGAGTGAGATAAATCATTATGCTATAGACTTTTGTAAGACGTTGATTGCAATACTCGGAGCAGTCTGTCATTGTTTTTTTCTGAATTTACCTTTAACAAATACAAATACCTGTCTGACTGACAAATGTTAGTGTCCGCTGGATACTCGACGTACACTGGCTGAAAACATCGTAGTTATTGGTGGTACGTCGATGCTTCCTGGCTTTAAACACCGACTCATGACTGAATTACGCGACCTCGTTGCTACACCAAAGTACCAGTCGCGACTAGGAATCAACACATTCAAGTTCCATTCACCTCCTGCGAAAGACAACTGTGTGGCATGGCTTGGAGGTATTTCTTATTACCAGTACCACAGACTGAGCAAGAGGTTGTGAAATGCTTTTAAGAGTTTTTCCTTTATTCTGTGAAAAGTATTACTCCAAAAGATATTGGGGATGGTCCCCTAAAAGTGTGGGTTCTGCAGCCCTACTGAACTACAAGAAATCCATCAATATTGGTCTCATTTTATATGTCTTGTAGAGTTGTGTTGGAATATTGACACTGATGTGACCGTCAGACAAAATGGTGTTGAATGACTCAGTTGACTAAGATGGCTTTTGTTCTTTAAATGGAGACTACCCTTGCCTGAGTTCCCCAACATAAAGATGCTTCCCCTGCAAGCAGGGCCAGTATGGTCACTTCGTCCTTCCTAGGTACCAGGTACATGTGGTGCTACCATATGCTGCATCTGTTTTTTTTCTGTCTTGTTAATTAATTTTACTGTCTGTACGCATTTTGTTCATGCTCTGCAGAGGTATCAGCCGTTTGAATGCGGTCCAGTACTTTTATGGGTTTCTTCGTCATTTTTACACATCTGAGTTATACAGTAAATGGGGAAAACCAATATGCCTGAAGATACATAGGCCTCTGCATAATGACAGTTGTGCTGTAAACGAAGACTAGTTCTTGCTGTCGTCAACAACTTTGACATCTCTACTGATAACAACAGCTGTTGATAACAAAAACAGTATCATTGGTACACGATATGAAATTTAACCCATTGAGATAAGACAGTGATGGAGATCAGTGGATAGAGAATAGAACAGATACTGTTGTACATGAAACAAGGTGTCGCCCTAACGGGACGTAACACGACTGGCCCGCCGTGCAGTTATAATTAGACTGCAGGCGGCATGACATCATCGCCTGAACTGCGCGGGTGAAGCCGCCTGCAGGCCCAATGTGGAGTGTTACAGACCCCGACAGATGACAGACACCAGCGACCATTACTGGTCTTTCCCCCCCCCCCCC
>Ga0209363_1002221_pt1 | contig 10069 bp, 6 predicted proteins | sample WorMetexBAHAMAS3_FD_187385 | JGI IMG/M metagenome (GOLD analysis project Ga0209363, IMG submission 187385) | Marine gutless worms symbiont microbial communities from Max Planck institute for Marine Microbiology, Germany - Inanidrilus exumae... | ecosystem: Host-associated > Annelida > Digestive... | reverse complement strand
TTACGACTGCCAAGACCGCGCTAGCATTGCTGCGTCGTGCGGCAAACAAAAATCGATCAACAGCGCATTCATGAACCTCGGGACTCGTGGACCCCGGGACAAGTTGGACGACACCACGTTGACAACTGCCCTACTTACTGCATGCGCACGCGTACGTCACTCAGCTGTGACGTCATTAACGTTGCTTGGTTGCTAATGACGCTGCGTCGCTGTGGCGAAGCTACGCTTGCAAAAGCGGCTCGCTCTCTAGGACAAAATATTCATCGTATTTGGTAAATATTTCAAATCTAAGTAGCCTATAGCAATCACCGTAAAACGCTCTATTTGCTTGTATAATTTTTATGCAAATCGGTTCAGTGGTTTGGGAGGAGTTTTATCACATACATACATACATACATACATACATACACACAGAATTTGGCCAATGTGGCTCTCAGTATACGCGTAACGCTCAATACCAAACCTGCTTCGCAGGTTTTGATAAAAGCGACAACTGAAGTAAAGTAATTATTGTTATACGTTTGTCTACCATTATTATATGGTGAATAAAGATTTTCAAACTTAGGTAAGCGTCATTTGTATAGCGCTTTATAATGAGCTGCTCATCTCTCAGGCGCTCAAGTATGGCACGTGTTAATAACAAGGGATCGCAGAGTTTTACTTGCCTCTGACACATTTATGATTTCATCCACAAGTGGTATGAGCCATAGCCTTTACTTCCCAGCCGCAGAGCTTCACAGCCCTTTGGCCGGTACTCATTTCCCATCCGGCTGAGGGTAGAAGGCTGAGTTGGCCTGGATGGCTGGTTACATACCTAGACGGTGTACCCGTGTAACGAAACGGTCACCCATTTCAATACTAACCGGGCTCGACGTAGAGTAACTTCGTTGAAACGCCCAACGATGTTACCACTTCGCCACGCTAGGGCTATATTGCAGGATTTGCATGCTCCACTATCTGCTGAGAACGAACTGTTTGTCCAGGTCTGGTTTCAGAACCGGCGAGCGAAGTGGCGGCGTCAGGAGAAACTGGACGCCGCCAGTTCCAGCGCGTCGAGACTCCGCGAGGACGTCATCAGTTCGTCGCTGTCGTTCATCTACCCCGGACTGCGTCAGACGGCGCCGGCAGGCCGTCGACACGACGTCAAGTCGCCGGCCGGCTACTCGACGGCTTCCGCTTGGCTGGGCGACTTCAGCCGTCTCCTCGCCCCCGGGCCGTCGGCTGCCACGTACGCGGCCGGCTCGGCGGCACACCGACTGTCGGCGACGAGCATTCCCGACCTGCTCAGCTCGACGCTGGCCGCCAGTCTGTCTGCTTCCAGACACGCCGAAGAACACCAGCGGCAGTGCGGTGAGACGACGATGAAGGTCGGCGGAGCCAACCGCTGGATGACGCAGGCAAACCAAGACAGAACAGCATAAGGCATCATTCTGCTTCGAAACAAACATTCACAAGTCACGGTTATGAAGAGTCGGACACTCGGACTTATAGGCCTACCGCACGCTCACAAAGATAGCGAACAGTTTATTAGGCGTTATTATTACCTAACATAGGCCTACATTTACAGGAAAAATCACGACGACATAGTTCTACAGAGTTCATGGCCAGTGGCCACTCTAAGTCACAAAGGTAAGCTACATTTTATACTCTCCGGCAAATTCTTTCACCTTCACACTAAGCAGTCTGTTATTTTGTAATAGTCATCATTAAACGCTAAACGTTTCGCCACACTACCATTTGCAGTGGCGGTAGAGCGTCATTTGAATTTGGGTACGCTTACCTACTCTCCCTCTTTCTTCCGTTCCCTACCTTTCCCTCTTTCTGTCCTACCCGCTCTCTCCCTTGCCGTTTCCGCTTCTATCCTCTCGCCCGCCCCTTCCCTTCCAGTTCCATCCCCTAACTTCCTCTCCTACCTGGCAGAGATCTGGGGGCATCAGTGCAGGAAAATTTTCGAAATGCTAAACGTGCATAGTACATTTTGGGTATGTTATGGTTTCTGTCTGCTGTTAACTGTAGCCTGGTTAAGCATTGACCGATTTAAGTAGTTTTGGGAAGAAAGGTAACCGTAAGTAACATTATTTTCAATGGACCCATGAGTGACGTGTTTTCGTAGTCATAATTCTTCATGTTCCACTCCAATGTATTTCCAGACGAAAACAAGATGATTGTTTTCGAATTTACTGCTAAAAGTTAATTGGATTGCCAAATCTAGAGTGTGCTTACGATACACGACTTTCGTAAGTGGGTATGCTTCATCAGACCCAGCATAGGCTGTGTTGGCGCCGCCTATGACTTTTGAAATAAACGTTTGAGAAATATTGTGATCAGCGTGTATGTATGTCTGTCTGTCTGTCCGATTTGCGTATCTAAAAAAACCACACTTCCAAATTTCACCAGTTTTTCGTACATTAATTATTTTGATTCATCAGTATTTTTTCGTACCTGTGGCCGCGGCTCAGTCCTCCTTTGCTGGCAATGCAATACGTCATGCGTTATGTACTTCCAGTTTTGTGGATGACGTCATGTTTTTACATAATGGGGCGGCACCAAGGCGAAGTGTGTTATCCCAGATTTTCGTGGTCCTCGCAGCGGCTAATCGCCTGTTTTTCCGTGCCACTCTGTATATCTGTTTGACGTGGCGGCACGTTTCACAACAGGCAACCAAGGCTGGACTGGAACGAGGTTGCAAAGCAGCGTCGTTAGCAAATCGTTGAGTAGGTGTTCGCGGATCACTGTCCGATTGTAGCCTACTGCAAAATTAATAATGCAACGGTAAGGGTGGTAGTAAGAAGCGTAAGCCGCAAGCTGTGAGCGTGTGAACGACCCTCATATTTGTCATATGCGGCTAGAAGTCAAGAGAGAGAATAAGACGTAGGCTACTTGAATTTATCTGACAAATCTTCAATCTTTTATATTTACATTAAAATAAAAACTATACTCGCCTCCGACTCGAGCATGCTTGAATTTGTGCGCTATACAAATTTTGCAATAATAATAATAATAGGCTACCCGTGGTTGTTCCTGCGATATAAAGATTCGTTATCTTTATGTGAAAGGCAAAGCTGTTTTTTAAACAAAGCTCCATGCACGCACACAGTTCACTTTCATTCCTGTTATCTTATTTTGATAAATGTTACTGTTTAAATGTTTTGTCTTTAAACAACTGGATATTATGCTACGAAATAGGCCTAAATGTTCAAGGTAAACGCCCGACGGCTGACGTGGTTGCCGGCGGCGCCTCAATCAGAACGCTTATTGGCGTCCTCTTGTTAGGCGGTTGGATCGTTCGCCGCCGGCACGCCATTTCCGCGACGACTCATGAAATCACGGCCGCCTAACGAATACAATTTACGCGCCTCTGTCGAGCGCCGACAACGAATTATCGAATCCATCTTCATAACTGATGTTTCAATTAGAGGCAGGCGACACTTCAAAGATGTCACGCGGCCAGGCGGCCTGCGTTGGTGACTGCGGCAATCATACGCGAACAGATTTCTGCGACGAAGCTGTTATTCGACGCACTTTCTTGTACTGATCGAATTAGAACTCTGTCACACACAGCCCCCGAGGCCAAGTGTCGCGTTCTGTTTGATAATACTGCGCGTAAACTACCGTTAACGCAGTACCTATTCTTGTCTGTGCGATTTCTCGGTCTGACATAGATGTGTCAATAGAGTAGACCCTAACTGTGCACCTTTCAAACAGCAGGCTTCATTCATATCAGCACCACCATCGTGACTATGGCGACAATCTATAGGACGAATGCTTGTTAGCTGGTTTATGAACTTTACGTACTTCCAGAAACGTGCCGATCATACAACAATTTAGTTCCGTTTTTTTTTGCGAACGTGAACTCACATTCACGTTCGCTACATGCTATCGCCGTTCCGTCTATCTGTCTGTAACGTTCGTGCGCCTTACTCAGCCGGTTGAAATTTTCGGCAATATTTTCTCGCCATTCAATTGGTACCTTGGCCATCCGTTGACATCCACATAAAATTTTTCGGAGATCGTTCCAGTGGAACCCCTCCGTTGGAAGGTTTAAACGCAAGAGGGGTAGCGAAATATAACGATTTCTAACATATCGAATGCCCTATCTGTGAAACGGTGCAAGATGTCAGTTAGTATTGACAAATAAGAAGTCGTATATAAGCTTTCGACTGGTACCTAAATCGTGACCTAGAATGACCTTGAACGGCGAAATGTCCCTTATTTTGCGTTATTTCACCGAACTCGGCAGCTTCCGGGGCGTATTGCGTAAAAGTGGTGGAAGATATACCTAAAATTTCTGCAACAGAAAACTAGCCAAAAGCATCTTTTAGCGATGTCACTTACGATGATACCATATACATGATATTGACAGTTTAGTATCATAGGGGTGTAACTCCCAATTTTTATCAATAAAAGTATTACTTACTGCTGTTTGTTCAATATGACTATGGCCAGTTGAGTACCAGCTGATGTTGGCGCTCGCCAGGCGGCGCAGTTGTCGTAAGTAAATAAGAATGAATCCCCGTAAAAGACGACATGGTCGCTGAAAACGGAGGCAAGAATTAAAGTGGAAAATAATACGCTTTCATCCAGATTACGCACATGCAAAAATGGCCAGTCGTAAAAGAGAAAGATATAAAATAGAGCCAAGAATTTAAGTACCCTTTATGCTGGAATTGGATGATAAGAGCAAAATCATTAAAAAAACTACAAGTGATTAAAGAAATATGTTCTTGGCTGCCTCCTGGGTTGGATAGACGGAAAGTTTGCAGCCAAGAACATATATCTTTAAACACTTATAGTTTTCTTAATTATTTTGTCTAAATTTTGATCCTCTGCTACCGACCTTAACCTTCCAAAATTTAATCACCTCGTCCCCTGTGGTCAATTGTATGACTGACGAATTATAGCTCTGATTATAAGTCTAATTATAGCTCCATGCTGTTTGTTCAATATGACCAAAGACAGTTGAGCACCAGCGTTAGCCGAGAAGGAAAAGCAATCGGTAGCGTCCGTCTGTTTTCATTCTACCTTTTGAATCGATTATCGACTGACCTATGAACTTGAGCTTTGTGCGCGTGTGTGGGTGATGACCAGTTTGCCTGGGATTGGAAATGTCAATGTGGGCGTCGTAACGTGGTAGGTCTGATGTCGCTCGTCGTTCGAAGACAGTTATTCTAGTTGGCCATAATTTCACTTTGCATGCACAGAAACGGCTGTGGCTATTTGTGATCTTCCGTTCATATGGCACTATCATTCATTCGAGCGATAATTTATCGAATGAGTTACATTTTCATGATTTTCTCGTTTTCAACCATTTTTTCGTTGCGCATGCGCAAAATGGCGACATTTCTACTTCCGATTGGAAAACTGATACGTGCCAATAAAAGCGTAATATTACGGCCGTCACCGTCAGTTAATACTCACAGGACGCCGCAGTAGATACTCGTGTAGCACACGTTTTGGCACTGACCTAGACTTTAAAACCCCGGCAAGCTACGGTCATGATCCAAACACGTGTAAAAATCAAGGTCAAAAATCAGTTCGTTCAAAACATAGAGTGGAAACAAACAGACGGACAGAAACGACCGATCGCATTACATTTCCCACTAACGCGGTTGGTAAAATGTAAATGCCACTTCAATCAGAATGGACTTAACATATCACTGCTCATGTTGCCCTCATTGGCACTAGTTTTCCCAGAAAACGACGCACATGACTACTTGAAACCAACAGAAAATACATAAATAACGTATTATACTATTCTAGTAAATTTGTGCAGTAGTTTACTGCAAGACACAACCTTAAGAATTAACTGCACCAATGCAACTTTTCAAAAAACTTAAAGCAATTTTATCATTGTCTATTTTTTATGCTCAAGGATATCAGAAAAAAATTAACACAGCATAAAGTCAAACATATCTGTTTCACAACAAAATAGCATAAATTAGTCACATCTAAAACAATTATACATTATCTATACCTAATTACATCAATGGACTATAATTAGCATCAAACAAAATCCACAACCAAAATGAAGCCAAACATACCATATTGGTGCAGTGCTTAAAATTATCAGTAATACAACTACACTAACTAGATGGCTGTATTGTGTTGAATGAACACAATACAGTATTCGCCTCGAAGCAATCAGCTGTCCGTGCACAAGCTGTTTACTTCCTGCATTCGACGATGCCTGATGTCATGTGCCTGCGACTGAGTGATATCAGAGTTATCTGCCACGTTACTTATTTTCAGTTTCCAATTCAGTCTGCTTTTCTTCCATATATCGGTAGCCAGGCAGCACTAGCACTGCGGCGTATTGGTTTTAATACGCAATATTGGATATCTGACGCAACAAATTTGGGTAGGTACCTTTATTGTACAGAACGTACAGCCCAGGGGAAAGACTTTGAATTGATTCTAACAGTAAAATGGAAAACAGATATCACGTAGAGGGTCTGTTAGGGGTGAATTTCCAGCAATCTGAAATCATTGCGGAGTTATGGTGGCATGAAGTCGCAAGACCTGGATATTTTGTGAGCAATTTTTGTTTTTTTTGTAACAACGACCACTTATGGTAAAATTTTTAAAATCCTGTTAAGAAAGTTTACATGGCGACACAGATTGACGTTGTTGTGTTCAAATGTTGTAAAATTTGTTAGACGGGAAATCGGTGAAATCGTGCGTTGCTTATACCTGACCAAAGAAAACAAAATTTCGGCTGGCTCCCAGGCTGTAGCTACTGTGAGGATCACGTTTAAAATGTGCCAGGGCCAGCCCCAGCAATGTACTCAGAGTGCTCCAGATTTCAAATAATCGGTTCACTTTCAGCAAAGTTATGGCAAAACGCGTGAACACCATTTTTTGCCCCATAGAGTAAATCCATTATTCGCCTCCAAGCTAAGCATAGCTTCGGGGAAAATAACCATATAACGAAAACAAATACATCACAACAAAACATATGCCTTGCAATCACTACGATACGATATGATAAATTAACGTGCGCTCAAAAGCTGACGAGATGGCCAGCCTAATCTAGCGCATGGCCCAGAAACGAAAAAAATAAGGAAAAAATAAAATCAAAAACTGAATAGCTCAGAAGAAACGGTGCAGGCAAAAGTCCGTGGAGGCAGTCCAAGAAGTGAAACTACGGGGGTAGGGTTAAGCCGGGAGTGAAAGAGAGATGGAGTTATACGAGATGTACAGAGTGGTAAACTATGGTTATAGTTAACAGAATTATATACCTTTAAATATACAACATCTATACATTTCACGCATGCAAAACCACATACTCAACACCAACTCATACTCAAGGACAGAAAAATAGATTTGTTGGCTCTACAGTAAAACTCTTCTACAGTGTGTCTCAAAAAACGACACTGCTTTGGCTTGCTACAACTTCCACGTACATCAACCAATTTTGTATAAATTATCATCAGCACTGATTCATCAACAGTGTTAACTCTCATCAGAACCACTTGGAACAGACGAATATAATTTCAACAAACACTGCTGATTCTTGCAATACGACATTTTCAAAATAACTACTAAACTGGCATTGTTAAAAACTAAATAAATTAAAGTAGTTAAATGCTACCAATTTTTGTGACAATATTTGGTTGTTGTATTTCGCTAGTTCACAAGGACAACAGTGAAGCTTCAGTCAAAACAAGGAGCATGGAAACTGGAAAGTGACACACAAACAGAGGTATCACTGCATTTCTCTGCTGACTGACTTGTTTCTAGCATAAACTAGATGACTGTATTGCGTGGAATGTCCACAATATAGTATTCTTATGCACATAAAGAAATTCCCCAATATTAAAACCTTTGTTTCATTTTATATGATCCAGACACACAAGAATGAGTTTTTAAGGTTTAATAGTGCAACAAACGCTTGGTTACTGGACACTTTGCGAGATGTTCTGCTATGTTACTAATGCATTGACTTCCATCTGCCTTCTTAAGATCCCTGCCTTCCCGTATGATGAAACGTTTTCTAAAGCAGTGCAGCAACAGCCATCCTGATACCACCAATGATTGGGTCACATTCGGAGTCCATTGTTTTAACTCTTAACCACTGAATTACGGCTATACTTATAAACAGGAAAACATTTAAACATTTCCAGAGACATTAGTTCACTCACTGTTAACACACACGTACCTTGACCCAGTGTTTTCATCACATGACCTCTGTATCGCTACCCAACCACCTAGACTGCGAAACATCTTCAAGCTTACTTTAAAATTAAACGTGTGCCAGTAAAACTGTCGACTTCTGAGAAATCATTAGCATTGCATGGTACAACACACGGCACACCAACAACATGCTATAGCCATTGTTCAATAGAAACCAAGTACACTTCACCAAATATATCAACTACATACACTGATTTTTGATTCCTGAAAAAAAAATTGAGGCCCGGTGAAGGATCAGTACTGCAAGTGACTTCACCTTTGATATTAGACATTAGACTAAAATACCCTCAATCAAGGTCACATCAACCATTTACCAATATTATTCCTCCTGCGACCTTGAGCTCTGACCTATCACCTTGACCTTCAAACCTGACCCAGTCTGTGTCAAGCGGGATCAGCATACTAGGTCAGAGGTCATGTAGTGTAATAGTGAACACACACACACACACACATACTGAATGGACAGCTCTACCAGGACCACTACAGTGGTTGGTAAGAATGAACCTAAGCGGTGGAATGCCTAGAATCACATCACATCACATCTGACTACGACTGTCTCACGGCCCAGCTGTTAGGAGGCAAGTCCTGCAGCTGCCGCGCCTTGGACGATCTGAGAAACAACCAGACAAATCCAATAACGAAGCAGACCAACGACTCGGTGTAGTAGCCATCTTGGATCGTACATGTTTCTGACGGGGCAACACAGCTCTACAAATGCACGTGCAAATAACAAACAACGACGATGAAACAGCACCGAGCAAACCACGTTTCACTTTTGTGGCTTGTTTAGTTCTGAAGTGTTTTCCGTACTCATGTCTTCATCCTACACCACATAGTTTAATATGTGTTTTTTTGTTAGCAGTGTGCAATAATTTCAGTTTTTTGACACGGTTTGTCGGGTATCAGATATGGCAAGTGACCTGTAAAAATGCTGTAGCCTCTAAAGTATTCCATACTGATCTTTGTGGGTTGTCATATCTAGTGGCTAACTCATGTATACGTAAAAGTAACCGAAAAACGTGTATGTTGATGTTATTTGCAGCTAATAAACTAAATGGACTTCGATACCCCAGCGTCGACGTGGATGTCTTTGCCACCTCAACGGCCTGCTGTGACCTTTGACCTCCAGAATCTAATCTGGTGATCATTATGGGCTACTGAATATTCCCTATAAGTTTCGTCGAGATTGCTCAAACTGTTCATGAGATATCTGGTAACAAGATCTGACCTTACGAACGAACTGATCAACAAACAAACGAACACGGCGGACAGACAGCCTGAAAACATAACGTCTTTGCTGACACAGATGGGTGGCAAATGCATATAAATTCCAAAATCAAAGGTGATCCTATGTCCAGCAGCAATCTGTCAGTGTTGTTACAATACTGGCTAACTGCATCACAGCAGTGCACAAATAACTGTCAGCAGTCAATGTCAGCAAACCTCAGCTGATGATGTGCATTTTCCATCACTGCTGGTGCATCCCTTCCATGTCAGACTGTCAATCAGCCACAGGGCCACGGTATTGGGCCAGACACCACCTGAAATAAAGTTACAGCAGCATATGCTTGTGTTTCAACAAACACTATCAACTGACATACAGCACACACATCTAATCTATATACAGGGTGGGCCAAAAAACCGGACCAATTTTGGATGTTAATAACTTTCAATACAGATGACATTCCATAGATCAACTGGTGTCACTGTTTCCACAAATAAGTGAGTATTACTGTGACAGTGTTCTTGAAAATGGATTATTGCCAGACATTCGCCATATTTCAAACAATGATTTCCTTTTTCAACAGGATGGGGCACCAGCGCATCGCTCACGTCACACGATTGCCTACCTGCACTCACACGTACCAGAGTTCAT
>Ga0209363_1002220_pt1 | contig 10070 bp, 5 predicted proteins | sample WorMetexBAHAMAS3_FD_187385 | JGI IMG/M metagenome (GOLD analysis project Ga0209363, IMG submission 187385) | Marine gutless worms symbiont microbial communities from Max Planck institute for Marine Microbiology, Germany - Inanidrilus exumae... | ecosystem: Host-associated > Annelida > Digestive... | reverse complement strand
ATTATAGGCTTGCGCTCCGCGCTCGCCATAAGGCCCACCTGAAAACTGTCTGATAATTCGACCACTGATATAATTAGAACTAAAGCTTCTGCAATGATTATTTTAAATAGGCGTTTTTTTCCAGCTGCGTTTGTTGTCACTGTGTAAAAATGTTCAACATTCAGTTTATAATAACAGCCTAGCAATGTTCTTTTGCTGATTTTATTACCATGCTATATGCTAGCGCGGTATATGCCGTCATCTTGTGTCCTTCTGTCCGTCCGTCTGTATGACACAAGTCGGTGTTCTACTAAAACCACTAAACCTAGGATCACGCAAACAACGCTATACGATAGCACATGGACTATAGTTTACTAATGCCAAAGATCTCAGCGAAATTCCATTGGGGTTACCCCCAACGGAGGCGCCATATAGATGTGGGGTAGGTTACAATCGGCGATTTGCGACCAGTATCTCGCCATGTCTCAGAAACGGTGCAAGATAGAGACATCGTTGCTATGGAACGCTAATAGGGCCTCGTAAGTGCTCTATCGAATGGCGCTATTTCCAGTGGCCTTGGGTGACCCAGACCCCTGACTACGCCAAACCATCATATTTCCGTCACATGCCGACATTGTGAGAAAAAGGCTGAACAGATCGAGCTCGCTTTTGGCACAGAGGTTTCCCTCGGCTTATCCTACACTGTGTTGGAAGGGAGTTCGGGTATATCCAAAATAAGTGTACTTCACTCTAGAAATTTCACCCAGACTTACAAAATGTCGCAACTGCACGTCGATCGTCTCAGGTGGACGGTCAGTAAGATAGTAAGATAAATTGGTGATGGTCGTCGGTCACCAGTTTATCACACTGACCATCGACATCTGTGTACAATAGGAAAAGGAAAGGAAAGGAAGCGTATTTATATAGCGCCTTTTATATACTATGTATATCTCAAAGAGCTCAGGCATGGATCACACAGTTTTACCTGCAAATACACCATGCCTGCCTTTCCTTCGTATGCGTTCACCAGATGGCGCCACATCTAACTGAGGTAAGAGACATCTAATTGTAGCTTACTACTCATCTATCGACCCCGAAGGAATAAAAGGCTGAGTTGGCCTGGTTGGTTGACCCATAGCGGACGGTTTACCCACGTAAGTGGTCACCCGTCCACAACAGATCGAGCGCAGGACAGCGAAAGTACGCCGGCCAAAGACCGACGTTCTACCACTGTGCCATGCAACCACCGGTGGGCGTGAAGCATCGCGTCGTGCGGATCTGTCAGCGGCAGCGGAGACTTGTTATCATTGTTCATGATCGTCCATAAACTTCTGTGATGGTGACAGAAAATCTGCACATTACAGTATACATTGTAATTGCTTTAAATCTTTCACCGAAATCCATCCCAATGACACTAATTTACAATTACCGGTACAAAACATTGTAAGCTTCTGGGGTACTTCCTCCCTTGGACCCCGTCGAAGGACTTCCGTCCTACAAACCCCTCGAACGAATCGCCTTTGGAAAATTATAAATATGCCACAGATCCACGACCCCAAAAAAGTTTAAGATCAAACTCCGCCTATGGCTGCATCTCAGTCGATGTGTGAACGTGCACGGAAAAATATAACAAGAAGCTCAGCTATCGCAGCAATGCGCTATATTAGTAAATTCACGCTAAGTTTCACGAGGTATAGAAGTTGAAAACATTTTAATCAGCAAAAGTGACCTGGGGTCATTTAAAGATAGGCCTACTGTCAATGATGCCACTCGATAGGCCATACGATTTCCTATTAGTGTTTCATTGCAACAACTATGTCTCTCTCTTGCACCGTTAACGAGACGTTATCACTTATTTCCCAAAATTTAAAGAGGTCGCGTGCATGACTCTGAACACATCCCCTTCGGATCGATGTATTATATCATGCGTGCACTAGTACTCCTCCGTATCACCGCACGACATTTGAAATGCCTAGCTTTATCAATATCAAAGATATGACTGAGGCAACTTTAAAAAACGAGTCACGTGACCCTGACCACGCCCATTAAGGTGTAGTGTGTTACTTGATATATTTTATATGCTTACAAAATTTGCCGACTCTCGCTACAGTCTTTGTGGGCGTCGAAACAGAAAATGTGTCAGGTGATCCTGGCCACGCCCCTTTTAGGGGTGGTTTATCATCTGTAAGCTGGGATATGATATAGTCTACCTGTGTATAAAATTTGACAATTCTAGCATCAGCCGTTCCAGAGATATCATTGGGGATCCGAAATTTAAAACGAGTCATGTGACCCTGACCACGCCCCTTTTAAGGATAATTTGTCATGCTGAGACTTGATATAGCCTACCTGTGTACAAAATTTGACCATTATAGCCTCAGCCGTTCCAGGGATATGGTTGGTGTCCACCAAAGTTTAAATGGTTCACATGATTTGATTACGCCCCTTTCAGAGATGCTTTGTCATCCGCAGGCTTGAGATAGCACTTGCTACGATCAACCTATCTACCAAATTTGAAGTCTGTAACTCCACCCACGGCGAAGATACGAAAGGCCTTACAAAATGTCGACAATAGGGTGGGTTGGGTAGTTAGGGGTCACCGAAGGTCACTGGAAATAGCGCCATACAACAGAGCGCATACGAGTTCATTTAGCCTTCCATAGTAACTAACCTACCCTCCTCTAGTTGGTGCCCCGTTGGGGGTGACCCCGTTGGAATATCGCCTAGAGCTTTGGCGTTAGGAAACTAGAGTATGGGTTATATCGTATGGCGTTTTTGCGTCATCCTATGTTTAGCCCTTTTGGTACAATATCAGCATGTGACAGACAGACGGAGAGGCAGACACAAGACGACAGCATATACCGCGCTAGCATAGCGTCACGCGATAAAAATTAGTGTATGAACATCGGCAGCAGGGACGCCAATTACTCATGGGCATACTACGTCTGTTCTCTTCAGTAGCGTATTTAAAGGGCAGTGGGGCAGTAACTCCTGAAAGAGTGACCAGAAATTTAGTCTATTTACTAGCGGTAACATGACACACACACACGTACGAATTGTGTATATTCTGTGTTGTTTGTTGCGGATACCCGACAGCCCGCCAAGTTATTGTCTGCAGGTGCACAGATCTTAAGAAGTGTGTTTTAGACGAAAAGTTGCTGTTGACGTACTATCTTACAGCGAAGTAGGCCTAAATTCTGCTACGGCTAAATGGTGAAAAATTGTGAAAGTGGATATCACAAGCGATTTTTTTCTGTGCGATGCGATTCTTACAGTTTCGCTTTGATGCATTCTATCATAACACAGTGTATTGAAATGTGCGCATGTTGTAGGGCAAATTGCACTTCAAGAACACGACAATTCATCGCATAGTTCCTGACTTTTTAATACAGATGGGAGACGTCACAGTCGGCGACGGCTCTGGAGGTTCGTCTACGTAGTGATTTTTGAACGTCGAGTATGCAACTGCCCACTCCTGTGGTATTTTTTGGTTGTTTACTATCAGACCCAATTCTTCTATCCAAAAGAAGAATTGGCGCGTTTTCGTACGCCGGCCCTCACGCCTGGAACTTACTTGCTGAAAATATGCGGAAATCGACATCTATAGCCATCTTCAAACGCTCTCGAAAGACGTTTTTATTCGAGCACATTACGCATTCAGTGCATTAGAGACGATTCTTTTTGTTTAATGGGCTATACGAGTGTACATTCTAATTCTAATAATTCTTATAGAACGTCGGCCCTCGGTCGGCGAACTTTCCCTGTCCTGCGCTCGACCTGCAGCTGGTTGTTGACCACGTGGTAAACCGTCCGCTACAGATGACCCAACTAGGCCAACTCAGCCTTTCATCTATTCGAGGTCGATAAATGAGTAGTAAGCTGAAATAGGATGTCTGCTACCTTGCTCGTGTGGCGCCATCTGGTGAATGCTTACGGGATGAAGGCCTGGTGTGGTTGATTGGGGCGGTGGTGTGCTTGCTAGCTGCAGTCGCGGGTCCAATTGTCCGTTAGCTCGTGCAATGGATGGCCGCATTTGCGCTGCAGCACCAGTTAATCTTGGCAGTAGGTCTTGCCGATCAACTGCCACTTCCGAGATGGTAAAGTGCGGCTTGACAGGTTGTTTACCGTGTGAGTAGCGCGATAGAAGAATCCGACCTTTAAATCATATTCCCAACGTTCTTGCGTTATCTGCACAAACATTAAGTAAATCAACACTGTAATATTTTGGTAGCATTTGTTGTCTACCCATTGTTAAGTTTTGCTAAGTTTCAAGTAAAACCGAGTAATTCTGATGGTATTAGTAAAAGTTCAACCGTTATTTTAGATTTTTGAATTCCTAAGGTATTGTAGCAACACAGCTAAGGTGAGGTGGAAGACCATGAGAGACATAGAGAGTTTCCTCAGGAATCTGCCAGTGAAAGAATTTTGTAAATCGGTCTGCATATGCCGAAGTTATGGTCAAAAGTTAAGTGTATTGTTTATTTGACTCACATTGTATGTATGGTATTCGTAATGATATTCCATGCAAATTGCAAAGTCACGAAAATTATGACTTTTGTAGTTTCAGACGTGAGATTTGGCTTCTAACACCACGTTTTAAACTGCTACGTTTTTGAAACATTTATTACAGCTGATGATGAGACTATGAGTGCGTTGGTTGTCATACAGGACGCAGCATCTACGGGGAGCGGTTCGTGGACGAGAACTTCATACTGAGTCACCGGTCCCCGGGCTGGGTGTCGATGGCTAACGAAGGTCGCGATACGAACGGTTCACAGTTCTTCATTCTACTCTCTAAAGCGCGCTGGCTTGACGGCAAGCATGTCGTGTTCGGCAAAGTCATTCGTGGATTCGTAAGTGAATTATGATTAAGTAAATTTTTATTATCGGAAAATTCTCAGTCCAGACGGAGTTGGAGGGAGCCGGGCGTCCGACTGACACCGATGAGTACTAACGAATGCATGATAGTTTACCCCGGAAGGCGATGTGTTCAGGGACACGTAACCTCTTTCAATTTTGGGAAATAATAATATTGATAATATCCGGGAAACGGTACAAGATAGAGACATAGTTGCAATGGAAAACTAGTAGGAAATCATGTGTGGCCTATCGAATGGCACCGATACAAATGAGGTTGAGTGACCTTTAAGGTCACTTTAGCTGTTTGAAAAACCATTTTGACTCCCTTACCTCTGGAAAAATATGACATGTAGGCCTATTATCTGCTATATGCTTACACACAAATCCGAAAGCATTAACTACGTCGTATGTGGCTTGTTATTTCAACCTTTGCGTCGAAACTTAAAAACTTCACAGTGTTTGCATGTACATTATAAAATTATATATTGGAAAAGGTAGAAGATAGATACGTAGGCCTAGTTATAAAGGCAGACTAACAGGAAATCATATGTCTTACTGAATGTCACCAACATCATGACCTTTAGTGACCTTGCAGGCCACTTGTGCTGTTCGAAGCTATTTAAATCCTGGAACTCGAAAAATATAGCACTTATTATCTACGATATGTTTACTCATGAATTGGAAATCGTACGTCCTGTAATTTCAACTGTGATATCGAAAATGAAGGATTTCTATTTCTCAAGGTCATAGGTTGGCACGTACACTGTACACCACTGTACACTGTATCGGAAATGGTGCAAGATAGGCTTATTGTCACCACAGACCAATAGTCAGAATTGCCTATTGAATCGATCGCGCCATTTCCAGAGACGTCTAGTGACATTGACGATCGTTCGCTTGTTGAATGCCATTTTAAATGCGATTTTTCACAAAGCTGTCCAGCAGTTGACAAGATTTCAACTGACATGCATTGCCTTTTGCGCTGTCCCGCTCTATAGCTGAACTTCTTGTTAACTTTCTATGTTACGCGTGTTCTGCCGTCTGGAATTCGTGCTGCAGTATATTATTATAGTTATAGAAACTACTGTCAATGTATTTAGTTTTCAGAACATTCAGTCAATGTTCGGGTCACGGGTCAAAAGTTTATACTCAGTTCCACGTCTGCGGTGCGGCACTTATCCGGGATGTTAGTCCTTGATTTTGGCCTTGGCCTTAAGGCTAGCGTTTTGGCCTTGGCCTTATGAGTTTCCGGCCTTGGCCTTGAGTTTGAGGCCTTGGCTTTGGCTTTTAACGTACTGGCTTTGATATGACGCAAATTACCGCACCGTTTCTTCTGAGCTAATCGGCTTTTTTCTTTTTAGTTTTCCTTACTTTTTGTTTCTGTGCCGTGCGCTAGACTAAGCTGGCCATCGTAAGCTTTTGAGCGCACGTAAATATATCATATCGTATCGTATTGTAGATTTCCATTTCAACTATGTCTCCATCTTGCACCGTTAACGAGATATTATCACGTATTTCCCAGAATTTAAAGAGGTCACGTGACACATCACACATCCCTTTCGGGGCAATGTATCATGCGTGCACTAGTACCAGCCTAAGGGCGGTGATGCTTTACGGCTGGAGAGTAAAGGCAGGTTTGCAGATAGCACTGCGTGTTGCCATACCTGAGCGCTTTGGAAAATGCTATAGTATCTAAAGGCGCTTTACAAATGTCCAGGTTTACTTTACTTTACTTTACTTTATTCATGCATCAATCTGCACACGAAATTTGAAGTTCCTATCGTCACCAATTCCAAAGATATGAATGGAGCAAAATTTAAAAAGGGGTTACGTGACCCTGACCATGCCCATTATGTGAGTAATCTGTCATCGAAGATAAGCACTTGATATATTCTACCTGCATACAAAATTTGCGAATTTCGCTTCAGCCGTTCCGGAGATATGATTGCGGCGTAGAAACTGAAAATGGTGAAGTGGTTTGTTATCTGAAAGCTAGGACTTTATATAATCTACTTGTTTGAAAAATTAGACGACTCTAGCTTCAGCCAATCCAGACATATCATTGGGGGCCGCAAACGTTCAAATGCGTCACGTGACCCTGATCTCACGCCCTTTTAACGGTGATTTGCCCTCCACATGCTGGGACAATATCCTACCTGAGTAAAAACAATGACGACTTTAGCTTCAGCCGTTCCACAGAGGTTGGTGCCACCAAAATTTAAATGTTTCACCTGACCTGACCACGCCCCTTTCAGGGAGGATTTGCTGTCCGAGGGCTAGGACTTGCAACGATCAACTTACCTGCCAAATCTGAAGTCTTTATCTCCATTCACTATGAAGATACGAAAATGGATACAAAATGTGAAAAATGAAGTGGTTTGGGGTAGTTAGGGGTCACCTAAGGTTACTGAAGATTGCGTCATTCGATAGAGCGCATACGATTTCCTATTAGCATTCCATAGTATCCATGTCCCTAACTTGCTCCGTTTCTGTGATATAGCGAGATATTGGTCAAAAATCGCCGATTGTAACCTACTCAGCCTCTATATGGCGGCCCCGTTGGGGTGACTCCGTTGGAATTTATCCGTGGTCATTGGCTTGTAATTTCAACTATCTTATCGAAATTGAAGGACTTTTGAAGGTCACAGACAGGCACGCATACACTGTCAGTGTGATAGTATCTCGGACACGGTGCAAGATAGAGAATTTGTTTCTGCAGACCTCTACAGCCCCTGCAGGAAGTGATATATGGCCTACAGAATAACGGCAATTCCGCTAACCTTGAGTGACCGTCAAGGTTATTCACTTACTGCAACCTTTCCGAACGGGATTGTTCGCACAGTTGTGTAGCAGTTGATAAGATTTCAACTGACACACCGCGTCGCGCGGTCCCTTCGCGATAGCCGAGCTTTTTGCTGTGTACATCGCAACTATACACCAGCTACGACGAATGTGTTACACAGGACACGATCAGGAAGATAGGCGAAGTGTCGACCGACCCGGACACGGCTGAGCCGCATCAGACGGTGAGAGTAGTCGACTGTGGTCTCAACTCACTCGCCAAGAAGTACGACCTTGCCGCCACGCAGCTCGACTCAGTCACCGATCTCTACTGATCTAGCCTCGTCGCGTTAGCTATAAACAGTCTACGTTCTTTTTATTCGAGAGGCGCATAGACAGTTTTATCGTCGTAGATAACTTAGAATTCTCTAGCATCTAGCAATAGTAGTTTGATGACGTGACTGACGCTTATAAGCAAAGAGAGTGCGTAATTTAGCTATTTCATTTGACATTATGCACAAACAGTACGAACGTTTTTGAAAAATTAGTCTTGTATTGTGTCGACTTTGTAACAACGACAAACTATTAGGTCTACAATGCAAAACACTTTGTTTATGCAAAACGTTCTACACGGTGTGAACATATAAATAAACATTTCTCAACATGAAATTAATCAGTTTCAAATAAGTTTAAATTCAATCATGCATAAGACAGTTTATACGTCGTTATGTACACTATCTATCATCTTCGGTAGCTTGTTTGTAATGCAAAGTTAGCCTAATCCGTAGTTAACTAGTTTTGCGACTTATTTCTTCACAGCTTAAAGTTTTAAACATATCAGGACAGATCATAAGTTAACAACTAGGAAATAGGCCTTAAATGGTCACCATAGTCTACTGGGCATCATGTAAGGAAATCATTGAACTGTGCGTGTATTTTAAAGCTGCTTAGTCACTCAACCGTCAGTTTACTCTGATTGATACAGACTATGCAACACAGATACAAAGCATTAATATATACATGTAGTAGGCTATATCACAATTCGTTTTGCATCTTATCATCATGGCAATGCTAAGTAAGTTGATCTAAATCTTGCTTTAATGCTAATGAAATTTCAGTTCCTTAAGAAAACAGGAACATAGAATGAATCACGCCTGCTGGTACGGTAATACTAGCTGTTGTAAAAGCCAATAGCCAAAGTAATGTGAAAGGGCAAATTCGACCCCCTGGGGCTCTCAAACCCCTAAACGCATTTCGATGAAACTTGGAATATATAACTATGTCGTGGGTAGGACCACATACGCAAATCCATGTAGCACTGTGACAACGTGGGTGGTCTGGGCGAACACGTGACATGTCACCTGTCTGGTTTTTAGTCGAACATTTTTTTTCTTTTTACTTTATTCTTGGGAAAGCACCACACCCGCATCCGTCGACGGATTTTAACGATCTAAACGTCATCGTGTTTCCGCGCAATGGGGTGCTCTTTTGCGGGCCGCATTGAAACTACTCTCCATTTTGGGGGTCAAACCCCACAAAAGCGCTATTTTTGGAGCATGATTCCAACCAAATTTTGTACAGTCGCAAACACCAACAAGTGCTCTTCGTGGGTGGATCAAACACGCGTAAAACAAATCCAAAAATGAAAAATCGAAAAATGGCCATATCTCCGGAACGGTTTGACCGATCGGCATGAAATTTGGCAAGGTGACGCATATTAGGCCCCCGGATCGGATGTCTGAAGGTATAAAATTTTAAACCTTTAAAAATCCAAGATGGCGGACGGCCGCCATCTTTAAAAAATCTGGTCCGGTTTGACCAAAATTTGGCACGAGCACAAGCCGCTAACTGAAATAAATGTGATGGCTAGCTTCTGTGCATTAAATTTGCGGATAAAATTTTGATATTTGCTGTTTTAAAGCAGCGACTTTTACAAAGAAGAGAAACTGAAGCCAGTTTTTGTTTTTTACAATGTAGAAACGATCGTAGAAACAGCTGTTCGTAAAAACTTTGTTTCGGCTAAGCATTCGCAACTTCTTCGCGACAATTTCACTTTTTCATGAAGATCACTCGAACAGCATGTCAGTAAGCCTACATCGCGTGTATTTTAATAACCGTACTTAATTTCCACTGCACGTAGCATATTCGGACATCATTCTGCAGTACTTCGCTATTTTTAGTGTGAAGAATCGCAGAAATGGGAACAGAAATGGTTTCATTGATGGAAACGGCGTTTTCGCTGGACCAAAACTCTTGTGACTACCTTGCAAACCACAAGTCTGATGAGTGTGGAAGTAGGAGTTCAGTGAGTCGACGCAGCAAGTGTGCGTACCAGTGCACGCCGTCGACCACAGGCCGTGACGCGGTGTTGTCACGGCAACGCCACCACGAACACGCACCTGCCGCGAGACGCAATGGCGCCATGCTCGTGTGCGCTACGCGGTGACTCG
>Ga0209363_1002219_pt1 | contig 10070 bp, 6 predicted proteins | sample WorMetexBAHAMAS3_FD_187385 | JGI IMG/M metagenome (GOLD analysis project Ga0209363, IMG submission 187385) | Marine gutless worms symbiont microbial communities from Max Planck institute for Marine Microbiology, Germany - Inanidrilus exumae... | ecosystem: Host-associated > Annelida > Digestive... | reverse complement strand
GCATTGTGTACGACTCTTTCTTGTTCAGACTACTCCTGCTGCTGGACTCCGCTGATAAGTCCTTGCCAGCACTCTTCTTCGCAAGTGAACTTTCCGTCTGCATCCGGTATGAATGAGCGGCAGAACGACGCTTGCTGGAGTTACTGGGCAGTTCCACATCAGCAGCTGCAGCGTCAGTCTGGCCAGACATGTTGTTTGCAGCTGCTGTCAGCGGTAGCCTCTTCCCACTGCGCCCAGCACGAGGAAGTGTCGACGACTGTGACTCCAGTTTCAACTCTGTGTCAGCCACTGTCACACACAGACCGCAAACACAGTACGTCAGTTCTGCTTTGAAATGCTGAGTGACAAATTAATAGTATTAAGTGAGTACTTTGAGAGAGCGCCAGAATCAACACAAAGAAAACGTTCATGTTCAATTTCATTTTCGAGAACTCAGCCAAAGTTCAATGTCATAACAACTACAATGCTGACTCTCATAGGCTTGTCAGCCTTGGTACAGCTGAAAATAAAACATTTTTAACAAAATTATATTTTCACATTGCACGTATTTAAAGGAAATTTAGAAAGTTTTAAAAACAATTAAATTGTAATACAAATGATGTCCAGAATGCAAGAACTGTCCAATGGCAATAGTAATGTTTGACAAATAATAAAAATGTAAAAGCTCTGTAGTGCGAAGTATCTCAATTAACATACAGTTAAAGGTGTATTTCACACTGAACGCTCAACACACATGTAACATTAGTTAACTACTGCAACGTAATGTGGGCGTGATGTATGGAAAAGGTGGGGTTAGTAAGAAGTGAACAGCTTGTCGGGTATTTATAGCACGCCCTCTATTCGTGGCCTACTGTCTGGCTTAGCACCAAACAGTGGACAGCCAAGTCTATTTACTTCGGTTCATGCCAGTGCAGCCAACACCTTGACGCTGAGGTGTCGGCAACAGTCGCAGTTTATAGAGGACACCGTCAAACCCTCTTTTTCCGGTCCTGTATTATCTCCCTGTTTATCATGTGCATAGGAATTATTTGAAATAATTCTTTGGTAGGTGGACGCACCACGGCCGAGGTTTGAAACCGGCTGCTGAGCGTGTCACACTCTACTGCACATGGCACCTGAGTGCTTTGACCACTGGGCTATACAGGCAGGTCCAGCTATTGCTCATTATGAGCAAAATCACTTGCTTTACAGCAATCTCTGTTGGCTTCAAATAAAAGTGCAAAACCACCGATGACAAGTCAACACTGACCACGATGGTTGGTTGGTTAGCGTAAGTGACACTGATCACGACGAACTGTCATAACATTAATTCTTCAGACTAAGGTCACAAGTATTATGTGCTTTGTAATAAAATAACATGTTACAGAGAAACTAGACATGTCGCAACTATGATGGTTGCAACGTAATGGCCGCCGAAGAGTGTGTCACAATGAGCAAACGGATCACACCGTTTCTGGGTCAAAGGTCGCGAAAAGTAGGTCAACCTGTAGGGGACACATTGTAGATTGACACTAGCATTTTTGTTTGTCAATGCGACGTTTTGTTCTAGAGATATGCGGTGTCGAGTGTGGAAATCGCGAAAAAGTGGTAAAAAATTTGATGTTTTTCGCACCCCAAATTTGGGAGAAGGCCCCAAAATTTTTGGGAAGCATTTGTAAATCGAGACAACAACAACCACTTCCAACCTACTGGCCAAGTTTGGTTGAGATCCCATGGCTGGTTTTTCATCTATGCTGACGAAATGAAAAATCAGCGGACATAAAAAGATAACAAAAAATGTCAGAATACAAGCATTGGTACAGCATATGCCAGCAAAGCATGCAATAGATCCGAAAACTCTACAACACATCGACATGTTACAGACATATAGCAGGTAATTAGACACATGCTTGCCACAACAGCCAGAACCACTACAAGATAAACCACTGCTGCCCTCTGGTGATATGTGTTGTACATCACTGCCACCATGTCCGCGAGGATGACCATCTGATCTTACAGATGACCCCAGTGGAAAGCTGATGGATGGAGGCAAAGCTCTTGGAGAGCCAGGCAGGGAAACGGTTAAAAAGCTTCGGTGTCGTCCTAATCTTCCTAATAGCACAGAAAAATTCACAAAGAAACTGCAAAATATTGCAGAAACCACAGATCAGCAATAATCTACAGAAAAGTACAATCTCTAGTCTGAAGGTATGACAAAAAAATTGTACTGCTACCATGCCTTCAGTGCTTTAACACTGTTGGTTGGCATCAGGAACAGCATCCGGCCTGTAAAAAACTCAATAATGCGGTGCTGGCATGGTTATCTGTCTGGTGCGAGGTGCAAATGATTTGCACATGGTCCAGCTGACACCACTGCCATACATCAGGTCTTGCTTCGATAAACCCAAAATGGTCTACCTTTTTGGCGCTGGCTTACCCAAGTTTTCCTGAAAAAAGGCTGGTAAACAAGCATTTTGTTCTGTTTGATTGTTTGCTATAACAGAACTGCTGTACATGAATAATGTATAGACAATCTTTTGGCTAATAGGACTAGCTAATACTCAACAAATATACAGGTATTCAACAAAAAAAAATGTGCACATGAAAAACATTCCACCACCACATGGAGAAAACTAACAAAAGTTGATTAAGACAAGCTCAGCTCATGTGCTGCAGAGGGACATGCTCAACTGACCATGAAGATCTCTGGGTCGTGACAAGTGGCATCATCACTTCCTATCAGTTTCACCTCTTATTAGTGGTCTGTAGTAACCATGTCTGTCTTACATCGTTTCCGTGATATTACCATATGTTAAACGTAAGCAACTATCTGTGACTTAACAGCCATTCAAGTGGGTTATGAGAGCTACAATTACAGTCCAAATATCTGTTAGTAAATGTATCAGAGCTGATGTATGCCACAGTTTTGAGATAGTCCAGAGAGAGTTACAGTCGCTGAAATAACCTATAAATGTAGCTCACTATCATCAGAAATGATGACATGGTTTCACAGACCATATATGACTTCCTATTAGATATCTTTAATTTTTCATATCCTATCTGTATTTGGAGACCCGTCAGAATTTTGCCAGAATGTTTTGTACAAGTAAACCAGAATGATGGGCAATTATGTGGTAAGATATGTTTGATGTAGTTCAGCAATTTTAATATGGCTCACAAGCGTGACAGTCAGGATGGCTAAACGTCATTATAACTACATATATTGACTGCACTTGCACATGATGCTGCACAGTAGGAAAACCCAACATTCAAACAAGGGAAAACAATAAAAATAAAACATCCAGACGGACAAAATAAAATGGCAAAAAATCAACAAAATGGCTCATATTTACAATATGTTCTTCCATAAACTTTAATCCTCAAACTTTTAGACATCAAATTGCATTATATGCCAAAAATAAACACAGTCCACCTAATACCATATCTCATGTTCTGTAAGTCATGCATATATAAAATTTTTTAAATCTGTTATCTCTTTTTAAAAACTTAAATTTCACTTCAAGGTTCTGGCAATACATACAAAAGATCACTAAATGCTTCAGCTTTTGATTATAGCATATTATAAGGTACATCTCACCTGCAAGTATTTTAAATGCAGTAATCAGGTTTCAATGGAAAGACCTATGGGGACTGGTTTAGACATGGTATCATAATGAACAGGAAGAAACATGCCGGTCAAACAAAAGCCAAAATGTTGAGTGCATATACAAGTGGAATTACATCTGTGTACTCACAGCAAGAATCAAAGTACTCTTTAATTTTACTCTTTACTCTGCAGCTTTATTACCGTAACACTGATGTTTGGATGTATATTATCACGAACCAAACCGATCTACCACAACTATAACTCAAATAAGAGGTAGACAAAACATGGAAAATGGATGGATTTAGTCGTGCACAGGAAATCTCCAGCAGTGCCCGCAACACCACATCGAAAGCACCAGGAAGCTTCACCAAGCACTGGCTCAAAATGCCAATACCATATCGTAATGGTGACGGCGAACTCGGTCTACGGTTTGAGCCACTAGCAACTGTCATCAGCGTCTTAGGAGAAGACGATTTTGTTACAGAGGATGCTCCGGCAGTTGTCAGTTTGCCACCAGTCACATCAAGCATAGACTTCCACTTGCGAGGTGGTGTCTGACTATTAAGCCCAACGTTTTCCCACTGGAGACGACCGGGAGCCAGACTCTTATGGCGAGCATCTATTATCCATCATATGAAAATATACAAAAAGACAAGATTTAAGAACTGTTCAATAGATCTTGGATAATCAGCAGAAAGGTTTGCAGTCTCAGGTCAAATGTACAGAAAGCATTACAAATACAAAACAAACTGTTAACATGGTTAAAGGCCGGTAAAAAGTAAGACACGTTTTACGACAAGACTGCACTAGTGTTGCGTGGTGGCTCAGCGGCAGGGCATTGAACTTGCAACTGACAGGTCGTGGTTCAATTCCCGGCCGGTCCGCTTTCACATAACATAGGTCAACTGAGCCTTGCATCCTTTCGAGACGCTAAATCGAGTACCTGCTTCTGCTGGGGGTAAAGGCGGGATTCTCACCTCTGTCGGGTGGCAGATAACACTGTGTGATCCCATATGACATGTGAGTTTCCCGTAGCAGTGTGGCAGAGTTGTGTGCAAACTGCTATACACTTACTTTACTTTTTTACTTTACTAGTCACGTTAGACAACTAACAATTAATCAATGAAATACTGAACATCAAACAAGTGAAAAAAACAGAAACTTACAATACATGCTATGCATAAAGCCAAATCAAAGTCTGCAATATGTGTCTTGCTTTGAATACGACACAGAACTACAAAACTAGCAAGTGAATTGTTGTGAGTCATTAGCAACTTAACTAATAAATCCTAGTCAACATGCAGAAACTATTGTTCAAAATAAATTAAATGGAACAACTGTGTAACCACTCACCAGAAGAAGTCTTTGAGTCAGCACTTGAAAGTCTAACTGATTTCCGACTAAGACTGCCAGAACTGCTGTGAACATCATGCCGATTGCTTTGCTTGTCAATGTCTTCCTGTTGGCAACAAACAACATCATGTGGTCAACAAATTTTGACGTCCTGGAAGACGATGTAATGTGACATTGACCAGTCAGCAGCGTTGCAGCTGGCTGCGGCTATGCTGTTATTGACGATTGCATGATCCTAGTAAGTAAGTAAGTAAGTAAGCAAATAAGTAAGTAATTATTTCAAACTGGCGGTCATGAGACCGAATAGCTCAATAATAAAACAATGTTCAAACAGGACACAAGACATAAAAACACTGCGACACTTACTAACGGTCTGCAACATTAGAACAAACACTGGCAGTTCATAATATCATAAGAGTTAAAAAATTAGCTCACAAAAACGATGTTAGTCTAGGCCTACTGATACCATCTTAAGCCATAATTTATAAATGATTGAAATTTGTTTGTCCTGGCAAATGGTACTGGGAATTTGAACGACGAACGCAACCTGGAAATAACAACATTGTCAACTTGTCACGTTGCTGCAGGACGGGATGATGTAGGCATGAAGATTGGTCCAAAATTGATGTAAAGAACTTTTTTTTGCTTGTTGGGAACCTGTTGCTTTGTGCCGTTATTGACAACTGAATGATCATTTTTGCTGCATACACTGCAGCAGACACCCAATGATTTTCAATGGGCCAGACGACCCCCAATATTACCCCTTCCCATTGGAGGATTTTGACCCCCATCTAGTACATGATTCTTTAGGTGCATGTGAGTCAGCCCCCAAATGAGATCTCAATCAGTTCAGACGTTTTTGCAGAGCTCACCCATATGCCCAACACACAGACAAACACACTGACAGACAGACACACACAAGTATACAGACCACGCTACATACAACATCTGTAGCACAAGCCGCATCTATGCAATGCCTAAAAACTAAATATCAACACCAACAACAAAAACAACAGCTGAAGTGAGTGGTGAACTTTAATTAACTTTCCTCTCGACAAACAAAAGGTCATTTCAGAGATGCATCTTTCCAAGCCATCATTTGCATTGACTACTGACAGTTGAAAACCGCTCATATCAACCACGAAAAGGTACACACACAAACTAAACCCAACACAAACAGAAAGGCACTAGTTACAATAGCAAAAATATACAAAAAGTTAGACCTAAACTTCAGACCAACTGTCACTTATAAGAATTGATCATATGCATCTGTGCACAATCTCACATACTTAATATATTGTAATGAGTTTCGAATTCCTCCCTACAACAAGATAAATTTCTTTAGAAAATGGAAAATGAAACAAACTTTAACTGTGACTATAGCAAAATATTACCTGAAGCTGAGCTGAAGAGCTCTTTAGCGAAGATCTGAAGCATATATAACAGCAAATATTGTTACTGACAACAAAATAACATCAGCACCTAAAGAAAACAATAACAAATGCAATGAAATAACTCTGCTTATGTAACTAGCACATATGATGTACAATCAAATTTCATGCAAATAAAATGTTGCACATCTGAATTACAACTAATAAGCAACGGTTTTTAAAATGGCATAATATTTTGTTAACTACAACATAAACAGCAACAAAAACAATGGAAAAGAAAGTGTGTCTCACTTCAAATGCCCAGACAAAGTAGTCTTGGACAGAAATAAGGCCGACATGCTCTGCCGCGCTCCCAGTATGTGTGGACCAGTCTCATCAGAACCCTCAAGAACCTGCTGCTCCATCTTCTTCATTGCATCGTCAAACTTGTGCCGATTAACAGTGCTGTTGCAGAAGTCATCCCGCGACTGTCTATCCTGTCATTGCATGCACAACAGCACTACTTGTAATGTCCAAACATAGATGACTCCACCAATGTACAAGATATGGTCATGATGAAAACCGTCTGCAGCTCAATGAAAATACACTGAAAAATTAGCTCCATATGAAACTAATGGTCGACTCTTTGCAATGGACGGACTGTGCCAACTTCAAATTCACGTGACACAAAAACTAGGCCAAATATCACAAATCTGGCCCGTTCAAATTTAGACATAGTGCCCTAGTGTGAGAATCAGTGGTCAGTTGCCAGCTCTCATTGTAAATGGCGGAGGAGATAGCTGTTGAAAATGGCCAGATTTCCAACTATGAAGGGCTTGTGACCTTGACCTTGGATCGGGTCATACTGCATACCGTCGTGCATCACTCATCGACCTCTACGTACAAGCCAAATTTCATTGAAATTGAAGAAACTTTTTGTTAACAGACAGACATATATACGCACGTATGTACGGACAGATGGACAGACAGTTGAGACCGGCTTTATTAGGTCAACTCTGTCGAAGAGTCGACCTAAAAAGCCTGTGGTATGCTACGAATAAGCATGCAGTCAACCATAAGCAGTAGTAGGACAAACTCATTCAACAAGCACTGAGTCAACTGCTACTAACATCATCAACGGAGCTGAGATCATCCGACTGGACGTCTCTAACAGAGTCTGATGTTGAAGATGGTGATTTCACTACGTCATCATCATCATCATCCACAGCATCTGTTCACGAGCATAACAAAAACACAATCCACGCTCGACCCTTCTCACATCAACATACAAGTAACTTTAGCAGCATGAATGAGCAAGACGTTACACTAAAAAATGCACAAAATACAGTTTTCAACGGTTTCCACTGAAACTAACTGTAAACTGCAAAATCTAGTTTTCAACAGCTCTATGGTATAAGATAAAAGTGTAGGTAATGTAGATGTAGATAATGCTATAAAGAATACAAAAGATGCCTTTAAACACTGTGTACTTTTCGCTATATGCTCTTCCTGATACAACTAATAGTCACATATCTTAGCCAAAATCAAAACTGGTTCTGCCGGAAAAAGCAAATAAACATAATAAAATCACAGCTGCTGTTGCTATGAGAGTAGCAATAAACAAACAATGACCCAAATATCTTCTAGTAAGAAAAAAACAGTTCTATATAATCAAATAAGTCATGCATACCAGGCAACTTCATGCTTCCTTCGTACACTTTAAATGTACTGAAACAATCACAGCAAAAACGTCACAGGATACTACATGAAACAGACTGAATTCTCTTTAATAACAACAAGACAATTTGCTATACATCACTACCTAAAATTACTTACTCTAATTTCACATTCAGAAAACAAAACAATAGCATTTTCTTGTTATTCTATTCTGACAAACTTAGTAAAGGCTACAGTTATGAAAGATAAATAAATGCCAATATCCGTCTTTAGGTATGTAAATATTAACAAACAGATTCTGAAACCATGCCAATTATCAGACATACCTATCAGCGTCAGCATCTGTTGATGGCAAAAAGTATAATGGATCTTTGTTCTCAGCTGTATCCTCTTCATCGTCGTCAGCTGACACACTGGAATGACGTGAAAGTCCCTTGAATGTTTCAGCATCAGATAAACGTGCAGCGAACTCATTGTCTGGGGACAACAGTTTCTTGCCGGCACTGAATTCATCATCTAGCTCATCATCACGATTAAACTCGTCATCGTCCGTGATGAATGACACCTAGATATGGAAACATTTAAAATAAACTAATGGTCAAAATATTCGTGAAACATCAGGTAAAGTTAGTGTCCATAAACTTGAGAACGCAGGCAAAAGAAACACCAAAAGAAACACTATGCACAGAAATGTCAGAAAAGAACAGTGCAATAAGTTTAATTCTCATTGACTATACTTTCAATTAGCCCGTTGCCCCTTGTTTTTCTTTTACCAGTTGTTCCAAAACAGCACGATTGCAGATAAATGCAGATCCTTTCAAGGTCTGTCAGCACTGTTTTTGTGCCTTGTGACCTCGACCATTTGATCCCAAAATAAACGTGTTTCCAGATTCATGGTGGACCATTTCTACGTTAAGTTTGGTGATACTAGCTGCAGTGGTTTTTGAGATATAGTGCAGATAAACAGACATACAACAGACAAACAAATGCCACTGAAAATCCAACCCCTGTGATTGCCATTGGCGTGGGTAACGTACCCTTTCAGCACAAATATGGCTACATCAGAGATAAAAGGTCAGTGGTGGAGAGCTATCCCGATCCTGTGAATGAAGGCCAGCAATATATTGACCTCAACCCTGGCCGCCTTTTTGTTCAGCAGCCACCCAAAAGGGAAAGGGATCGAGAGGCTCATTTAAATTGTTACGCTAGTTGGCTACAACAGTGGAAAACAATTATCGCACCGCAAGACTAAACTAAACCAAATACAACAAAACACCACACCATAATAAATCTTAACTAAGCAATAGAGATAACAAAAAATGAAGAAAACAAACTAAACCCAGGTTCGGTCGCCTCCTACGACCTCTGGCCTGGAAACGGAGTGGGACGATTCTGGTAGAAAGGGAAGGGATGGACAATAGAAGAAATAAGTAAAGCGAATAAGAAAAGAAAAAAGGGAAAAAGTAAAAAAGAGCAAAAAATGAGGAAGTGAATGGACAAGGGAGGAACAAATGCGGAAAGGGGTACCCCGGCCCCACTTGGGGTGAGAATGAACAATACAGTTTTGGACAGTGCACAGTGTTACAATATAGTCACATGTCATGCATAGCTTCACATGCTGTGACTGTTAGTGCAATGTCATTAAAAGTAGACTCAGTTATGAAGACTTACCTTTAACCTGGACTGTGCAGCAGTAGATGCAAAACTTGGTGAATGCTCATTAAACAGCTTGAGATCTGCATGTATATCAGTGCTTTATATCATGTGCAGAAACAGAGACTAGATCACTATTAGCTGCATGTAGTAGTAGTAGTAGTAGTAGAAATGAATATTATTTAGGTGGCGTTATGGCATTGCTGCTGCATGACCACCGTACAATGTTACAATGTCAATAAAAACAGTAAAAACAGTTTGTAGCAGCCGGTACATGGTGACAGATCAGCACTGTACGACGGACAAGCAGATAGAGCACAGTAGATTGTCAGGTCGCATCAGGGAACGACGACCGGAACAGAACGGTCTTCAGATCTCGGCGGAAGACGGGAAGAGAAGGTGCGTTCCAAACATGTTGCGGCAGAGCGTTC
>Ga0209363_1002218_pt1 | contig 10072 bp, 7 predicted proteins | sample WorMetexBAHAMAS3_FD_187385 | JGI IMG/M metagenome (GOLD analysis project Ga0209363, IMG submission 187385) | Marine gutless worms symbiont microbial communities from Max Planck institute for Marine Microbiology, Germany - Inanidrilus exumae... | ecosystem: Host-associated > Annelida > Digestive... | reverse complement strand
AAGGTACCCACACTGAACTGCAGTAGTCCAAGTGAGACCTTACCATACTTTTATATAATAAGACAAAGCTACTAATGGTTAGATAATTAAAAAAAAATTAATTATACCAAACATGGCATAAGCCTTGTTTATTTTATCGTGCATGTGGTCTCTGAAGGTAAGGTTTTCGTCCATTACAACTCCAAGATCTTTAAAGCTGTCCTTACGGTCTAGTAACGCGGTTTGATTATTGTAAGACACACTATACATATAACTTTTGTCAACAGATCTACCAAAAGATACTCCATTACACTTTGAAATGTTAAATATGACATGTAAATATACCATATCGTCTTCGTCTACCAGTAAAGGTGCCAACTCAGTACTGAGCAACATCGCACCGTAAAGCAATATCGCACCGTATCGCACAATATCGTCTCTTATCGTATCGACGTATCGTATTGTGTCGCTCGACGCTCGTGTTATCTCTAGTTATCTACTCTCTAGTCTCTACCCTGTGTCGGTCGGTTGACCAAGTGGGTTGACCCATAAGTTTGTTTACTTATTTATTTTCCCAGAAGTAGCAAAACCAAAGACTCTTTGGTAGGTAATATGGCGGCCTCCGGCAGATGTCGGTTGTTAGATAAATTGAGCGCAAAGCAACTCCTGGACTCCGTTGATACGATTTTGACTGACTGCGATGGTACTGATTCTGTTGTGCGTATACTGACTGTTATGAACGTGAAAAAATATCAGCCAGTCTGGGCAGTGCTTGCCAGCAGCCAGGAGTGGTTTGTTAGGGGGTGTGTCCTCAGTGTTTTCAGTAACTTTTCACATGGTATAACATTGACATAATCGGAGCAGATTTGCTGTATTGCTTCTATAGGTGGGGGGGGGGGAGGCACGCGTTATTGTGATATGTGAAATGCAAGATTTGTCAGTAGCCACCATTGCGCCTCCAACATCACAACACTGACAATCTCACAGCAGGTGAATTGATGGAATGAACCATTATTGTGACCAGGAAAACTGCCGCCAAGTTGCAACTTGATCACGATCAAGTAGCAACGCTAATTGATGACAGCCAACGCCCCCAGCCGCTATGTGGAGAGACGCTGTCAGACGCGGTCATCGCGGAGCGACGCAACGGTCCTCGATGACTACGCGCTAACGACGACGACTTTAGTTTAGCAGTTATTGCAGGACAGAGCAAATGTAACGTCCGCATAGTGCACATCTGTACGTCAAATTTCACTTAAGTATTACCACTGTCACTGTTAGATGCACTGCAACTCAAACTCGGGATTACCACCAAGAACATTAAAGAAGACTACAATGCATCATAGTTCTGTAGGTAACAAGTTTGGTCTTAAATTTTTTTTTGTTAATTTGTCGAATAAATCCTATTTAATTAAAGAATAATATTATATACACACCCTTGTGTACAATCCAACAGATTTATTATATACACAACGTTCATACTTTATCGTTGAAAAGAGGTTTTTTGTGGGGATATATAAGAAAAAGGGGCTAGGTCTTTTGTGGGCATAACAGAAAGACAAAATTTTAGAGTTACAAATTTTTAGTAAACAGTGTTGTGTATATAAGATAGTAGTTGCATTTGCACAACGTTGTGTGTATAATAAATCTGTTGCATTTTACACAAGGTTGTGTATATAATATCGGGGTTAATTAAATACTTGCTTGGTGTCATGTGGCATAAATCTAACCCATGTATGCTGCTTCTTTCAGATTCCATATCTGACACAAGAGTCCACAACAGTCAACGACTTTACATGACAAAAGTTGTCAGTTATTTTGAAATTTATTTGTATTAAATGTGCTGTTGTTTCTCATGCTGATTATTACAGTGTCTGTTTTCTCTGTGTTACAGGTGTTATATATCACAGCAACCGTGCTGTACCTGGCACTGCAGACGTTGTGCACAAACTCAAGAAATTGGTATAACTTTTATTCAGACTTGGGCTAACTTTCATTGATGCAGATGTCTAGTTTGTGCTGTTAGAATAATTTCCAGTCGTGATGTGATTGTTTCATTACTTTAATACAAGTCGATCGATTTTGTCATTAAATTTTTGATGGGTACATCTCTTGTCATTTTAAAGACTTTATCTAGTAAGTCTTTTGATGATGTATTTGATGTGCCTTGAAAACTCCAATTAGAACCCTTGAAAATCCGTGAATTTTTTTCTTCTAACTGAATCTTGTAATAACTCATGTTCACTAAAGTGACCAACATGACGGCTACGTAAGCAAACTAACGACAGTTGCTTATCGATGTTTGAGTTGGGTGTCGTTCATTCATGTTCTCTGTGTCGTTAGGGGAAAAGATTTTTCTATGTAACAAACAACAGTGCAAAAACTCGTAAAGAATATGCAAAGAAGCTGATAGATTTGGGATTTCCTGCGACTGAGGTATGTTAATGGTAAGTGTTTCTCTTGTGCATGTTGTCATCTTGCTCAAAGTAGTGGGACATAATGCTAAGCAAAAGTAAAAAGTGCTATAGCTGTACACTACACAATGATGCCATGCTTGCAGTTAGTTGTTGAGTTTAACGTTCCTTATTGACACAAATATGGCTGTATCAGAGACAAAAGGTAAGGGGTGAAGAGAGCTATTTCTACCCAGTGAAGGAAGGCCAGTGATATATTAACCTCAGCCCTGGCCGCCTTTTATTTAGCAGCCACCCAAAAAGGCAGTGGGATTAGCTCATTTAGATTATTACGCTAGCGCCTACAACAGGGGAGACAACTATCACACAACAAGACAAAACTAAATGAAATACTACAAAAACAAGCACGCATCCTTAACCAAAAAATGCATGTAACACGAAATCAACACACACACACACAAACTAAAGCCAGGTTCAGTCGCCTTTTAGAACGTCCAGGCTGGAAACATAGTAGGACTATTCTGGTAGAATGGGTAGGAATGGAAAAACAAGAAAGTATGTGAAGCAAGTAAGGCCTTACCAGTAGCAGGCTTAGGCAACACTTTGTCTACATCGGCTGACAGCAAGAACAACAGCATCTGTCACCATTAGTAACAATAGGTCACTTTATGTTTCGCTAAAACCAAAGTCTAAAACCTTAGTCTAAGACCAAAAGTCCGGTTTAAGACCTAATTAATGCAAAACGTGAAGTGATGCCAAACTTTGGTCTGAGACAAAGTCTAAAACCAAACTTAATCTGTGCAATCCGGTCTCAAACCAAACCATCCTGATGTATTTAGATAGGCAGTTATCACTAATCTCTTAGAGTTAAGACCTTAGTCTAAAACCAAATCACTTTATCTTTTGCTTATTCTGAACTCGGTCTAAAATCAGGTTTTAGCCATTCAGATTAAGCTTTGTTCTTACACTAAGGTTTTACACTTTGGTTTTAGCAAAAGATAAAGTGACCCAATGTTGACTTTCGTTGGCATTTATCAAAACACCAATGTTGATAATCAGGACTCCACTCCAGCCTCAATGCAGGCCAACTCCAGACCATATCTGATGGTAGTATTGATGTATGTATGTATAATATCATGCACTCACACCTTTACTGCCAGTAACCGCCAGTCATGCAAAATACAACACTCAGTGCAGGCAAATGCTAGGTACAACAGTATTTTAGCTGGTGGACAGTTAGTAAATAAGCAATAAGTTAAGTAAGCAAACAAACAATTTATATAGCGCCAAAAAGATCTGTGGCGTTCGATGGTCGTAACAACAGTATCCATTTCGTTTCTAGGCCAGAGGTCTTAGGAGAGGCGACCAAACCTGGCTTTAGGTTTTTTGTTATGGGTGAATGTTTGCTTTTGCTGTGTTAGTTTCTGATGCCTCAAAAAGATATTGGCTGGGAAGAACGTCTCCGAAATGACCTATTCTGTGTTGGGTGGGACGTGAAACCACAACTCATTCGATCAGTTGTCACAAATCTCGGCTTAGTTAAGTCTCGGTCAATTTTTTACGGGCATTATTTTTGAAGTATGCAAATTAATTATTTTCAAAGTATACAGTTAACTCAAGTGGAGTTGTGATATCTACTCAGAGATTTGTAGAGATTTGTAGTGCTTCATGTATCAGCAATTTTGAGTGGTTTTCAGACAAGAGACAACTGTCACCAAGATTTTTATTTCCTAATTATTTTTGAGATGATGTTGGTATAAACAGGATGACGTGGTTGGTAGTGGTTATGTCACAGCCGTGACACTGAAACAGAAGTTGAAATACGCCGGCAAAGCCTATGTCCTGGGAAGCCCAAGTTTTGCTACAGAACTCAGCCAAGTTGGAGTTACTGCAGTCGGCATTGGGGTAAGTAATCAACTTGTTTCGTATCGTAAATAATACTTTGATTGTACTTTTTGATTAGTTAATTAGTTTTGTTAAAATGTTAATGGCCCAAGTTTAAGAGTTTGCTTCTTTATTAAATTGTAGAGCATTCTTTCCTGTTTCCGTTAGTACAGAAGCAGACACAGGCATTGTATGTTGTAGTCTAAAATAAAATGACACATTTTAAGGTTTTGGGCATAATGATAATAATGATTTGACATTAATTTGTTTTGTGTAGTATATGTTTAGATTGGAAATTTTGGATAATTACCAGTTATTATTGTAATTTTCAATTCAATTTTACTTGCTCAGGCTTGTTTTTTGTTCCCTGAAAATTGTGAATTTAAAGTTGTTTTAATTGTCTGTTACATTTGTGTCACACACATTAAATATTGTACTGTGCAGCCGGACACTACTGAATTCAGTGAACTTGAGCATTTTACTCGTGACAAGGAGGTGAGATCCAGTGTAATTTTGTGTCATTTTTTTCCATTGTGATTTTCAGGTCGGCTCCACCCGAGTCGACCTAATAACATTGTGCAAAATGTCCGTCCGTGCGTACGTCCGTTGATCCACAAAAAGTTTCTTTGATTTTAATGAAATTTGGTATGTAGGTAGAGGTCGATGACTGATGCATGACGGTATGCAGTACGACCCAATCCAAGGTCAAGGTCACGAGCCCTTGAATGTCGCATATTCAGCCATTTTCAAAGGCTATCTCCTCCCATTTATAATGGGGGCTGGCAAATGACCACGGGTTCTTAAATTAGGGCACAATACCTGATGCTTGGGCTGGATTTAGGATTTTTGTCCTAGGTTTTGTGTCACGTGACTTTAAAGTTGACAGTAGGTAGCCGTCCACAAAAAGTTTCTCTAATTTCAATGAAATTTGGTCTGTAGGTAGAGGTCGACGATTGATGCATGATGGTATGCAGTATGACCCGATCCAAGGTCAAGGTCACGAGCCCTTAAAACTCGGAAATTCGGCTATTTTCAAAGGCTATCTCCTCCCCCATTTATAATTGGGGCTGGCAAATGACCATTGATTCTTAAACTAGGGCACAATACCGAAAGCTTATCGGGGCCGGAGTTTTTTTATTTTTGTCCTAGTTTTTGTGTCACTTGACTTTGAAGTTGGCAGTAAGTAGGAGTCGACCGCCAGTCCCGTATGGGGCTAATTTAATAGTAATTTTCAGTGTTTACCAGTAATTTTTAGCACTGGCACAATGTACTGTATTGTATCAAATACTGACTACTGACATACTCAGAGCAGATTTGCTATATTGCTTCGGTAGGTAGTAGGTGTATATTATTGGCATTTTTTTACTGTCTCTATATTGCAATATTTCTTCCTCAAACGGTTGTCAGTAGTCGACACTGCTGTACCCGATGACATGCAGTGAGGCATGTTGTCAGCAATAGAAAACATCTGGCCACACTTATTCATAAATGTACTCAATATTTGCATGATAGACTAGCGTTAAGTGAGTCAGATATTGATTTTTACTTTGTTTTCATCTCTCGTCTTTATTTTCGTTTACTTTTAGTTTAGTGTCATTGAGAATTTTTTTAAATGTCATTTTTGTTATCGTTATCGTCGTCATTATTGATCAAAAAACACCGCAGCTGACTGGGCTGTATCTGGAAAGCAGCTGCAGGTTTTTATCAAGCCAGTTGCGAAATTTGCTCGGCATGCTGAGTTGTATCTGGAAATAGGATCGCTTGTCTGGTGTCGGTATGTAGGTCAGGTGTGTGATTTCCGGGTTTGATTGCCACGTCAACTATGCAAAGGTGGCGAAGGCTGTGGCTTACCTTCGAACTCCGGGTTGTCTCTTTGTGTCGACCAACACTGACACTGGACTGCCAGTTGGAGATGACTTCTTGCTGCCTGGTAATGTTGTTACTCAGACGGGTTGGCAGGGGTAATGCTTTGACCGCTGTCGGTCTGTTTGTTACCCATGGGACACTATGCTAGTGCAGTATTTGTTATCACTGCATGTCTGTTTGTCTATCCGTCCATCCATCCATCTGTCACAAGCCATTATTGTATCAAAATGGCTAAACATAAGATCTTAAAATCGAGGCCACACGGTGGCCCACAGTTATGGTCCAGTTGACATCAACAACGTTGGTTGTATGTAAGTCTGTTAATGACACGCGATAGCTAAGCCACTGCAACGACGCATGTACAAAACTATGCAGGTAGCTGAATAATTGTGGCAGTTGCTGAAAGTTTCCTCAGGTAGACGCCCCTTGTGGGTCCCGGGGCTGTAAGTATGTGGGTAAGTGTCTAAGTAAGTAAGTGACAAATTCATGAAGTGCCGAAACCAGAATAGGCCCTCTCCATATTCAGGCTGGATTTCGTAGGAGGCGACTAAACCTGGCTTTAGTTTTTTGGGTTAATTTTATGTTGTAGTATAATTTGTTGCAGGTGAGTGTTTGCTTTCGTTGGGTTTGTTTCAGTTTTTCAGTACTAAGCCAATAGATGGGCTGGGAAGAACGTCTTCTGAATGACCTATTTTATGTCGAGTGGGACGTAAAACCACAACTCAATCAATCGATCAATCCTCAGGCTGACACAGAGGATTTGTGTGTGTTATTTGTACAACAGCAGGTCAATGTTTCAACTGACACAGAGTGTTGCATGGGTCTCTTGGTGATAGCTGTGCCTCTTGTTTGCTAGCGCAATAACACGGGAAGTTAATTACCTTTTTATGAATTTTGGGAGATCCCTTTCTGTAATTTCTACTATGTTGAGCCCATTGTTCTCTCACACACCTACCAATTCCCCTCTCCCTGGGCTGGCGCATTGGACCGACATAAAGGTCTCAGCGCTGGGGTCCAGAGGGTCCAGAGTAGGCTGGACCCCTGCCCGCAATAGCGAACGAACGAACGAGCCTATTGTTCCTTGGACTTGGACATTCTGATACTAGCGTGTGAAAAGGAAACGATCGACACGCCCACGGACACGCCCCGATTAAGCATGATTTAACGTTGAGACTTACGACACCCGACTGAAAATGATGCAACATGGAAGATAGAATAATGTATGGAGATAAAAAGAAATAAAACATAAACTACGGTGATAATAGAGAAAGTACCGTTACAAAACACTTCAAATATTTGTCAACTTTTACCTTAAAATTTAAAACTGAAGTTACTTAACCGCATTCATTTGGCATTTTGTTGGAATATGGACAGCGAGGTTAGCTGTAGTTGTATCCATGATTGTAGTCGGGATATTGCTAGTAGACTGACTGTGAGTTTGTTGTAGGTTCTGGTTCAATACTGGCAATGGTACAGACTGCAAGTCAGCGAACTCCTGACATCATTTGTGGGAAACCTCATAGACCAATGTTCGACGTTCTTGTTAACAAGTACAATATTGATCCGAAGAAGACTCTAATGATTGGTGATCGGTTGGCATGCTTCCGTTTACTTACTTATTGCTATAGTAATGTATTGGTACTGACATTTGTCTCACTGCAATGCAATGGGTTGCATTGTAGAAATTATGATTAATCTCTATGCATAATTCATATGCTTATTTGCAAGTCCTTGAATGTGCTTAAATTTCTTTTAAATTCATAACTTAAAAGTACTTGAAAAAGTGTTGGTTTTTAAAAGTTTTTCAATTCGTTGGCTGGAAGTCTTGGAATTTATTTTATGGACTGGAGTTTAAGACTTTCCAGAAGTAGCGTCATTTCTGTCTGCTGTTAGTTAACTGCTTGCAGCCAAGTTAAATAACTAACTGATTACTTAATGTTTACAGTGCTGTGATGATGGGTTATTTGATATTGAACCTTTAGTGTTAGATTGTAAATTATAAGTTTTCTCTGTTGCCGAGTGGATTTTGACATCTGGGTGCTTGGTCTTTTGAAAGTCCGGGCAAAGTGCTTGAATTTAGTTATCATAAAACAACTGGTACCCTTTCTTTATTCCAAAGTCATGCTCTGTGGTGCAGTGTGATTTTAAGTACTGTCTGTTTTTGTCAGATCTGTACCCAGTTTAGAATGTGGATCCCAGTAAATTTTTAATATGAAGTTCAGTGCGTTACTAGTGCGGTGGCGCAACGGGTAGAGCGTTGCACTTGCGATCAACAGGTCGTGGGTTCAAATACTACTCGTGGCAAAGCTGCGTAATAACCTGGCAATTTGTTCACACCTATGTACCTCTGTCACCAAGCAGTATAACTTGGTACCGGCCAAGGGGCGGTGATGCTCTGCGGCTGGGAAGGTAACCACAGGCCTCGCAGAAAGTAATGGCAGCCTACCGCCGAGTGGATGACTTATAGTCACCTGCGGGCTGACTGGGATCAGCTCTGGGCCCAGTGCTTGGCAACGAGTATGGAAAGCCTTTAACTTACCTTTACATGCATATTTCGTACTGATCGATTTCTGCACTGTGACAACGTGTGCTTGTGTTGGTTCAGACTTGACACTGACATCCTGTTGGCTGGCCGATGTGGCCTTCAGTCGCTCCTGGTTCTCACAGGGTTCTCCACGCTGCAGGAGGTCGACACAAAGAGGTCGAGCAGTTCTGACGACGACCGCAAACAAGTTCCAGACTTTTACCTCGCGTCGCTTGCCGACTTTGCACCTTTTCTTGGTTGACGTTGGCCGCCATCCATATAGGCATGCGGATAGACGCGGCAGTAGTCTCCGATTAACAAAGTCACGGATTGAGATTTCTGACTCCGAGGTTTCTTCCTATAGTATGAGTTGAACAAAAAAATTTGAAGTGTTTCATATGTCTAGGTAGTAATATCCATTTGCTCATACTTTTCAGCCAGTCGAACAAGAATTAACGACACAACCTCCAGCTAAATGATGATTTTTACTATAAACCAATTTAACGAAATTGATATAAAACTTTAGACTGGTGATATGATTTGCAAAATAATGAAAGTAAATAGCACAAAAAGTGTGTTTAATGTTTGATGTTTTTGAAAAAAGAACATGATGTAATGTACTAACAGATACATGAGGTGGCAATTGCTTTGCAGTTTGAAATAAAATAAAGTACAGTGATGAAAGATCATATTTCAAATAATAATAATAATAACTAAACAAGGCGACTTATGGCTAGCGCCGACCAGTCCCGTACAAACTAAAATACAATAAAAATAAAAATAATGAATTAAGCTATAAAAATTGCAACGAAGTAAAATGGAATGGAAAGGAAAAATGAAAATAGCTTTCCCTGAAATGTCCAAATGCTTACAGCTGCTTAGGAATGTTTGCTAGCATTTGACATGTTTGTTCAGCATCTGTGATTTGTTAGGCAATGCTGTTTAATGTTCTTTGTAGGAATTTTACTTTCCAGATTTTGTTGGAATGTTCTAATATTTCTCATTTGTACGTTTCTGAAGTTTGTTGAAGACTGTAATTTTGATTGTTGACACTGCTTCACTAGTTGGTTCGTGATACCCGCGATGACTAGTCCAGTTTGATATGTTGTCCTAACCGTTTCCTCTGAGCAACTTCGTTTTTCTTTTTAGTTTTTCCTTATTTTTTCGTTTCTGTGCCATGCACAAAATTAAGCTGGCTATCCTGTCAGCTTTTGAGCACACGTAAATATATCGTATTGTATCGTATCGTAACACTGTGTTTTCACTGCATATTAATTTTGTGATTTTCTTACATAGATAATTTGCTGCATTTTTATTTGGTGTATTTTCAGGGGCGTAGCCACGTTTTCTGCGTTGGGGGGGACGACAACTAATCAGGGGCGCTACTGAGTGTAGCCAAGGGCGC
>Ga0209363_1002217_pt1 | contig 10076 bp, 4 predicted proteins | sample WorMetexBAHAMAS3_FD_187385 | JGI IMG/M metagenome (GOLD analysis project Ga0209363, IMG submission 187385) | Marine gutless worms symbiont microbial communities from Max Planck institute for Marine Microbiology, Germany - Inanidrilus exumae... | ecosystem: Host-associated > Annelida > Digestive... | reverse complement strand
GCACTACAGGAGTACACATGCATAAACAACTCAAACATTAAAACATAAATAAAAAAAGATACAACCTTATCTGAATTGGTCCAACCAAAACAACTTGACACCCACATTTCAACCTATTTGGCAGACTTACTTACTTGGGCAGCTCACAATGGTATGGAAATACTTCCAAAACCAAAAAATGGTACTTGGCCGTTTGGCTACCATTAACTTACTTTTGCTCAGAATCTCCCCACCAACCATTGAAAGAGTTACTTCATACAAGCTGCTTGATGTACACACTGACTGGATGACTTACAAGTCACCTGCGGGATGACTGCCTGTACACACCGGGATCAGCTCAGGGCCCAACGCTCGGTAACGAGTATGGGAAGTCTTTATCATGTATTGTATTCTATTCATCTATTCAGCTGTACATGTATAGCTGCAAGTTTGTTTCAATAAACCTACTTATTTACTTACTAGTGGGTATCCCCTCCCCAGCCGACTAGGAGGCCTGGGGAGCGTCGTAAGCTACCCAAGCGGGGTCCGGGGCGGACGTGCGGCCAAAATTGAATTTTTGTAAAATCTGAATGTCATCTGGTGTCATATATTTAAAAAAATTGTCAAGAGTTTTTTTGGGTGGGCATGGCCCTTTGGCCCCTGTTCGATCCACCGGCCAGATAACGTCAGCCAGGAGCGAGGACAGGCGATGTACGTTACATTACGTTACATGTGCCTATCCATGGTGTTAATTTGACGCTGTTAAGTGTGGGCGGTCTTTACGTCGAACGCCGAGCGTCTCCAGCAGGCAGTGAGTGACGTATGCAAGATTCAACAGAGGGGCATGCCAGAAAAGACCCGAGACCCTAATCGAGCGAGCGTGGCAAGCAAGAATTTTTTTGACATTATATTCAGAATTTTCATTATTTATTGACTTCAAATAAGTACTTTCACAGCGTTTTCTGTTGATTTTCATAATAAAAGAGGCTGACTCCATGCAAGAATTCAGAAATAATAGGGGACTTTTTGACTTTCGCATGGTAATGCGGTGCCATGGCCTACTGGTATCCCCCTGAATACGTCACTGCCAGCAGTCTATAGGGTCACGTGATTTGTTGCAGTGGGCGGTAGGCTGGCAGCATCAGCAGCCCATCCCCTTTCAGCTGCTCATCTTGCCTAGAATATCTTCGTCCACACGCCCTGATTCTTCTAAAGACCTTGGCGCTATATAAGCCATGTACTTACTTACTTACTTACTTATATTTGTGCTCAAAGCAGACGTCGCAGCATCCGTGCCCAGTCAACTAGCATCGGTGCATGGTATGCATTAAATTGCCTAAACGGAAAACTCTATATGGAGAAAGGGAAGGTGGGAAAGGAAAAGAGAGAATGAACGGAGGGAGAGCGCGTCAGCGCGATAACTGGCAGCATAGTAGTCAGTGCGTACACAGCAGTCAGGAAGTAACAAGTTGTCTACTGTCACTAATAATCACGAGTCAGGTCAGAAGAGACAATCAATCAATCAGCAATTCGTTCGAGTGACTTTATTCATACTCACACGGAGTATGCACCTGTGCACACAGGTCGGCATATTAGTCAGACTGGCGGCTGACATCATCCGACTTTGACGTCAAAGTCGCATTGGTTTCCATAAATAAAATCTATTCACTAAAGCACGCCACCCGTTAATATCGCTGTCACAATAACAAGGTGTCGCCCTAACAGGACGTAACCGTACTGGCCCGCCGTGCAGTGTCGGCCGCCCGGTGTGGCTTACGGTTTTCTGAGCCCACCGTTAGAAGTACCGATAAGGCATTTATAAAGTGAATACTGCATTACACTTTCAACATTTCTGAAATTATGACCTTACAGTGCTAAAGATATATATTACTGCATGAAAAATTAGCTACATAGCAGTGTCTGCTAAATGTTTCAGCAAATAAAGACCAGCAAAACTAGAAGCAGCCAACACTCACAAGAGTGCAAACAACCACGGCAGGGAAACCCAGTGGCATGCCAACGCGGGGACGTGATGGGAAAACCCATCATGGCTTACGTACGCATCAACGGTAATACTGCGTTCTGTCTGAAGACCGACAAATACGTTGTGACCTTGAACTTTTGACCCCAAAATTAATGGATTTCCACGACTCATCGTGAAACATTTGTATGTCAAGTTTGGTGATCTTAGCTATATCTGTTTTTAAGATATCAGCTGGAAAAACAGACAAACACTGGTGAAAAGCCTACTCATGCAAACTGTCATTGGCATGTGTAATAAGTTAACCATTAAGTAATAAGTTAGTTAGTTAACCATTAATTCTGCAGTGCATACTTTGAGCCTGACACTACTGCACAGTGCATATTACCCGGGCGAGTGATGCAAACCCATACAGTAATTGCACTTGACGTTATAAAGAATAGAGCACATACTTTCACAGTTCATAGTACACAGTAAGCAACTTAAAGTAAACAAATACCTCTGCAATCATGTGCAATGTGGCTGATAGGGCGGGCGATCATGACACCGTGGATTTGGAACACAATAAAACCGCCCACGGCATCGTCTGCCTGTCACAGTGTTTACTGTCTAGGACATAAAACAGGTGCTTGAAGTTCAACTAACAGAAGGCAGCATAAATGAATTTACGGGTGCTCAAAAGGTTATCTTCAAACAAACCAGAAAACTAATAAAGTTTTTAGTTTTTATTATTTTTTCAATATAACCCTCCTCGAGTTCTATGCATTGTTCCAGTTTGCTGGAACTGATAATATTCTGGTCAGATATAAGTTGGGATCTTGTCCTTCTAGCAACTGAAAAACGCCTCAGAAATAACTCGAAAACCAAGCGAGATAGAGCCATGGGTACTTCTAGAGGTGAACAGAAAGTCACAGGCTGCCTATAATTTGCAACGGTAGTCGGTACCCTAAACACCGTAATGATATGCCTCAGTGGAGGCATATCATTTCTATGCTTCATCATAGCGATACCGCTCGTTATACAGGAAACAAACAGTTACTGTCACAAGACTGTCCACATTCATGCTGCTGAAGTGAAATGGCAGTCAATAAAATTATTACCTTAAAACTGCAATCATCATCTTCTGCATAATGAACAAGGTATTCACTTTCAAGCTTTTTCTAGTAAACAACACAACAAGCACATGTGAGGTTAAATAACTTTTCATTATTGGTTACAATTACCGAAACTTAAATAACTAAATCTAAATGCGTGAGCCCGTCCGGCAAGTTTGCCTGCTTTATCTGTTATATAAAGTCCATGCGGTAAAGCTGGCAGTGTCTCCCAATGCGAAAATTTAGGAGGTGGGCAAAAAACTCGCCAACCGTTCTCAGCCGTTTCTGGAGCAAAGTTCACCAAATTTGGGGGGGCATGTAGGGGAAACCATTTCGATTGACAAGTTTCTTTCCGATTGTTGATATCATGTTCCGTTGCAGAGATATGTTTGGTGAAAGTTCAAAGTCGCTCCAAAAAGTGTTTTTGCCACCCGGCCCGTGGAGGGTAAATGCCCGGGGAGTCCGGACCAAATTTTTAGTCATAAGTGAATATGTGTCCAAGTTTGGTTGAGATCCGTTCAGTGAACTAAGAGATTAGGCGTCTTATATGTTCATGCATCGGAGTCACAAGCACGTGATCGCCAAAGCTAAGAGCAACAGTAGGAAAGTCCATGATCCCCGGAAGTTAAAAATTTAGCTTGAAACACAAGAAAGATACAGATAGAGACAGACAGATAGAGATAGACATATATTTAAGTGATACTCATAAATTTTCACATTAGAGGGTGCTGGCAGAAACACCATATCCCCCTGGATTCACCTTTGCAGTTATTTAAAAAATAAATTATGCTTGCATGGATGTCGTATGACAACTGCCAATCATGAACATAAAGCCAAATATGAGCAATAAACTGTACACAAACCACAGACGCCATTTCTTTCACATAGCTCAACGAGGCGTCTCAAAATCAAAAAAGAAATAATTTCCATTTCCAGTATTATTTTTATCTTGCAAAATGTCTTGAAAGTCTGAAATGAAACTTTTTACAGGGTCTTCCAAGTCCAAAGGGGGACCCATTGCACTCCCGCCTAGACATGCTACTGATTAAACAGCTTTATTTGGCCTCATCGCCCGCACGCAGTGCACAAATGCAGCCGATTGCTACAGTCGTCGTCGCACCTAGTGTGTACATGTGTCTATGTCTGTATTGGGCATATGAGTCAGTGTGCAAAATCGGCTCAACTAATCAAGATGGCGTTTGGGGGATGACTCATGTGGGTCCAAGGAACTGCGATCAGATGGGGGTCCAGATGCGCTCCACAGGAATGGTCACTTTTGATGGGACACGTGCCAGCCCATTGTAACGTACCTAAGCATAAGCGCATTGTTTTGTTTACTACCACCGCTGGCGAATGGACGAAGCGAGGTATGAGAAGATGGCTTTGCGGCCTTTTTCCATCTGACTGCCAAACATGGTTTGCTGAAATGTCCCAAAGCTTGTGACCTCGATAAGTGATCACCATACGTCTATTACACCATTCTTGTATAACGGAGCAACCTGCAAATATCAGCTTACATTATATTCATTTCCACTGACAGTGGTAGGTCAGCTAGAAAAAGCGTTAACAGAACTCACCCTTCGGCTTTTAGATGATTTCAAAGCTTGACTTGACATCATTTACAACAGCTGTACAAAATAATAAACATGAATAATCATACCAAACATGAATAATCATACAAGAAGCTGCATAAAAATATCTCCCTGTTAATGTCAAACAAACACACATACAAACATCATTTCCCATACTCACCCCTTCACTAATCATTGTTCAGGGGGAATTTTGGCATACACGAGAGAGTATCTACAGGTGGCGATTTGGCGTAGTGGTAACGCATTGGTCTCGATCAACGAGGTTAACCTATGCTGAGCCCGGTTAGTACTGGGATAGGTGACCATCCGGGTTCGACTCCCGGAGGCGGCACTTTATTTCGGTATGTAACCAACCACCCAGGTCGACTCAGCCTTCTACCCTCTGTAGGACGGTAAAATAAGTACCAGCCAAATGGCGGTGAATTCGGTGATGCTCTGCGGCTGGGGAGTAAAGGCTGATATGGTGTAATTTGCAGGTAAAACTGTGTGATCCATGTCTGAGCACATTAGAGGTAGTTACAACGATGCACTGTACAAATCGACGTATACTTTATAGTCTGCTCTTCTCGGCTAAATGGCCTCCCTACGAAATGTCTAGTTTCCATTTTTACCATTAGAATCAATTCAATGTCTTTCCCCGGGGCTGTACGCTGTGTACAAGCAGCCCACCCACCAAACGTTATTGAGCTTTTGATTGCATACTTATGGTATCGATAACGCAACAATCACCATCGACTATTGAATCACGCAACACCATGCCTCCAGTAATGCAGTAAGTAAAACCGGTTATTTACGGAATCATATCGCAATGCATGCATGCATTGCAATATCAATTTCGCTACGGAGCATCGATTTCGCTTAAAATTTATTCTTTACCGTAAAGTCGAACATAATTCAATTTCGTATTATTAAACAGCATAATTGTAACTAACTATTTCTACATTAGTTGCAAAATAAACTAAAACAGGAATCGAGAAATTGGGCGATTAATGGGAAGAAAAATACAAAACAACTTCTGTTGTTGGTGTTACTATGGCAACGGAAGACGTCGCCGAAGAAAGAATATATACAATGGACGTAGGAAGGTGAAGTTAGTTTAGCATTAACTGGACTTATGTTAATCAAGCATATAGTTAAATCGTGCGATTCCACACTGCCAGCGAAACGAAGTCTGCTCACTCTGCTGTCTACGACTGCCTTGTTCCGTACGACGATACAAGCATGGAAACCACTCTAAGAGCCTAGATATGCAACTATTATTATGATTACACTACATCACAGTTTGTTTTGTGGCACAGCGGTAGAATGTTGGTCTTTGGCCAACAAACTTTCCCTGTCCTGTGCGAGACAGGGAGACGGGTAACCACTTATGTGGGTAAATTATCCGCTATATGTCAACCAACCAGGCCAACTCAGCCTTTTATCCCTTCAGGGTAAATAGACGAGTAGTAAGCTGCAACTGGATGTCTCCTACCTCAGTTAGGGGTGGCGCCATCTGGTGAACGCTTACAAAGGAAAGGCAGGCATGGTGTATTTGAGTCGACTGCTCCAATAAATATTTGTTTTAGCCGTAGACAATAACAGAATTTGGCTTGTGCTCCGTCTATTGCTACCTACCGCGTAGCGTGGTCTGTCAGTCGGTCTGTCACCTTGTGAGCCGTGCAAAAACGGCTGAAGGGATCGAGATAGATGCCGTTTGTGTCGAGCACGCGGGTGGGCCAGGGAAACAGTTGTTACATAGAGCGCACCGCTTCGGGCGAATACTGTATTGTGTTCATTCAACACAAGATTTTCCACTTTTCGGTGCTTTGGTGAGAAATTCCATCGTAAGCAGCATCTGTGCACTGTGCAACACTTTGAAAATCATCACGGTCTGTGCTATTTTCAGCGAACGGTTCACAAACGTACCCTGAACGTATCCCCAACGCAAACTGTTGGCTGAAGAAAACGGTGATGCATGCACGACATTCATGAAACGAAATGGAAGATGTTCTCCTACACTAAGAACATTTCGTGCAAACAATCCGACTATCAAACGTCAAACTTGGTCAAATCTTTCAACGACAAACGAATCATCGACAATCAACAGCCACACCATCAGCTGATACACCGCACACAAAGGCATCGGCGAGCCTCGTTTTCAGTCGCCGGGTCTGTCAGTCGAAAACGAGGTCCAGCCACTCAGCGCTCAATGCCCTCGTCCACCCAGTCTGTGCACTCAGTCACCCGCGGCGTTCCGGTACATACAGCTGGCGTCCAGCGCAAATCAATCTGCAGGAAAAATCCGACTTCGATTAAGGTAGCTGGATCGCAGCAAACGAACACGGCGACACGCTAGCTAGTGACACTGTGTTTTCTGCACGATAGCTGGGAAAGAAGCCCAATCCGCCTGTTAGGAGCCCCAAAAATTTTGTAATGGGTCACATCACCTAACCACGCTCCTATCAGTGAAGGTTTGTCGTCTGTAGGCTGTAACTTGGACATCAAATTTGGAGTCTATGCTAATTACCATTTACGAAGATGTATATAGGCAACGCAAAATGTAGAAATTGCTCGAGGTGCTTTAAGGTGGTTAGGGGTCACCCAAGGTCATCGGCAACTGAAACCATTCGATAGAGCGCATACGACTTCCTATTCGAATTTAATAGATATGAGGCTATCTCGTACCATTTTCGAGATATTATCGCTTATTTTTGAAAAATTAAAAGAGGTCACGTGACAGTGACCACGCTTCTTTCAGGGACAATTTGTCGTTCGTCTGGGACTTGCTATGTTAAACCCACATAGGGGCCTACCAAATTTGAATTGTCTACGATTACGTGCAACGAAGAAATGAAAGGCAACGCCAAATGTAACAATTAGCTCAGCTGTCGCTGACAAACCTGCGCCACGCGCTGCATCACGATCGACAAACGGCAAAATTTTAAAGCAGTCACGTGACCATAACCACGCCCCTTTTGTTGGTGATATGTCATCCTGTTGCTAGAATTGATATAGCCTATCTGTTTACAAAATTTGACAACTTTAGGTTAAGCCATTTCAGTGATATGATTGGAGCCCCCAAAATTTTTAATGGGTCACATGACCTGACCAATGACCACGCCTTATCAAAGACAGTTTGTCCTCCGTAAGCTGTGACTTGTATATTCAACTTGTACATCAAATTTGGAGTCTTTGCGATCACCAATTACGAAGATGCATAAGGCAACGCAAAAATAACTCATTTGCACAAATTCACGCAAATTATGCAGATGAAACGTCATCATGAATGAACTTTATTGTGTTCAGTATTTACACTAGATCTACTCTGTTCAGATCACTTTTAGTGACTCATACATAGCAAGTTTTCAATGACTATAAGCTTATTAGCCCGCCGGCATCGCGATGCCGAAGGGCTTATTGTAGGCCTACCGCTGTGTTTTTTCTGTCTTTTTCTTTCTTCTTTTTTCGACGCTTAATCTCTGAGGTCACTGAACGGATCTCAACCAAACTTGGGCATACATTCACACATGATTCACTTATGACTGCTATTTGAAAAATGTGGTCCTAAGTCCCCCGGGCGTTTACCACCCACGGGCTTGAGGCAAAAACCGCTTTTTGGGACCGACATCGAACTTTGACCGAAAATATCTCTGCAAAGGAACATAATATCAACAATCGGAAAGAAACTCGTCAATCTCCAAGGATTCCCGGCCTCCAAATTTGGTGAACTTTGGTCCAAAAACGGCTAAGAACGATGGGCGAGTTTCTGCCCATCCCCTAAAGTTTGCGCGCAGGACGAGCTGCTGGCTCACATTATTTTGCGAGACATTTCGGTTTAATCATATTCGCCAGATGGCGCATATGGTCGACGCAGATGCCAAGAGCTTAGTTAGCGTTGGTGTGGCTGCGCGCCGGGCAGGCTCACGCTTGGCTTTGCCATGTATCTAGTACAGTATATAATTCTTATGATGTGCGATTTCTCATTATGTTCAGATGAATATGAAATTTGTTTAACGTGTGAGATTCAATTTTTGGCTCAAAAATTATACTTCTACGATACAGCAGTATGATAGTAGACCCCAAAATGACCGAGATATATATTTGAAAAAGCGTTATTGGAAGGAAAATTTAGCGGCTAAGCCGGCTAGCCGCCGATAATTTTCTTAAGCCGGCCGACAATAATCGGCCAGCTTCGGCTTAGGGGTCTAGCTGTGACTTGCACATTCAACCTGTACATCACATTTGAAGTTTTTGTGATCACAATTACGAAGATGCATAAGGCAACGCAGAATGTAGACATTTAAGTGATTTGAGGTGATTAAGGGTCATCCAAGATTCCAAGGTCACCGGCAACATAACCATTTGATAGAGTGCATACGACGTCCTATTCGAATTTAGTGGAAACTATGAAGCTAAGTTGTACCGTTTTCGAAATATTGTCGTTTATTTTCCAAAAAAATAAGAGGTCACGTGAAAATGACCACGCCCCTTTCAGAATTCAGGGACAATTTGTCGTCCGTAGGCTATGATCAACACGCACACCAAATTTGAAGTCTCTTACTTAAGCCGTTCCAAAGATATCTTAGGGGGATTAGAAGTTTAAAATGGGTCACGTGACGTGACCACGCCCATTTCAGGGACGGTTTGTCATTAGTAGGCTGGGACTTGCTATGTTCAACGGACAAACCAAATTTGAACTGTCCACGATTAGGCCTACCTGCAACGAAGAAATAAAAGCAACGCCAAAATTGTACAAATTCTCGTTTTGAGCTATCCTTTGGGGGACTTAGGGGTAACGCACAGGGTTCATCTATGGTTCGATGTAACGCGCATTGTCAACTCAAATCAGAGATAATTGAACTTTTTTCGCTAGCTCTTACTGTTGCGGCACTATTAGGCGAAATCTGTCGAAATCGGAGTTTTCTGAATGGGTGGGTCACCTTGAGCGCAAATTTTATGTAGATGGGGACGTCGCCCGCAATCCGTCTATGGACCGTTAGATAGAGAAAATGATGTAGCTACAATTTTGCCGCTGGAAGTTAGGGTTAGGGTTAGGGTTAGCAGACTTTTTTCGACAGTTATCAAGCATTGTTTTGTTATTGACTGCATTGTTCACTGGCTTTGAACTTAATTGCTGGCTTTACATTTGTGTACTTGCATTTACCCCCGTAATTGAACCGAAGTTGTCAGTAAAACGGCTTCCACCGCTTACACTGACTATTTCGTTTGGATGCATTTATTGCAGTGCAGAATTAAGGCAAATACATTAATTACTTACTGATAATCAGAATAAATGTTAGAAACTGCAGTGTATACAAACTGTTAACGGCGACGGATCGAAAACCGCAAAAAATCATATAAAGGCAATGCTAACCACACTAACATAGCCTGAATGTCAATGTTTTTTACATTTATATTTGCTGTTTTATTACCAGTTTTCAGTAGGCT
>Ga0209363_1002216_pt1 | contig 10078 bp, 5 predicted proteins | sample WorMetexBAHAMAS3_FD_187385 | JGI IMG/M metagenome (GOLD analysis project Ga0209363, IMG submission 187385) | Marine gutless worms symbiont microbial communities from Max Planck institute for Marine Microbiology, Germany - Inanidrilus exumae... | ecosystem: Host-associated > Annelida > Digestive... | reverse complement strand
GTCGTGTTCGCCTCGAGTACCAGGCTTTAAATCACGAAATCACTTGTGAGGGACGAAAGCTCGAAACAGATGGGTCACGTGACGAGGCAAAGTGCCGAAGGCTCTGAGAACGACACGCCTAAAGGCAAGGCGTCGACGGGGCAAGATATGGGCAAGGAGTGTCATCTTCTTATCCGAATACGGAATACGGGGTATTGGGAGCGTAGTAATTAAGCCAGTGGCGTCGGAAACATGATTGAGGTCCATTTTCATTTCGCTGTTTTTTTACGAAGATATAATTTCAAATGTCTAATCAACAAAATAAATTTTGCAAAGAGTCACGTGGGCATTGGAGAGATATGGCAATGTTTTAATTTTAAAATAACGCTTGTCCGCCATCTTGGATTTTTTAAACTCCAAATTATAGGATAGGATTAATAGGGTAAACATGTATCATCGTACCAAATTTCACTGCGATAGCGATTTAACTGTTATTAAAATGGCGGCCGTCCACCATCTTGAATTTTAGGAATTCAAGTTTTTAACTGCCGATACTGTTTTCAGGGTATATAAATATGTATTACAGTGCCATATTTCGCGCCGATCGGTCAAGCCGTTGCCGATAAATAGCCGTTTTTCGATTATTCACGATGGCGGCCGTACGCCATCTTGGATTTTCAAAAGTTGGAACTTTTAACTGCCAGTACGGAGCGGGGGCCAATGTGCATCATCAGGCCAAATTTCGCGCCAATCGGTCAAACAATTATGTAGATATAACCATTTTTCGATTTTTTAAAAATGGTGGCCGTTCGCCATCTTGGATTATTAAAAGTTCGGAATTTCAACTGCCCGTATTTTAGGAGGGAGAACATGCGTTATCATGCTAAATTTCGGGCAGATTGATCAAGCCCTTGCCGCGAAAAAATGACGACCCTTTTTCGATTTTTTAGGATGGCGGCCGTACGCTGTTTCGGATTTTTAAAAGTTAGAAATTTTAACTGCCAGTACGCTTTGGAGAGCCAATATGCGTCACCCTACCAAATTTCGCGCTGATTGGTCAAACCATTGCTAAGACATGACCATTTTTGGTGTAGACAGGCAACGGTTAAGATCAAGTGTAAAACAAGAAGATTAGCTGTCGCAGAGGGATCGCGCGACGCGCTGTATCGGTTGAAAATTTGACAGCTGCTGTACAACTGTGTGAAAATCACATTTGAAAAGGCTCACAATAGGTGAAGCGGTACGATTTGATAGGCCATTTATCACTTCATATTAGTGGTCTGCAGTAACGACGTCCGTAACTTGCTCCATTTCCGAGCGTAGTAGCTCACTTTCTTCCGTCACCCTGTAGAAGACTAATAATAACTAACGGCCGGTTTTTTCGCCGCGACTGAATCTTCCATTGACGTTAAAGGGGAGATTAATTTGCGGTGGAAAAACCGGCCCTAAAGGTCTGTTCACACCGGGTGAGTTGCGTCGCGGTGCCGCGCAGCGCCGCACGGCACCGCGACGTGTGGCAGCGTGACTGTGTATCTGCGTGACTCACTCGTGGCTCAATCCTTTAGGTTTACTGTTATTTAGTTCTTTTATTGTATGCTGAAGTAATCGTTTCCGGAATTTTCTCGTGTCTTTTTACTTGTAATATCGTGCAATATTATGGTGCACCATCACATGATAGATCTGGCAGAATACATAGCTACGGTGCATATGGCGTTAACAAGTTTTGACATGGATTAAGCCGAGCTGGTGCGCATTTTCCTAAACATATTTTCTACGTTTTCTTTCAATTGTAGTCACAGAGCTATGGACGTTGTTGTCTGATATGAACAAGGTGTCGCCCTAACGCCCGCCGTGGAGTGTCGGCCGCCCGACCGCCCGCGCGCCCGGCGCCAATGTTACAGACGACGACAGACGCCAGCGAGCAAAACACTACTGGCCCATTAGGCGGGCCAGTAATAAGATTAACTGATTGATTGGTTGACTGCCTCAGTTTTAAAGATTGCAAGCCGTTTTTAAAGTTTAGTTCCGGCTGATCGGCAGGCTCCGGCACTGCGGTTGAGCTTCGAGGGACTTCCTTTCCTTGACCTCATAGACCTAATATAAAGTAGTGCATGGGTAGGAAATAACTAATTACTTTTCTGTGGCCTTCTAGTGACTTAATCCGCCTTTGAAAACATCGGCATTCATTAAGCACGTTAATCAGTATTACGGTAAAATGAACTGTAGGCTGAAGCTACGTGTATGTTAATGTTAATGTTAATGTTACAGATTTACCTACGCGCTGAGGGCCGGTTTTTCACCGTAACTTAATATCCAATTAACATTAATGGGAGATAAACTCCCATGAATTTATTGGGGTTCATCACCCATTAACGTTAATTGGGGATTCATTTGCGGTGCAAAAACCGACCCTAAGTCTTGTAACAGAGTTACGACTGCTGCGCTGTGAGATTCGTCTTTAGTTGTTTGTCTCCGGAATTGTTCAGGTTGCACGTATGATGGGGGTAGAAAGTTCCAGCAGATAGGTCCAGAAACGGCAAAGGCACGAGGACCGAATGTAACAGTTCTTGTACGTGGAAAGTTTAGCTATGGTTGTAAGTCAACTCGATAAGGATTCTTTTATAAATTTATTCCAAAATCGATAATCAACACGCGAAAAATGGAACATCAAAACCCTATTGTCAAGCCAACGCATGCAAAAAAATCGTCAAACACAGTATCTGCAGCACGCAATGCGCAATGTACAGCACTTAACAAAGTTTTGCCAATATTCTTTCGAACGCCAGACATTAGGATATTCCGTATAAGCCTTGATCTGTAAACACCAAAAGAGACTAACCAGCTATAAGGAATGATACACTGTCTGGTAAAAGTCCATAATATTTCTACATTACTCAGTTCCTAATATCGGATTTTATAGTAACCTATAATTTATAAAAAACGAGTATATAAATCGATAGTCACACAATATAAAACAATAATCCAAAGTTACCGAGCCTAATAAATAAATAAACAAACAACAAACAAAAATATCCTAAGTCCATCAGTTAAGCAACAAGTCGATTTTATAATATGTTACATTTGTTGCATATGCACCATAACTACATTGGTGCAACTTTTAAATGTACACAGAATCTATATAAAATCACTAATTACCACTGTGCAAATCAATAGGCCTACAGCAAACTATGGCTGTATTGTGTGCAATGCCCACAATACTGTATTCGTTTCGAAGCGCTCGGCTATCTGTGCACAAGCTGAAATTGGGAAATTCACTACCAAAATTACCCTTTATGGAATGTATAGTTTCCATTTCTACTATTGGAATCAGTTCAAAGTCATTCCCCTGGCATGTACACTCCATACAAGAAACCTCCCCAAATATTGTGCGACATTCGACGCGGGTTAACAACACGGCAGATAACGTTGACATCACTCAGTCGCAGGCAGCCAGTCACCGTCAACTATTGAGTCACATGACACTAGGCTTCGTTGAATGCAGGAAGTGAACTCCTTGTGCACAGAGAGCCGAACACTTCGAGCCGAACACTGTATTGTGGGCATTCCACAATGCAGCCATCTAGTTTTGCAATGTCGAACCAGCATCTATATTTCGAAGATTTTATAGAATTTAACAAAATTGTAGTAAATATTGGCAACATTTTTGTCCATAACTGACTTGCCGACAAGGATTTGAAGCGGAAACAACAAACAACTAAAATGCACGTAAACGTTGGCTAATGAGCGTAGGCTGTATAAATGTCTATCTGTGAAAACAATCCTTAGAAGTAACAGGTAATTTATGCACTAAATTTTTAACTGACGATTTTCGTTAACTACATTATTTTTCAACTCTGTTACTTCGGTAAGTAACGTTACAAATAATCAATCATCCAACACTTAGCTAATGTCGAGTTAAAAGAAAATACGAGTACGATATTATGCTGATACGATATTTAATGATTGTTTATCCGCGAACAGATTATTTAACGTCATGTGAAAGGAAACGTAAGTGATATTCATAAAAAAACAACTGAAGCCCAGCTAGCATACAACGCGAACTCTGTTCCGAACTCTCTGAATAGCAGCTATGTATGTACAGCCAATTAATCGCTAAAACGAACTAACAATCCATCGAAGCACGCAACCACACAACGCTTTATAATAATTGCGAATTTCAGCACATCGGCTATTGCTAAAAATACCCCAACGTATTGGAAACGAGTGAACGAAGTCGAGCGGAACACACCGAAATAACATCATCGCGACGAAAAGAAAACAGTAGAGGCTAATTTATCACGAGACACGAAAAACAGTGCCGGTGTGAATTTTTGCATTCTTGCAAGGGCTCGCTTCTTCTTATTCAGAGTGAAAGAGAGAGGGAGTTATAGATGTACAGATGTATAGATGTACAGAGCGGTGAATCAGAAGAGGATGAAGGTGATGGGTGAAGGAATGGTTGAGTAGGAAATGGAGGAACTGGTACCAGAATGAGGTTTATGAAGAGACAAAGGGAGCTGATTCCAGAGACAAGGTGAGCATAACGGAAGGAGCGATTAGTTATTTTTAGCGAGGATGATGAAGATGGCCGAGCAAGAGTAAGGACGGATGAAGAGCGAGTACTGCGAGGACGTTCAACAGAGATGCTTAAGAAGTCTAACTTCGCCCACGGTGCCGCCACCTCGTGAACACGACGAAACATACGTGTCGTCTTCGATTCTGGCCCATCTCGTATCCGTACATAACATATTTCTTGGATTGGCCAGAATGAGGGTTCGGGACTTTGACCTTTGTCGTGTGACCTTCACCGTTGCCTCGTGGCTGTAAAACGGGACTGCGAGTAACTACAAACCAAAATATTATTGCCTAGTTTCACTTATCGAAACCACAACAGCACGTGACATAGCGTGGTTGGTGGCGTGGCACAGCGGTAAAACGCCCGTCTTTGGCCGGCGAACTTTTGCTGTCCTGCGCTCGACCTGCAGCTGATTGGTGACCACTTATGTGGATAAACCAACCAGGCCAACTCAGCCTTTCATCCTTTCGGGGTCAATAAATGAGTAGTTAGCTGCAATCAAATGTCTGCTACCTCGGTCGGCGTGGCGCCATCTGGTGAATGCTTACGGAGTGAAAGCCTGGTGTGGCTGGTTAGTGCGGTGGTGTGTTTGCTAGCTGCATCGTGGGTCCAATTGTCCGTTTGCGAGGCAATGGATGGCCGCATACTGTGCTGCAGCACCATTAGCTCTTGCCGATCAGCTGCTACTTTCAAGACTGTACAGCGCGTTGGTCCGGTTGTCGTGTAGGCAGCGCTACATAAGAATCCGACCTTTACCTTTACCGTCATCTTTACTGAATATGCTATCACCTACGACCGATGTCACACCTGCGATTTTATCGCGCAACCTGATCATCACGCGACAAATTTGATCTGTGCAACTGTGCATATCGCACACTGCGACGTTGTCGCATAAACAAGAATTGGCCAATCAGCGTTCAGCGACAAATTTCTAAAGAATAGAATACCGTTCTATACGGAATAAGCGCGTTGCGCGGTTGTTACGAAGTAGCGCGACATACCACGAAGTTGTTGCCTCAAAATCGGTGTAAGCGTTAAGAACTAATTACTGTATGTGAAAATGGACAAAAGCAGACCAACTCAACTAAACTCGCAATATGCAACACAACGGACAGAAAGGCATGCATCAATTTGCCATCACTGAATAGCGTGAGCAACTTGCACTGGAGATGTGTCAATGAACACGTAAACAACGTATAAACAAAAACATATCGAATACAAAAAGACACTGTTGTCACTTGTTAGCTTACAACTCACTTCTGTCCAACAAAAGATAGAAAAACAGAGGTCACTCCATATGTATATTATTATTTGTACTATACGATACGATACGATACGATACAATACGGTATATTTACGTGCGCTCAAAAGATGAAGAGATGGCCAGCTCAGTCTAGCGCACGGCACAGAAACGAAAAAATAAGGAAAAACTAAAAACAAAAAACGAGTAGCTCGGAAGAAAAGGTCTGGGCAATAGTCCGCGAAGGCAGTCCGGGAGGAAGAAGTGAAACTACGGGGTTGGGTTTTAAGCCAGGAGTAAAAGACAGAGATGGAGTTATGGATGAGCAGAGTGGTAAATCAAAACAGGAAGAAGTGATGGGTGAAGGAATAGGTCAGTAGGAAATGAAAGAAACTGGTACCAGAATGAGGTTGACGAAGAGACAAAGGGAGTTGATTTCAGAGGCAAGGTGAAGCATAACGAAAAAATGCAATCAGTTATTTTTAGCGAGGATGATGAAGGATGCCGAGCAAGAGTAAGGACGGATGAAGAGCGAGTACTGCGAGGACGTTCAACAGAGGAGCTTAAGAAGTCTACCTTCGCCCACGGTGCCGCCACCTGGTGAAGACGACGAAACATACGTGTCGTCTTCGATTCTGGCCTGTTACCTCCATTACATAAAAACATGACGTTATCCACAAAACCGGAAGTACATAACATATCGTAGTTTGTCAGAGAAGGACCGAATTACGGTCACAATAATCGATAATCGACCTATCTATCAGCAGTCTAGTTTCCTGAATCCTTCTGTATTGCTAGCAGTATACATCTGGCAGACTACATGTTACTCGGCAAATCAAATAACAAGACTTTTCGTACATGAAGCTGCGTAAAAACGACACGTCCATCAAACACAAGTAGGCCTACGCCGCGACATAAAAAGAAAGTCGGATTCATGAACCTCAATAAGAATTGGTGAGAGATGGTAAAATGTGAGTATTTCATAAACTCAGAACACAATGACATTGTCTTGTAGGTTAATACTGTTCGTCATTGCTCAACATAGTCAGAATGTATTTGCGAAATACGACACTGACTATAGAGAAATACAGGGCGGCACGCCATTTCAGATCATCGTCATCATCATCATTATCAATTTATCATACACGATAAATACATTTTATAACGCGGCTATTAGCAGATAAAAACATAGATGCAGTACAAATCAGTCGCATAGCAGCAAAACTAAACTAGACTAAAAGGGTGTATTGTGTGGAATGACACAATACAGTATTCGCCCGAAGCAGTCCGTTATTCATGCACAAGCTGTTAACTTCCTGCATTCGGCAATGCCTAGTGCCACGTGCCTGCTACTGGGTGATGTCAGAATACGTAAAAATAAAATAGTAATCTTTTGTAAGCCTACAGAGCAATTACCCTTGATACAACAACTTTTAGTCAGCTTTATTCAAAAAGCTCTCTGCGCCGGCGTGTCACGAAACAAAAACAGTCCATGGACGAATCTGTTTTAACTCTGTAACACGACGTAGCCGGCTAATCTTCTATAAACGCAATTACACAATGAAAACTGATGAAACTAAAAAAACATAGGCAGTCGTATCGACATGCAGACTCACGCAGGCAACGACCGTAGCAGTTCGCGTCACTAGCAACTGTGCGACCGTGACGGTTTTCGTAACTGTGTGACCTTGACCTTTTGGCATCTGGGTCAATGCATGCCAAGCGACTGCTATAGCTTATATGTGTACCAAGTTTGGTGTTGATAGCTTAAGCCGTTTTCCTTCTAGAGCGCGGACAAAAGACAGACAGACAAACAGGCAGACAGACGCGACTGAACGCCCTACCAACGAAGGCGGCTATACAGCCGGCGTGGGTAACAATGAAACGTCTGCGTGGCGGTTAAAATTGGTTTCGTCTAAACGATAGACAGCAGGAAGTTAAAACGTAGTACTCACTAACTGAGTAAGCAGCGTTCAACAATCGACAAATACTACAGGTCGATGTACAACGTGACGTAACGACGTAAAACCAAAGATTCAACCACATTATACAACTCTATTCATGCTAAGAATGGTATACGAAGGAAACTAAATAAAAAGTACGTCCGTCTTCGGGGACGGACGTATATCCACACATGCCGATCATACGTCCACACGCCGCGCGATTTCACAAACGGCGCATCTCTAGCGTGACGTTTACGTCGGCGCATCTCTACGGTAATGTTTATATGCGGGTGGGCGTGGCCTGCGCGCTCGCCGATTCGTCCGATTTTGGGCTTCTTGGGGAGCAAAGTTCACAAAAATGGGTGATTCTTTGCGTCGGACGCCTATAAACCGCCGTGCAAAATATGACGTCGCTAGCTTTATCCTCGGCGGAAAAATCCGTAACCGTACAAACAAACAAACAAACAGTAACTGATATAGTCACACCTTGCCTATCGGCATGTGTGGATAAAAAAAGAGTCAAATGATATAAATAAAAGCAAAAATGGCAGTAACGTACAGATGAGACAAATTTATAGAAAAAGATGTCACACGATGGGTATTTCAATCAATCATCAATCAATTATTTATTTGCTTATAAAAAAATAAAAACACGTTAAAACAAAAGTTTAAGCAGGACAGCAATTAGGAGTAGGACGAACATTGACAGCTGCCCGAATAAAAAAGTACATACAACATTGACACATGACAGTATGTACACTATTATTTAATAAAATAATTAATTCTTATCATGTTGTTTGTTCCGCAACAGCGCTCGGTATTAACTAAAGCTTCAACAAAATTGCGTGCGGCAGTACATTAAGTTCCTTGAAATATATAGCATGCTAAATGGCGCTATATAAATACTCTTCCTTTCCTTTCCTCCCGGGGCAAAGTAGGCTAATAAAAGCAACGGTAACGTAACACAAGAACAAGTAACGTTGGCTGGTTTAGAGTTAATGGCGCTTTAATGCAACTTGGGTCATATCGAGTGTTAGAGTTTATAATTTATCTTGTAAGATGATGCTTTTGATAAAGTCTGTAATCATTAGCGGGTCGAATAATCGAAGAGTTCGTCTTCATGATCTCCCCCCTCCCCCCAACCCCTCATTTTAGGCGAACAGGTCCTCAAAATACATGCAACTATTAATAAGAACCCTAAAACTGCATTAAATGTATGCGAATCGTCGAAATTCCCGAGTTTTACAAGAAATCAGGGTCGCTGAACACGATGGCGACGTCAGATTTTAGACAGGAAGTAAAAATATGGTTGTTTCGCGCATGCGCAGTACAAAATACGCAATATAACCCTTATCATATATTATAGGAGCAGAACAGTTCGGTCGTTGTGGACTTGCTATGGGGCAGATACCACGTTTCACGTGACGTATTCCTAGTTTGTAACAAATATTAAAACAAACAGTTAGCAGTGGCTCATACGAAACAGCAAAAAGTGCAGTGACCCAACATCGCCATTTATTATTATTACCCAACCCCAAAGCTGACACTCACTTTACCATCCGATAAAGGGCAGGAGGCTGGGTCTGTGCAGCAAGGGTATGGCAAGGGTAAGGGGCTTAGCGGCTAAGCCCTCCCCCAAATGCCACAGATAGCCCAAAATATGAACGATCCAGCCCCCAAAAACATGACTCCAATGAAGTCGTTTACCGCTTAGTATATGTTTTTGCATTAGCGGCATAGGTATATAGCAAATAAGCAGCTATGGACGAAATATCTGAAAGCACCATAAGGTAAAATAGTCAAATCCAAATCGCAATAAATTATTGCTCGCTTGTTTTATAAATTGTTTTCAGCTTCAGCGGAGGCTTTGCCCCTAACCGGTGATCAGGGGCATAGCTCCCAAATATAAGCTCACGCTACCTCGCTCGTCATGACTCGGGGCTATAGCCCCCCAAACAGTATATTATCTGGTCTGTCCCTAAGCAAAGCTGTGCAGCCGGTGCCCAAGGGTGTCTGTATATCGCATGACAAACACAACTGCTAAGGTGACATTCGATCCCTTGTCTCACACACTGCTGTAAATCATAATTTCGACATAACTACTGGGCGTGGCGTATCCACTGTGTCATAGGGATCGGCGCCAATAATCCAAAGCAACGGCATTACGACACTTAACAACTGAAATCTTCCTAATTCTTGGAGTACGAAGCCGCAGGCAAACTGCAACGATGAGCGTCAAGTATACGGTGTGGTCAAATCATGTCCACTTGGAGTGACTGTTTCCCGAAATTTGGTCTAAAGTAAAACATTTATAACTAGAGGGTTGGTTGGTTGGTCGGT
>Ga0209363_1002214_pt1 | contig 10084 bp, 7 predicted proteins | sample WorMetexBAHAMAS3_FD_187385 | JGI IMG/M metagenome (GOLD analysis project Ga0209363, IMG submission 187385) | Marine gutless worms symbiont microbial communities from Max Planck institute for Marine Microbiology, Germany - Inanidrilus exumae... | ecosystem: Host-associated > Annelida > Digestive... | reverse complement strand
AAAGTGCCAACATTCCTGGTGCAAAATGTCATATATTGAACTAAATATTCGCAAATATTGACAAACAATCTGCAGTGTCCTGAAAAAACTGCACCTCCAAAAGATATGCAATAAAATTTCTAAATCCAAACCAAATACAATAACATGGAAGACAGAACAATTTGACACACTCTGATATTAGAAAATATTACAAAAATGTAGAAAAGTAGATTTCTTTCCAAAATCGTAATACACTGAGACAAATAAGTTGCAAAAACGACACCAGAATATTCTACAAAAATGGCACAGTGGTCGAATTAAGAAAAAAGGGGGGACGACACCGAGTCGCCGAAGGTTTTGGCGCCAAGAATTCAATGCCAAAGGCTGACAACTGCAGTGGGGGAATCCCCGCCTCCAGTAATTCGAGCACTGATATGGCATAATTTTGCCACAGCATTTTCAGAACCGGTGGAGTTGTTAATCTTTCTGTGGATACAATGCAGCTACGTCTACAGTAGTTCAGTGATATGTCTTGCACCGATAGTTAGAGATAGTACATGACGAGAGCAGCTGTAGAGATTATTGCGACATCATAGCCACGGTTAATGAGGTACACTGATGTTGGTGTACGTGAGAACGCCGCATGACTGATCTGTGAGAATGACACCAACAGACCAAGCTTTAACCCGTTCAGTACTGCTGAAACTGCGGAAGCTGATGCCAGCATAGTACTACAACACAGCAGCGTTTTTTAATAAGATAAATTTCCTGTATTCAATATGCTGGATAACCTTAACAAATGTCATCAACTAGCTATTTGTTACTGTGACATGTGAATAGGTAGAGTTGATTTAACATACAGCAGAAGATATAAAATGAAAAACTGAAATTCTACACAGTACTTTCTAAAAAGAATTAAATGCTAGCATTTTAATGGCTCTGCTACATATGGGTGTGTTGGTAGCAATTTCAGTTAAAAACTTCATATAACTTCAGCTAATTATTAAGTTCTAAACAAAATTATTCAGTTGCTAGTTACAACAATATGATACAGTATATTACTATATTTACATGTGCTCAAAAGCTGGCAAGATGGCCAGCTTAATCTAGCATGTGGCACAGAAATGAGAAAAATAAGGAAAAACTAAAAACAAAAACCGAGTAGCTCAGAACCAAAACCGAATAGCTCAATAAAATTACACTAAAAATTATCCAGTATGCTTACTGACTAGAAAACTCACCTAAGGTCACATTGACCATTTAAGCAACTAGAGAGTTTTGTCTGGCTGTTACTTATTTACAGTTTTCAATTCAGGTCTGCTATTCAGCCATAGTCGGCCATCCCAACAGTTGCTGAGCACGTTTCCTCCTGTGATCATGACCTCTGATCTATAATCTTGACCCTGGAACTTTCAACTTGACATACATAGTGTCAATGACAAGGTTAACCAGTATGCCAAGTGCATAGGCCAAAGCTTTAGTTCAAAAGTCAGCCAAAGTTGGAGATTGATAAAAAAAGCGCAAAATGTAAAGCATGAAACGTAAACTTGCAATGGGTATCGGTTAGGGTTCAGTAGGGTTAGTAGCATGAGTAAGGCTAAGATTAGGGTTAGTGTAAGGGTCAGGTTTCTGGGTTAGGGGTCTGTTCTGTTCTTTAGCCGTCCTTGATGCGAGGGTTGGCTACATCATGGACATACTTTCTCCATTTATCTCTGTCCTCTTTCATTCTGATTGACTCTTCCACGGGACGTCCTGACCAGTTATTGATGTTGTCCATCCAGGCCATGGCCGTGGTCTTCCTCGCCTGTGTGCACCTGGCATTGTTCCTTGCATTATCTCTTTTTCAGGCAACTCCCTTGTTTCCACATGGCACGGCCATAGTATGCTAGCTTCCTTGCTTTGACTGTGTCTAACAGTTCCCTCTTTACTCCAGCTTACATAAGAACCCACTCATTTGCTTTCTTTGCTGTCCACGAAACCCGCAGAATCTTTCTCAGCCCTTTCATCTCAAAGGCATCAAGACGTGTTTCTTCATTCTTTCTGAATGTCCAGCTTTCACAGCCGTACGTTGCTACAGGCCACACTGGCACTTTCATTAGTCGTATCTTCGTTGAAATCTGTAGGCCCCCTATGCTATGACTTTTCAATATTTTCTGCAGTGATGCCCCGATCGCTTGCCCCCTGTATAACCTGGTATGGAATTTTGTCATGCACACGCCACCTTCTATAATCAGGATCCCAAGGTATAGGAACGTATCCACCTGATCCAGTTACTTATTCTGAATGAGTATACGGCATCTTATGCCGTCACTCGCTATTACCTTGGTCTTGTCGACCATGATCAGGCTGCATTTACGACTGACTCAGTCTAGGCGATCCACCAACTCCTGTAGTTCTGCCTCCGAAGTGGCCAACAGGATGATGTCATCAGCGTAGCAAAGGTTTGTGAATGACTACTTGCCCTCCAATTTTTAATACACCTTGAAATCCATCTAGGGTCTCCCTGATCACCATCTCCGCTGGGATGTTGAACAAGTTAGGATATTACGCTGAATTTTTACGCTTTTTAGTTTTTACCAGTTGCAGTTTTACGTTTTACACGTTTTACCCACAGCCTCAAACGTTATTGTCCGGACAAACACACACAGGACCGACTGGTCTACCCGGACCACCAAAGTGGCTGATAAAAGTAAACCCTACCAGGCTGCAGATGCTAGATTCTTACCTGAGCAGACTGGCCAGCAAAATCATAGTGCCCGCGCTACCGAGCGCAGTAAACATCATCACACCTGGCGGACATTCCGGACTCTTGGCGTCGCGACAATGACGCAGCCATACTGACCCGAAAACCGACTTTGAATACCACACCGTACCGATAACACCTGATGCCACGAATGACAGAATAATGCCAAGCAACATTTTGGACGACAAACAACGCTCTCTCCCACAACCTACAAGTTAACTTCCGCAAAAGTTGTGACCCAGATAATAATTGGGTCATGAACCACGCCCTCTTAAAACGTATGGCTCTGATTACCGAAACGATAGCTGCTTCGTCATGTAAATAAGTAAGTACTTATGACAAACGCACATGCGACACAGAATGGAATAATAACAATAGAACGTAAAAACATAATTAATAAATGTCGCTGAGTAACATTCTATAAACAAAGTTCTACTTTAAGACAGCATTTACATCTGTAGATAATGTAACTGTGTGTATTGCACTGTTGCTACAGGTTATAAGTAGCTGGGACCAAGAGGTGTCATCGGCATATTTGCAGAGTAGGTTGGTAGGAAAAATGGGATGCAGGTCGGACGCTGCGTAAATTGCTTTGAAAATGTAAGCAACTCTAATAAATGATTGGCACTAACAAACTACCGGTACCCAGTTGTTGCAGCTACTTTCTAACTACTGTTCCCAATAAGTAGTTATATAACTATTTTCTTTACTAGCATAAAAGTAGTTACAGCTACTTTAACAATTACTTTCCAAAAATTTTATGCAAAACAAGAAGGAATATAATTAACCCGTATAGTAAATTTAATTCACATCCGTCTATAAAGGCCTCTGGACAAATAAAACTTTTTATTTTTTCTTAGAGTACCTATAGGTTAGTTTTCTTCACGAATGTTGATGTGTTAGCTCAAAAGACGCAGAACCTGAAAGCCGTGACACTGACATTGGGCTAACTAAACTTAATATTTAAACCGACGTCCTCTTCCATAGTGGTCATTATTTGCCTTGGTGCTCCTGCTTGTTTGAAAGTGTTTTTGTTCTTTCAAGCAAATAAATGATATTATCATATTGGCCACTCCAATTTGTGTAAGTCATGTTAGCATGTTTGTTATTGATCAAACCCGAGGTATCGAGTTTGACTAGGCAGGTCACGCAAGAATGATTTTTATGTCCAGAGTAATTAGTTTAATATAGGCCTAGCTAGCTCAGCATCATCTCACGAAAAACAATTAGATCCATTTTTGCGCACAGCCTAGTGAAGTGGAACGCCTATATTACAAAGCAATCGTAGACATCAAACATTGCCCCCGGTGCCGTTGCCCGGCAAGCTCGACAAAACACAATGTCGTCTTTGATTCTGCCTTAATGTATTGCACATGACACATAGGCCAATAGTATCATACTACATTCTACAGAGACTGTTTCAGTTTAATGTCTTGAATGTTACCTTAATTGGGCGTTCACTTTCTGTTTACTTAGGCTATATACAGTGGCGTAACTCTGGTCTAAAAGTGGTGAAACCAAGCTCGAGATGAAATTATAAAGTGGGGGTCCGTCCACCACTCCAAAAAGTGGGGATCCGGACTCCATCCCCCTTGAAATTACGCCTATGCCTATATACCCTCTTCATTATTTCGTCAGTTGTCTATAGTTTTGACGTATTCCTCCAATCACCCTTCCGTGTGTCTCTTTATACATGACCGGATGCATAATTCGCGTTCAATGAATAGATGCTTAATATATGCCACAAACCTATAACGGGCTTAGATTATGCGAGGGATTAAAACTTAATTAAAGTAAATTAGGCCCGTGCGGGACTGACGGTCGACTCTTCACAACTGACGTTTCTGTCAAGTTCAAAGTCTGAAGTAGGCCGACTCCTACTTACTGCCAATTCAAAGTCACCTGAAACAAAAACTATGAATAAAATCAAAAATCCGGCCCGACAAGCTTAAGATATTGCCCCCAAATTTAAGAATCCGTGGTCAGCCCCCATAAAAAATGGGGGAGGAGATAGCCGTCGAAAATGGCTTAATTTCTGACTTTCAAGGGCTCGTGACCTTGACCTTGACCTTGGATTGGGTCATACTGCAAACCGTCATGCATCACTTGTCTACCTCTACCTACATACCAAATTTCATTGAAATCGAAAAAAACTTTTTGTGGACAAACGGACGGACGTACGGACTGGCGGAGGGACATTTGAAACCCATTTTATTATGTCGACTCGGAGGAGTCGACCTAAAAATCCGGCCCTAGTTTCAGAATCAGTGGCCAGTTGCTAGCTCCCATTGTTAATGGCGGAGGAGATAGCTTTTGAAAATGAAAGAATTTCTAACTTTGAATAATTCGTGTCCTTGACCTTGACCCTGAATCGGGTCATATGTATACATGCACTATACATAGCTGTCTTTATTATTGTATCTGTTTTATTGTAGCGTAATTTGTGTCCATTTTGTGACGACGTCAGTGGTTTATTTACCCTTTCGTCAATACAATTGATAGATTGATTGATACTGCATACCATTGTGCATCACTCATCGACCTCTACCTACATGCCGAATTTCATTGAAATCGAATCAACTTTTTGTGGACGGACGGACGTGCGCACGTACGGACGGACATTTGAGGCCCACTTTATTAGGTAGACTCAGTAGAGTAAACGTAATAAGAGAACAGCACAAATACGACAAATTTAATTCAGTCTGATCATCAACTCAGAAGCCAGTCTAGGTTATGATATAGGCCTAATGAAGCTTTTCTCTGCAGTTAAATATGGTCAAGCCATATGCAGCCATGACACATTACAACAATCATATGCTACCGATACGCACACCAAATCCTTGCAAATTAGATAACACATTGTAATCGATATTAGGCCTACTTCTATGTATAGGCTAGTCTATATAATACATCACTCCATATCACTAGAAAAACTGCGTTAAGTCCGCGAGCGCTGTCGAAAACCTATTTGAAAAAGCGCTGAGCTGTCACTTAACGGAAAGTAGCAAAGAAAGAGCTTACGTAATAAATATTTGACGACCTCCATCATTAACTACCCGCTAGCGTACGTTTACTGTTGTTATACAACACACGCAGCATAAAAAACAATAAATAAATTATATTTTACAAATTGAACATGCTCGTTTACCATCCAACTCAACATACGCCGGCTTCACAGAATCAACTGCGCATGCTCAAGTTCTTCGAAAGTCAACTAAGCGACATTTTTTCACTTTACTTTGCTAGCTAAGTGCTAACGGACTTAACGTCAGAAAGCGCTAAGCACTTATTTTTTAGCTAACAGCTCGCGGACTTAACGCAGCCTAGATAACAACATTACTAACAACTTAACAAGTTCTCTTTCAACATTGGAATGAAAACATGGTTTCGATCCAGCATGCTAATTATTTCAGTTCGTATCACTGCCATTCTAATGACAGGCTTAAGCCTCGTTCACACCGAATCATGCGCCGCACCGCGACGCGCGGCGAAAGATCCGGTGTGAACGCTGCTTCAAGCTACTGCAGATTTTTCAGGGCATAGTTGACTAACATCTTTAAAATCTTATCGACTTTCCAGCAGTTTTTCTCACAAAACATCTGCTGTACCACGAATGATGCAGATTTCGCGTTTTGCAATTTAACTTAACAACTTAACGGGCATATTACACGTTGAATGACTAAAACTATAGAAAGCCATCAATACAGCACTTGGCAACGCGGGCACTATGATTTTGCATCGTCCACTTCAGCACAAGGAACTCAACAACCAACAAACCAATCAGTGTGTGTTTTATCGTTTGCACGTTTGCTTCTGCCCCTCCGACGATTCGAAATGTACACGCCACCTAGTAACGTGCATCCACAGCCGAAAAAAGAAACACTTTCCTTCTGCAACCTTGAACTTTCATCTATGACCATGACCTTAGCCTTCGAACTTGACCTAGATACTGTCAGGGGGAACCAGCACGAAAAAATATCTAGGTCAAGTCATTTGGTTCAAACGTTATTGTCCGGACACACACACACAGAGCCGACCGATGCTTTATCTGGACTACTAAAGTGGCCGCGGTAATAACTCAACAACGACGTTCTGTCTATACGACACATCATCTTTGACCGTATTTATTACCGTGGACTGGCTAGTGAATGGAATGATTGCGCCGGTCATTTAGTGATCTTTTCCCCTTCCTTTGTAGCGCCTCGACGCGATGCGAGGCACAGTTCTCCAGGTAGAAGGATAATCTGAAATTATATACTGTAGCGCCATTGGCACAGCGACGCATTGAACGACATGGGCCAAGCAGTAGCGTCGAGGTCCTCGAAATACCCTTAAGAGTTAAGTGATTAAAATTCCAACAGTCTATAGCGTAGACGACTTTACATCAGTACACATTATTCGCGTACGTTTTCGTTCAGCGTGTTTTATTCGGTTGGCCAATTTTTGCTGGTGTCATTTGGGTCCTGGGTCCTGATGGGAGTCGCCTGAACCCTAGCTGCACTGGACGACGCCTATCAAAGGCGAGTTTCGTATATGTTTCATTATTTTAATTTACCGCGCTATACACTAAGCAGAAGTTCGACATTATCGTTGAGTGTATCGCATCGAAACGACTCATCATAAAATCCAGGCCAACTCAGCTTCTTATCCCCTGTGGGACGGGAAACGACTAGCGGCCAAAGTGTGGTGATGCGCTGCGGCTGGGGAGTAAAGGCAGGGTGGTTCATTCCATTCGTGGATAAACGTGTGGGTGACAGGTAAAACTGTGTGGTGCTTCGTTAACACGTGACAATCTGGGCGCTTTAGAGGTGAGTTCGCACGAAAAGGCGCTATACAAATGTCCTGTCTTCAACTTCTTCAACTTTAAAATCACTTTCTCCATTTTTTTCTCATGCGAGATATTATGACAAAATTTACACCGGGTCATCCTTATTTGGACCGCAAAATACATGCAAGCCTGGATAATTCGCGATTGTTCACAGTCGCTTGGTTATATATGCAAGAAATGATGTAGTGTACAATAATATATTTACATACTAGCACACTAATAGGAAGTCACAGACTATGCTATCTATGTAACATACATGACATGTCACTGCGATAATGTAAGTGATGGTTAAAATATAGCACCCTAGTTATATAGCATTCACAACCAAGCGAAAGAAGTCTATCACGTACATAGATTATTATACTCAACTGATTTAGCTCGACTCAATTCACTGTCGTATAAACACCTCACAATCAGGTAACCGTATCTTCAAAACGACATAATCTATCTATACTATTAATATGCCGAACGTTGTAACGCTGGGCGGAGCTTCTCCAGTACGTCTACATGATCACGCGATTTGTTGCAGTGGGCAGTAGGCTTACAGCAGCAGCAGCGTAAGCTATTCTTGCTAAAGGCAGAGGTCGCACCATAATGTGCCCGGTTGGCTGTTGCCGGTCCAGAGTATATATGTGTGAGTCTAAACGAAAAACTGTAGGTGGCAGAATGGAAGAAGAGCGCGTTGGCGCGATACCCTGCAGCCGGCGATCTAGACATTAGCAGAAAGTAGTAGGCATATTGGTGGATTGTGTGGCTTAACGGTAGAGCGTTCGCTCGCGATTCGAATCTCGGCCGGTCTGTTTCCAGGTAACAGCCTTGGGCGAGCTGCTCACACGCATGTGCCTCTGTCACCAAGCAGTATAATTTGGTACCGGCCGATGGGCGGTGACGCTCTTCGACTGGGAAGGTAACCGCAGGCCTGACGGAAAGTAATGGCAGCCTACCGCCGGGTGAATGACTTCAAGTCACCTGCGGGCTGACAGCCTGTACACCGATATCCGCTCCGGGTCCAACGCTCGGTAACTAGTATGGGAGAACTTTACCTTTACCTTTAGTAGCCCTAGGCTTATCGTCAACGCATCGTCGTGGTAAGCCAAGCAATTTCCGTGTTTGTTTGTTTCTATGAGCGACGATTGACCGACGTTTCATATGCTCAGTAAAGCAGCGCTTACGGTCGTTCAAATCAGATGCGTTGCGTTGCGTTGTGGTACGGTGTCTTGCGGTATGCGGCGGAAACGACGCAACGTGCCGCAACGCAACGCAACGCACCGAATCCGGTGCGAACGAACCTTTACTGTGCTTGCTGAATGCTGATATACTTTGACAACTGGATCCGAAATATTTCATATCCAATTTCCGCCACTTCACTTTCCGGCTACCACATTGCAAACAGCATTGCTGGTCGAGACTGCCGTGATCCGTAACCCGCAGTCGAGTCGAGTGTGGGTATAGCCAGCGCGAGTTTAGAGCAGTTTGGCGTGCCATTCACAGGAGGTAGAATGGCCAGTAGACAGCGTTGAAGATGAAAAACATTATAGGAAATACCACGCGTGATATCATGTCGACCATCGGGGCCGTGATCAGCATCGTGCTCTTCTTGATCTGTCCATTCAACAATGCACCGTTTACTTACTTATTAGCCCGCCCGGCATCGCCATGCTGCCGGCGGGCTTATGTTTTACCGATGTGACTTTTTTAATGTCGCCCCTCTCATTCGACACCGGGTGGACGGATAACACCGTCGATGAAAAAGTTACTTCGGCTACAAATTTGGTGAACTTTGGTCCAACAAACCCTGAGATATTGTGGCTCGTTTGCATGGGTGGTTTTTAAAGACCATTCGCTACGTGGTAGTAGCATAGCCAGTCTGTATAGGTAAGTAAGAAATGCACAGTCGCGTTTGCGCATGCCGGGCGGGCTATACGTTGGGCTCTGCCCCGCTTTCTAGTTTATATTTACATTATTATTCTATTACTTACTGGTTATACAACTTTACAACGCCAAAACTGTGGCCGGTGCGACCTCGAATGAGGGCTTTCTAATTTCACTGCAGGTGTCAGTAATGGCAACCAGTCAAAATTCTCAATGCTCTACTGAGCGTTATGATGTCTTCGTGAAGACTTTATCCAACTGTGATGTATGTCCCAATGATCCGCAATGTTCCGCATTGATGGAATTCCGTCAATATCGCAAGTTCGTCGTGAGATAATCGTACATACATACATACAAACAAATTTATATAGCGCCAAAATCGTGGAAACGAATCAGAGGCGCTGGCACAGGGTGACTAGACAGTAAAAGCAGACTGGAAGAAATGTGAGCGAATATGTTGAGGTAAAGAGTTCCAGGTTGACGGTCAGAAACAGAAAAAGAGCGTGAGTAGAAGTGACTTGTAACACCCGTAGGTATTGATAGAAAATACGTGTTGGAGGAACGTAGAGTTCGCGCTGGAACGTAAGGAGAGATTAGCTCAGACAAGTAGGATGGTTCAGCAGTATACAATGCTTTCCAGGTAAGCAGGCTAAGTTTATAGC
>Ga0209363_1002213_pt1 | contig 10085 bp, 7 predicted proteins | sample WorMetexBAHAMAS3_FD_187385 | JGI IMG/M metagenome (GOLD analysis project Ga0209363, IMG submission 187385) | Marine gutless worms symbiont microbial communities from Max Planck institute for Marine Microbiology, Germany - Inanidrilus exumae... | ecosystem: Host-associated > Annelida > Digestive... | reverse complement strand
CGTCACAGACAGACGACAGACAGACAGACAGACGACAGACGGATCTGCGATAGCATATAGCGAACGTGAACGCGAGTTCACGTCCGCTAAAAATGAACGTTAATAAATGAGAGAAGACACCTATTATTCTAAAATATGTGACAACACATCATGATTGGCGCAGCTGGTTTAAAAACTTATGACTACAGATATGCTATTATCAAATGTATCTATTTTAAAGGTATTGGCGTCCGGCGCTTTATGAATCTGATTTAGATTAGACTGGAACATATGAACCATTTTCAAATGACTTCTGTCCTGACAGTAGTTCCCACAGGAGGATGCCGAAAGCATAAACGTCATATGCGGTAGTTCGAGACACGCTGGGATCTTTCAGCACTTCTGGTGCCATGTAAGCGATTGTTCCACGTCGTGTTTCAGTAGTTGTCTGGGTTGCAGCATGCTGCTTCCACTTTGCCAGCCCAAAATCACATATCTGTAGCACACAGCTACAAACGTAAATATATTACATTTGATATGCAACATACGATACACTAATGAGGGCGTCCTTAATGCTAATCCATGAAACATTCAGGCAGGTATATGTTAACGAGAAAACACTCAGCGTTAGTTGCATCCGTACGTTTAATGCACACATAAAATAAGTCATATCTGAGTTTGCATGCCAACTGCGGAGCATCACCGCCCTTTGGCATGACAAAAATTATATTGTTTGGAACAGATGACTTGACCACGGTCACTACATAAAAGCAGAACGGTAGATGCAATAATGATAATAAACGATGTTTTGTGGCTGTATCGTTCGCACCAACGTAACCACCGTCAGTCCGTCACTGTACCAAATTTCACAACTAGCACTCAACAATGGACCACTTGTAGTATACGAACAGTGAAACTCACCTTAGCCACGAGTTTGTCACTGACAAGAACGTTTTCAGGCTTCAGATCGCTGTGTATAACTGGCGGCTGCAGTGAGTGTAGATACTTCATGCCGCAGACAATACCGTGAGCAAACGACAACTTCAACAGCCAGTCAACCTATAGTCAACAGCAAAAATACTATTTATGACACAATATTGCAGTATGCTTAATGTTATAATTTGTAGGATACATAATGGAATGTTCTTATATCTGTTTACTTGTGATTTTAACTTTTATTTAGCAATTACTTAGAATGTCACCAGTACTTGTCACATGCCTATTTGCACTAGTTACTGACCGCATTAGCGGGACTGGTAAACTGGTAACGCAATAGGTCACTCTACTCTTCACTCTATCTTTTGAACCGACTGACCTTTGACCTTGATTTTTGCCTGTGTATGGGTCATGATCATAGCTTGCCTGAACTGAAAGTCAAGGTTATAGTAGGTCAAGGTCAATGTCTTGGTAATGCGGTCGGTCTGACCTCGATCCTCGATCAAGGACAATTTTAGTATCACTATAGTAGTAGTTGCTGTCATATGTAGCGTGCTGATTTGTGCACCAAAAGTCATGCTTAATTTGCTCGTGCTAAGCAGTCTGTAATTTAGTTACTACATGTATATTAATGACGTGGTTGCAAAGGAACACAGTCACAGATGCCAGTCAGTATTTTAAAATATCAAAATATCAAAAATATCAAAATATCACTGACTTATAAATTCAATTAAAACATAAATACTGACATAAAAATACCATGCGGATTATAGCATCTCAGTACTACAGCAATCACATCTTAAACATTTATTTCAAATAACATTATCGACAGTACTACTGGATACAATAATAATTAAGTTGTAGTGTAATAAGTTATGCAGGATGCTCTCTGTCATTTTTTGCTATGGTGCAAAGAAACTCATCAAGCATCATAATTATACACCAGCGATCTGCCACAACCACTGACTATGCGCCCATGCATGCATGCACGCACGCACTTCAGGGCTGGAAAAACCTACGTTTTTAAGAAAGAAACTTACGATTTTTAGGTTTTTAAATTTCATATTTTGTTAAGCACTTTTAGTGGAAACTAACTGTGGACCGTAAGAGTTTTAAAACATGATAAGATTGCCGACTTAGTTGAACTAACTGGAAAAAACAACTTAAACTTACATTTCCTGAGAAAAAAATTGTGAAAATTTAAAAACCTAAAAAACCTTAATTTTGGACTTTTTCAGATTTTAGGTTTTTGAAAAACTAAACAAAATACTTTTACCAGCCCTGATGCATGCACACACACACACACTGGCTTTGCTAGTGGAAAGAGAACAACGTACATCATAGATGAAAATGAACTCGTCAAGTGATCCATGAAGAACGTGTTCCATCACCAAGCCATAGTGATCAATCTCAGATGTTATTGCAAATAATGCAACAATATTGTCATGGCACAGACAGTGCATCTGAGCTTCCTTTTCCAGTTCATAAAAAACTCTGAAAATTATTTCAAAAACGACAGTACGTGTTAGCTACCACATTACGCATAACTGCAAAAATATAGGTCAGTACGTTGACAAACTCCATTGATACTCTAGCAACAGTGTCTGCTGAATCTCACATCACATGAGCTGAGTTAATGAAAAAAGCAACAAGTTAGGATCACTCAGTGTATCAAACAGCGTACTCTACAATTGTTCATGTTAGTATGAAACTGCTTTCAATACGCAAAAGAGCAGATACTGTGCAAAGTACTTGAAAGCCAATATAATACATGTATCTTTTATGTTAAGAATTTATCAAGCATTCACGTTTTCATAGACATTTGATATCATCATCATATTTGCCTGCACTTATCACATCACATCACATGGAGAAAACGGAAGCAGGCATCAAAGGCCTCTGTATCTGAGAAATAATGACTGAATACCATATTACTGATACATAGAATATTACACTATAATACTACAGTTTCCGATGCCATGGAAATCTGCTTTATAATTATTATGAAATACGTTATAGTTTCTACTGACTTCAGTTGCTTCAAAATGCAATTAATTTATACAGAGCAATGTATAGAATACCGATCATTTATTTTCACAGCTTTAAGTTCCTTGTAGACAACGGTGCCAAATCGTGCATGTTTTGCTCGGTAGGTAACAGCATATCCACCTTCACCAACCGGTACCAAGTCGGTAAGTTCACTGTACAATATCTGTGGAATTTTCACCTGAAGAAAACATTTGTCAAGCAGTAGGCCTAATATTAACGCAGGTCTACATTGGTGGTGGTGGTGGTGGCGCTGCTGCTACTGCTGCGCTACTAATACTAATATTACTACTACAAATACAGACAATGTCCATTAATGTTATTGACACACAGAAAGCAATGACTAGAAGCGATGAAAATGTGAATCAATAACAACAAACGTCCTCAAGCATTAGCGATATGCAAGAATTATTCTATTTAAAAACATTATCCATTAACAGTAACACTAAATAAAATAACATTATCCATTAGCATTAACAATATATGTCCACATTACACAGTAATTTCAGATCTACACTGTATCTCAAAAATCTTTCCACCTTATTATTTTTTAATAACTCTGTCAAAAATTAACCGATTTTGACGATTTTGGGTGTGTGGAATCTTGAGAAAATTTAACATCAAAGCTTATAAATTTACCCACCTCATGTGTCAGCTGTAGCCATTTCACCATAGAAAATCCAAAAGTCATTTCCAACAACACTACTAATATGCACTTCCGATTATTTATGTTATCTCAGACTAAAAACGAACTGTAACCGCGACTGTATGCCCACCACATCTGAAAAATGTCACTGCGAAAACTTGTGAAATGCAGAGTTTGTTTGTCTGATAGAAGCTATATTGTTTTTCCTCCAAATATTAATGGCTCTGCTTTGGTGGCTCTGCTCTGCATTGTGATGTATGACAACTTGAATGTCAGTCAAGCAACGTCACAGCAAGTGTTCAAAGTGACCACTTTCTGCATGAACACACGCATCCAGTCCTTTTCGTCACTGACCCATTGCAACGTCCATCACACTGTGCTGAAATTCAGCCAGTCTCAAGAAGCTGCTGCCACAACAGATTGGTACACGATACACATGCTCCTGCATTACTGCATTATGCCCCAGATGTGGCAATCTACAGGATTTAGATAGATCAGGACTGTCGGCACTGTCTGGTGTATTGTTTTGATGAGATAACGCAAGTAATCAGAAGTGTGTATTACTAGTAGTAGTATTGTTGAAAATAACTGTTTAGGATTTCCCAGGGTAAAGCAGCTGCAGCTGACAGGTAAGGTGGGCAACATTGTAAGGTTTTGATGTCCAATTTTCTGAGGATCTCACATACAAAAATGATTAAAATCAGTCAACGTCTGATGGAGTTATTCAAAAAATAAGATTTTTGGGACACAGTGTAGTTGCAGAATGTGTGCATATTAGTTTGTCCTGTACGCATAATAACTCACCTGTGAATCTGACGCCGATGCCATCCTCACTCACGTAACTTGTTTGTTCTTCACAAAGTTCACATGTTTCTCAACTAATGCAACAGCACAACACAACAAACTTGTTATCACAAATCAAACTCGGTACAGTGTACACGTGGTATACATAAAGACTTCCAGAGAATTTCCTTGAGTTGCTACCAAAGGCCTATTCTAGAGTGTAGATGTGGCACGGCAGAAATATGGTCTATCTGAATGAGAGGTTACTATCATAATACACCCAAGTCATTAATCGAGTCCTGCTTATCTAATATGCATGTTTTATTTTCATGAATTATATGATACGGAGTACTCATAAGGTATTTTAAGTAGTATGATACATTTATCTATATTTAGTCGTAAGAGCCATTGATCTGACCAGTTCTTTACTGTATTCACAATCACAACGGCCTGTAAACCAGCCTGGCTAGGCATTTCGTTAATAACTTTGTAAATTTTTGCATCATCTGCATATAGATATATTTTGGTGCTAGTGTCTTGTTGAGTGCACAGATCCAGGCTATCTACTAAAGCGGGACCCTATTACCGTATCTAATCAGAGCGTTATGCAGCCACCTGGAATTGACCAATGGTTTTCCGACACACAATATGAAAAATATTTCAAGCTCTATGGACTGAACAATGCACAACCGCATACCGTTGGTGCTAACTTAACCGACGTCTCTTGTCTCTTGTCGCAGTTAGGCCCTACAGTTGAAGATTTAACTACTAATTGCAGTGCAACTAAGCTGAAATGCCGCTGGCATAACATCGGCTATTATAGTTATACCGTAATCAGATGGTGCAACGTGTTATGGCTAACGAAAGCGAAAGGCAATTCCTACGAAACAACAGTTCAGTTACTGTTCGTGTTGTCCGACTTGTGCCAGATACGTCTTCAAGACAGTGTCTTGTGTCTTCAGAATACTTCTTGAAACTATCCTGACAAAAGCAAAGATAGTTTTCGAAGGTACTTTACCGTCAATTTACATTACCCGTATCACCTGTCCTACAATTTACGCTTACGACATTGGTTTTTACCACGTGGCTTTTTTGTAACGTACCGGAAATTCCCCATGCCTGATTGCTGATCGCAGGAATATTAACCCAACGGCCTTGGCAGAGGGCTTAAATGTCACCGAACTATAAATAGAAGGAAGGAAATAGAAATAAATAGAAGGAGCTCCGCCTACCTAGCGTTAAAGCCGCATAGTTATTTATAGTCCAGTGTTATACGGGCGTGGTTGGCTAATAGCTAAAGCCTGGCTTGGCCAGAATCAAAGACGTCGCGTGTTTCGTACCGTTTGTCAGGTGGCGGCACCGGGCGAAGACTGCCGTCTCCGACTGCAGCTATAGTAACTTATCGACATACCGACGACCGGGCAGACAGACTGCACGTTCGTGTACGGTGCAGTCTCTAATCCAGTCTGTGCGCTGGTAAATAACCACGGTTGGACTAAGACAGGTCAAGGCTCAGCCACGTCACTCACGGCCCTCGATCACCACGTCTGCTCCCAATGTCATCTGCATTCTGACATGACCGTCGGCCATCACTCTGGGCCCTGGGGTCTGGAATCTCTGGCCAGTGGGATGAGGATATGGCATGCTGCTGCTACTGCTGCTGATGTTGATAACAATCAGACAATATACGCGGGAGGGAGCAAGGCCTTTGTTAACGAAAACCATGCCACGAGCCTCATGCAGCCATGACATTTACCATTGCCTACTACAGTCTTGGCACAACTAGTTACCGTGGAAAGCTAATAGAAAATCCTATGCGCTCTATCGAATGCAGCTATTTTCAGTGACCTCGAGTGACCCCTAACTACCTAAACCACATGCCGCATTTTGTATCGCATTCGTAATGGCTAGCTGGAGACAGAGGCTTACAGATTTGATAAGCAGGTTGACCGTAGCAAGTGCTAGCCCACGGATGACAAACCATCCCTGAAACGTGGTAAGTTCTGCTGACACATTTAATTTTTTTGGGTCCCCAATCATATCTCTGAAACGGGTGAAGCTAGAGTTGTCCGATTTTGTAAAGTGTTAGACTTGGAATGACTAACTACACCCTACTTATCAAGGTCACAAGCAGTCATGTACATTGTGAAGTTGGTAATATCTCGAAAACAGTGCAAGATGGAGTGGTTGTTACTACCTACAGACCACTAAAGAAGTGATGTATGGCCCATTGAATAGCGCGATTCCGATGACCTTGAGTGACCTTCGACGTTATTAACCTACTGCATGATTTTATACTGTAATTTTTCGTAAGCTGCAGAGTAGCTGACAGGATATCAACTGACATTGTGCGTCGCGCGGTCTCTCTGCGAGAGCTGAGCTTATTATACAGTGTAAACGACTGCTTGTGTCCTTCAGTAGCTTCAATTTCCACATGACAGTTGTAACTACAGGCCACCCATGCTTCCAGATTCGCTTGCAAACACAATGTACATGTAGGTAATACGTGCTGCACGTCCCGAGGCATGAGAGTTAGAAAGGCTTCACACAGCAAGTGACCTTCAAGGTCACTCAAGATCATTGGTATTTAATTGGTTCAATAGACCACATATGATTTTCTGTGTAGCAAATCTGAAGTGCCCAGCTTCACCGATTCCAAAGATAAGGACCCAAAATTTAAAAAAGGGTCACGTGATCGTGACGATGCCCTTCTATGGGTGGTTTGTCATCCTACTGCTAAACCTGCTATGGCCTACCTATGGCACTAAATTTGAAGACTCTAGCTTCACACATTACAAAGATATGAAGGAAGACCTAAAACGTAAAACAGGTGTGATATGGGGTTGTTAGGGTCACTCAAGGTCATCGGCAATATCATTGTTTGATGACTTCATATTCATCATCCATAGTAACTATGTAACTATCACGTTCTGTTTCCAAGACATAGCGAGTTACTGATAAAAATTCAACAAATTTCCTGTACTACGTGTTTTTGGCGTCTCCGTTGGGGGTGTCGCCGTTGGAATTTCATGACCTTTGGCAACCGAAAACTAGAATCCCTGGGCTATCGTGCAGCTTTGCTTGCAAGATGAAAGTTTAACCACTTTGGTTTGTGACAGACGGACGAACAGACACAGGACCAGAGCATATACCGTACAGTACTACACTGAAGTATAGCGTCGGTGGTATAAACCGATTCCGCCACTTTCACAGATGAGCTTCAAATTTTTCCAGCGACTATCCCTATCCATGAACCTCACTCCATTGGATCATTTCCATGTCTGTGAACTGGTAATACCACACACGATTTCCAGTCCTCTGAAATACATTCCTCCTTCACGCTCGGTTGCCTGGAGCAAGTCTGACCTGCTACCGTCACTGACTCACACAAGTGCAATCAGCAGCAGTTTATGCACAGGTATGGGTAGGCTCCTGTCGCATCAACAACAGCACAAGACAAGAGGTGACAACATTTGTGCGGCATACAGCCAATGTCAACAAGTGGTCAACGAATTTTGACGAAAAGCTGCATCGCCGTCTTGTCACCCCTCGCGGCGGTGAATGGATTCATCCGACCACAAGCCCCATAAATTGCCCCCTCCCCTTGGGGATCTGCACCTCCATCTAATACATGGCTCCTTTGGCCCACCCGACTCAGCCCCCCAAACGGCATCTCGATTGGTTCAGCCGTTTTTGCAGGGCTCACGAACGTAACCGACAGACCACGCTACTCCGTGTGTAGCAATCGCTATTGCTGCGATGAGGCCTAAAAAGTTAAAAACTAGATGTCATAGGTGGTGCACTAGCACTCTCTTTATTCAACAGGCAAAAATCTGCCATTCACATACAGAATCAAAACTCCGATGCTTCAAGCACCTGCTACTTTTCCAGGTATATATACATGCACATAGGTCTAGGTCTAGACATGCATTTCTTCCGACAGAAAACATATGGAGATAACGGAAACAGGTTTTGCAGGCAATATGCCCTTACTGACACCCAACCAACAGAGCCAAAGTATTTGGAGTACAGACGAAATAATTTACAACTGTATACACACTACCACGTCTGGTAAATTACATAAATAGGTGCAAACAAAATCATTTGTTTATGAAAATTGCAGCTATTTTAAAACAAAACGACCAAACTCAATCGTATACAAAAATACCATCAATAACATATTTAGATAGCTACATTTTATCTGCATGGTAGTTAAAATAGCCAAATAAACACTACAGACATCGACTAAGGCAACAAAAATGTATGCGAATGCTTTAAACTTTCAATAAGGCAAAGTTAAGTATATTCATGCAAAATATTCAGTCAGTGACAATCACAGACAAGAAATATTCAACCAAAGTTTTCCAAAGTAGCAACCTGCACTTAATTGATTAAATGTTTCTATTGGCAGTTTACTCAGTAGCAGATTCAGTATGCAAACATCACATCATCTGCTATGGGGATCTTGACGAATATTGAACAAACGGCACAGAAAGTACAAAAAGCAAAACAACTAATGTAAAATTATGACCATAATTACGATATTTTACACACAACTACCGTTTTATGACTATTATACAGGTCAACCTGTGTTAGCAGTTAAGAACTTCATGATATTGTTGCAGCAAAGTTTAACTGCATGCATATATAGGCAGTCGTAATGTGTTTACTTTTAAACGCCGTTTAACAGAATTTAATTTCTATGGATTTTTGCGCTATACATAGTTTCTTTTATCGTTGTATCTGTTTTATTGTAGTTTAATTTGTGTTCATTTATGTGACGATGTCAGTGGTTGTTTTTACCCTATCGTCAATAAAATTGACTGATTAATTGATTAAAGATGCTAGCGTTCTCAATGGTGTTACCAACGTCTCCGAAATGACCTAATTTGTGTCAAGTGGGATGTAAAACCTTAACTCAATCGATCAACGGTGTTACCAACGTCATTGCCGTACCATCACTAGCAGGACTTTGGAATGCCAAAATCGTTTTCAGCTTTACTCAGTACTGACTTCAAAATCAAACCTTGCTCAAATTGGCCATTCAGTAAGATTATGTTCTATGCATAATTTATTAGTCTGAACTGGCTGCATACTGACAAACAAATATCAAGCAACCAATTAATATTTACAGCTCACACAACTCGCAACTTAATACATTTAAGGCCCATCCTTTGCTCATTATTCTTATGCAGACGGCAGCATATGACTGAGACATTATGGACACGTGGTCATTTCAGAGAAGTTCTTCCCAGCCAATCAGTTAGCACGGTAATGAAAACAAGAAAATCTAACATAACAAAAGCAGATACGCACAAATAAACCAAAAAAGTGTAACACGCAGTAAACATAAACAAGTCTCAGTTAATGCAGATGAACTGCACGACACTCTGCATTGCGGCAGATGTATTATAAACAGAGGTGATCGCTGAACTAACTCGACAACACTTGTAATGATTAACATGCTGTGGCAAACAAAGCAGAACAAGAACTCATCAGGAGATGAGATAGCGAACGTGAACTTTTTAACGACGATATCGCACACACGTAGGCCTACTTCAAAATACCGAAAGAGACAAACCTACTTCGTTTAACAAATTAGACGATAGATAGGCAAGTACTGCGCATGAAGTGTTGAATTTTAGCATCTGCTAGCCTACAGAATTTCCACCTCGCAGTTATATAACATACCGGT
>Ga0209363_1002212_pt1 | contig 10088 bp, 6 predicted proteins | sample WorMetexBAHAMAS3_FD_187385 | JGI IMG/M metagenome (GOLD analysis project Ga0209363, IMG submission 187385) | Marine gutless worms symbiont microbial communities from Max Planck institute for Marine Microbiology, Germany - Inanidrilus exumae... | ecosystem: Host-associated > Annelida > Digestive... | reverse complement strand
TTGCATACCAGTTGACTCATAGCTATTTCTTGTATAACTGCTACGTGATTTTAGCCGGTTTGTCGTTTCTTGTTTACGCATATAACTTTTTCGTCTACTTGATCACTGGCAAACAGTTTCGTTCTGAGCTGCGCACACTCTTCTGTCGCTCTTCTACTTCTTCTTCTTCTGCTGCTGCTGTTGTTGTTTATGATCGCAATGATGCTCGACTGGCAGCACATGGACAAGCTGATACTGCCGTCTAAAACTTTCCATACTGATGACTGGCGGACAGTCGTAATCGAATAGTCTCGGAGACACTGTTCTGTTTTGTTGGAACAAGAATAATCAGACTCTCAAGAAAAGTTTCTTACATCGTCGCATACACACTAGCATGCCGCAGTGGTTGGTCCAGTGGCACCGCCGTCTGAGATCCCACAATTGAATCTAACCGCGGGCAGTTTCTTACTATTACCGACCGCATTAGCCGGGAAGGTAAAGCAATCACGCCAACGAGTAAGTAAGTAAGTAAGTAAGAAAGAAATAATATCTGTACACGGCGCAAAAAAGCAACAGTCACTATGCGCCGAACAAGCCATACGGTAGCCCAAGGAAACTAGTTTTATGACGCCAAAGACCTCGGCGAAATTCCCATAGGGTCACCCGCAAAGGGGGCCAAAAATAAAGGTGGGGTTGGTTCAAATTGACGATTTTCGGCCAATATTTCGCTATACCTCAAAAACGGTGCGAGATAGGGACATACTTACTATGGAACGCTTATAGGAATTCGTATGCGCTCGATCGAATGGCGCTATTTTCAGTGACCGTGAGTGACCCTAACTACCCCCAAATCACCCAATTTTTGATATTTTGTATCGCCTTTCATATCTTCGTAGGGGGTGGAGTTAGAGTCTGCAAATTTAGTAGATAGGTTGATCGTAGCAGGTACTAGCCCATAAATGACAAATCATCCCTGAAAGGGGCGTGGTCAAGTCACGTGAACCATTTAAATTTTGGTGGGCACCAACCATATCTCTGGAACGGCTGAAGCTATAGCGGTAAAATTTTGTACACAGATGGCTATATCAAGTCCCAGCATACTGATAAAATGACCCTTAAAGGGGGCGTGGTCATGGTTACGTGACGCACTTTAAATTTTATTTTGGGTCCCCAATGATATCGTTCTTTGAACGGCTTAAGGTGAAATCGTCAAATTTTGCAAACGGGTAGAATGTGTCAAATCCTGCTATATGGATGACAAACTACCCCTAAAAGGGGCGTGGTCAGGATCACATGACCCATTTTTAATTTCTATGCTTACAAGCATATCTCCAGAACGGCTGAAGCGAGAGTCGCCAAATTTTGTATGCAGGTAGAATAACATTATATTAAATGCTAGCCTTGGGATGGCAAACTACCCCTAGTGGGCGTAGTCAGGGTTACGTGACCCCTTTTCAATTATCTCCCCAACCACATCTTTGGAGTCGGTAAAACTAGGCACATCAAATGTCGTGTGCTGATTGATACAGAGGCGTACTAGCTAGTGCATGAATGATAGATTACCCCCGAAAGGGTTTACGGTCACGTCACTTCTTTAAATTTTGGTAAATAAGTGATAATATCTGGGAAACTGTGCAAGATAGAGACCTGGTGGCAATGGAAGTCTAATAGGAAATCGCATGTGGCCTATCGAATATGGCACCGTTGCCAACGCCCTTCTTAAATGACCTTGAAGGTCACTTTTGCTGTTTGAGGCATTTCTAACTCCTACACCTCGTGAAACATGGCACGAATTTACTAACGTAGCGCGTCGCGCGGACCATCTGTGGTAGCTGAGCTTCTTGCTTTTTGTGCCACAGTCACGGAATGCTTTTCCTCATTCTCACTCCAGAATCCAACCTGCCAAACGTGCTAAACGGAATGGAAGACATTTGAAAACATATTTAACACGCGAGGAACAGAAAGCTGTGACCCGTAGAAGGCCCTAGAAGGTCTTTGGTGAAGAATCGCCAAAGGAAATCATTACGATTCATTTGATTAGATTACCGTCATTTAGAGAATCTGTGATTTCGCCCTTTTGTGAATCCTGAAATCCGGATATTTTGATGACCCAATCCCGGGGTGTTCAGGAGTAAAATTCGCGGTAAGAATATCGTTAATTAGCACCATCATAGCCACTGCAGTATGACGACAGGAGGACAGTGCCAATATTGCGCCATTTTATACTGTGGCGCACTGCTGCTGATGATTTAGGGATTTTTTTACCGCGCGACGTTGTGCTAGCGCAGTGTATGCTGTCGTCGTGTCTGTCCGTCGGTCTGTGCTTCTGTCTGTCTGTTTGTCACAAGTCGGAGTTCTACAAAACGGCTGAACATAGGACCATGCAAACGATATCATACAATTTATTTATGTATATCAAAGTTCTAGCAAGCAATTTGAAGCAAATGAGCGGACTGTGCACTTTTCGAGACATCGTGTATTATGTACAACATGATACAACATGATGGATGCTAAGATCATCTATACATCGTGATAATGGTTTATACGCTGGCAGCGCGTCTAGCGGTAAATGTAATGCAACGGTCTGGCGTCCGTCCGTCCGTCCGTCTGTCTGTCCCGTCTTTTTCTAACCTTAATTGAGCGCGCGGCGCATACTCAACGTTACTCACTAGCGGCAGCATGCGACGCGGCCAGCGTACATTTCGGCCTGTAATAAGGAGGACCGACATACTTGTATCCCCGTAAAAGACGATATATATAGTCGTTGAAAACTGAGCCAAGAATTAAAGTGGAAAATAATGAGTTTTCTTCCAGATTACACACATACAAAAATGTCCGGTCGTAAAAGAGAAAGATATAAAATAGAGCCAAGAATTTCAGTACCCTTTATGCTGGAATTGGAATATGAAAGCAAAATCATTTTTAAAAACTATTAGTGATTAAAGAAATATGTTCTCGGCTGCCTCCTGGTTGAAGGGACTGAAAGTTTGCAGCCAAGAACATATTTTCGATTTTTTCAGGATGGCGGCCGTCCGCCATCTTGTATTTGTTTTACGTGTATTTGGACCACCCACAAAGAGCATTTGTTGGTCTTTGTCACTGTGCAAAATCTGGTTGGAATCGGTGAAGTAGTTTCGATAATATGCCATTTTTAATGTTTTGCGAGTTTGGCTTGAAAATGCCTATTCACGCCCCTTTTTGGTGGTATTTGGGGGATTTGACCCCCTAGATGGGACACAATATCAACCACTCTCGCAAACGTTCAATCTACGGGTCATAGCGGTTCCAGCGGTATATTACTTATGCTGGTGTCTATAGTAGTTCCAGAGAAACTGCCTGGACAAAAAAGGTGTGACGAAAAAGAAGCAGAAGAAGAAGAAGAAGAAAAGAAGAAGAAGATGAATTTTTTGGCGTTTTTAACGTCTTTTTACAGTAACCCCGACATGACTATTTGCAACTTTTTTGATGTCTATGTGTTCATTCTGTGGAGGAGAGCACATTGATACTAATATTTGATCAATTCTGTCTTTCCTTGTTTCTCAAGGGGTCGCCAAAATTCAGCCCTAATCGCTATACATAAGACTAGTGCTGGTAGAATCTCTTTTAATTCTTGGCTGCATCGTCTAATTATCGCGCGTCAACGCAGCACACAGCGCGATACTGATATAGCAATTCTGTCCGTTCATCCGTCTGTCCTTAACAATGCTAGTACTGTATAAATCGACTTAGTCGATCATCGTGCAATCAATGCTGTATGGTACATACATCCGAGGACTTTTCCTTTTGCAATATACAAAGATGAACATTATTAGGTCGCATCGCATCTAGCGATAGCGGCCTATTATTTTGCTACGCACGGAGTAGCGTGGTCGGTCGGTCTGTTTGTCTGTTGTACACCTTCGTAAGCCCTGCAAAAACGGCTGAACCGATCGAGATGCCGTTTGGAATGGTGACTAGGGTGGGCCCAAGGAACCATGTATTAGATGGGGATGCAGATCCCCAGAGGAAACGGGCAACTTTTGGCGGAGCAAATTGGCGGCCCATTGTAAGCAGAGATCGTCATTGCAACGTATCGGCGTGACGCGTCAACCAGCGCAGTGTGACTCATGATTTTCTGCTTTATATAAATATTTTTACTTTCTTACTTACTTACTTACTTAATCGCAACGCATCCCTAAAAATAGCACGCTCACGCAATAGGTGCCGAAGTATCGACACTGTGCTGACATATCAACTATTTCTACGAGGTGCGAATCGTTTAATGTTGAAATCGTTTAAACGAAAACGTTTTCCGGCTGCAAACGATTTAACGATTTGTGCGCAAGGGCGATACGGCCTCTCGTTTAATTACTTTGACCATTTGTTATCATTATTAATCTATATATAGCAAAGGTGTGCAGTCTCTAAGTGCTTTCTACTTTCTGCCATTATTCAGAAACGCGTGGAATGCTGCTGAAGTTTGTCGGCGTCGACGTCGCCATCGAAGATGACAGCCGGGTTGATGTATCCTGCGGCTGTATCAGTGAAATCCGCAGCTCTATCAGCGACTGTCCGATCTTTATCGTCCGGTTGACGGACCTGCAGTGAATTTATGACATTCAGTAACCACAATTATACCGGGCAGTGCAAATGCAGAAATTTAAACAAGAAGCTCAGCTATCGCAGAGGGAATGCGCGACGAACTACGTCAGTTGAAAGTAGTAGTAGTAGTAGTAGTAGTAGTGGTAGTAGTAGTAGAACGTACTGATTAACGTGGCATAAGCTAAGTAGCTTCTAGGACACGGTACAAAAAACCCCAAGTCAGCGTCTGCACAGCTGTACGAAAACATCAGAAAAGGCATGTGGTAAGTGAATGACCTTCAAGGGCGTTGGAACATAACGGGCAGGTAGGGCACTTGCTCTACCAAGTGTCAGATAGGTAGGGCCAACCATTCATTCTGCCCTACCACTGTTGTCTTATGAAACAATGAAAATGAACATATTAAGCCCATATGAATTCAAATTCAGTAACTGTGACTACTGCATACCGTGTTTCATAAAAACATCCACTCATATTATTGGCTATACGTTGAGGAATAGTTGTCTGATTTTAATAATTTTTGACACCAAAATTCCTCACATAATTTGACATCGCATAACAGCTTAGTTGTCCACCTCACCTAACTAATGTGTCGACACTACCTTGTAAAACTTATTGCACGAGTTTTTGTTTTGCTGCTATACGATGGGCCAAAAATGACTTCCTATTAGTGGTCTGTAGTGTTATATAACGAGAGGTTTAACTATCGGAGACGAACCGCGCGATATAGCCATGCCAGTTGAAAATATTGCTAATTCTATAGGCAGTATGATCGCTCACAGGTCCTAATGGTAGTGTATGAAATTGTTATCCTTGTTTGCAACAGCGATGGTTCGGGCCGAGAAACACGGGCCAACATTGACGGACGACATTGACGGCCGACATTGTCGGCTTTCAGAGTCGGCTTTGGTTTTTGACGACCCACATGACCAGCCGTCAGGGTGTCTCGACAGCCAACATGCAGCGAATATAATATTTTCTTAAAATTGTACTTACTTTAAATAAACCAGTTGGTATTTACCTCACTTGCGGCGTAATGAATGACAAACAGCAGCTTTATCCACGCCGACGGCAGTCGCGGGGGTATGGTTTTCACCGCAGTTTGTCTGTCTGTTTGTTTATCCGCATGATATCTCAAAAACCGATGCAGCTAGGATCACCATACTTGGCATATAAATGCTCCACGATAAGTGCTGAAAATCCACTTATTTTGGGGTCAAAAGGTCAAAGATCAATGTCACAAGTCAGAAAAAAACAGTGCCGGCGTGGGTCTTTGCACTCTTGTGAGTGCTAGCTTCATTTAGTTTCCTTTCAGTGTGGCTTTCTTGTATGTTTGCAGCGATGCAGCCGACTGCCTCCACGGACTATTGCCTTAACCGTTTCTTCTGAGCAATTCGGTTTTTGTTTTATTTTCCCCTTATTTTTCGTTTCTGTGCCGTGCGCTAGATTAAGCTGGCTTTTGAGCGCACATTAATCTACCGTATCGAACGAACATACGCGTCAGACGGACAGCCCGAAAACATAATACGTTCGCCGATACTATCGAATGACGAAAGCATAAAAATAATGAGAAAATTAAAACTAACCTTTTCCAGGTTAATTGTGTAACTGCGTCTCAGGAAAATGTGATGATACATCGGACATAACAGTTCCGGGTCCACGTCGCTGAATCTTGTGTAGCCTTAATACAATACAACAAACCACGTTGATGACTCTGCTGCTTTCTAGCTTCTTTTCTTCTTTTTTCAGAAACTTTAAAAACACCTGCTTAAATTTTCTAGTAAATTTCCAGTAATACGCATACTTCTAGAAACCAGCTGTGTGGAAACAACATTCCGGCGGCAAGCGTCAAAGTAGAAAAACATAAATACGTGAACTTCTTGACTCATTTTTACCCGCGCGACGCTTGCTAGCGCGGGTATTAGCCGTCATCGTGTCTGTCTGTCTGTGCGTCTGTCTGTCACATGCCGGTATTGTATCAAAACGGCTAAACGTGGGATCACACAAACAACGCCACGTGATAGTCCAGAGATTCTAGTGGCGACGCGTTGGAATTTCGCCGAGGTCTTCGGCGTCAATAAGCTAGAGTCCCTGGCTGCCGTAACTTGTTGTTTGCGTGACGCTAGGTAGAACTCCGACTTGTGACAGACGAACGGACGGACAAATGATGACAGCAAATACCGCGCTAGCATAGCGTCGCGCGGTAAAATTGACTTGAAAGCCCCCACTCGAGGTCACACCAATCACTTTATCAAAACATTTTGTGACCGTAAGCTTTAACCTTTGACCTGGACTTTTGAAAGTGACACAAACAATATCAAGGCAAACCAGTATGTCGATGTCGAATGTTATTTAGATCTAAAATTATTGTCTAGACATGCACGCAGGCAAACACATCCGACCAATTGCTATTCCTGGACCACTAAAGTGGTCGGACATTTCTATGGGGGGCATGGGAGCCATGCCCCTTCCACGGAATTTGGGATTTGCCCCCAGTTTACCCCCATTTTCATACACTAGGTCTATAACGTGCAATATATAAAACTACCGGGAAGTTGCTCCACAAGTCGTGTAAATGAACTACAGCAAAACTGCTCCTTACATACACCTCGAGTCTTTGACCCCTCACATTTACGTTAGCCCCGAAATAGCCCCTAACGTTTTGAGTGCTAGAAACGCCACTGTCGGTGGAAGTGGCTGAATGTAATGTAGTACAGCATGACTGATATACCTGTCAGAAAGCTAACCAGTAGACCACTGGCGGTCGTGATGAGGACCGCTAAGGCGCTGTACCACATGTATGACATCTGGTAGATCGACACGTACCCAGGCCTGAAATATATCGTCGACAGTCAAATAATATAGTTCATAGTTCCCCGAAATTGTTCTACCGAATCTTCACTCCTCTACTTCTGTTTTCTCTCTCTCCCAAGTCTCGTACTTTTCTCGCACTAGGCTAAGTATAAACTTGCGACTGTTTAAATGTTTAAATTAAAACGTTTAAATAAAAACTCAGTTATAAATCGCTCTCAGTCGCACAACCTGTCTATCTGCACTTGCTACGCTGACCGCGTCCATGGCGGAAAGGGTAATGTAACGGTCTGGTGTTTGTCGGTCTGTCTGTCTGTCTGTCAGTCTGTCCCGTCCGCATACTCATCGTGACTCACCAAGCCAGCGTACATTTCGGCCCGACAATAAGAAGGACGGACGTACTTGTTTTCTATATTTTACGTTTAGTACTGCTACTGCATACGTACGTATTCATTCAAACAAACTTTACTGTCATCTAATTCATTTTAGCTTTTGTATATACTAAGTCTTTTCGGACAAAAAAGCGACATAACCACCAGCATACAGTATCTTCCTGAACTCGAGTATTTTTATTTAGTGTGGTCTATTACCATGGTAACTTAGATGAAAAAGAACTCGAAGTGAAGCGCTATGACGACAATCAGTTGCCAAGTGCACATTATAGGTCAATATGATCACGTGATTTGTTGCAGTGGGCGGTAGGCTTGCCGTCCAGAACGTAGAGGTCGTAGCATAATGTACCCAGTTAGCTATAGCGCCGGTTTAGGGGTTGTGTGCGTCTAGAGCCCCGTCCACACCAGCAACAATGTCGAAACAACAGGCAACATTGTCGAAGAAACGTTCGACTTTGTCGAAGCAACATTCGACTTTGTTGCCACAAACAGCAACAATGTCGAACATGTTCAATTTGTTTCGACTTTGTTGAAAGGAAGAAATTTCGTTCGACATTGTTGCCGAAACCGGCAACATTGTTGCCAAAAACGGCAACAATGTCGAAGCAACATTCGACATTGTCGAAAGAATCGTTAAACTTGTAGCATTCGACAATGTTGCTTGGACATTGTTGCTGGTGTCGACGGGGCTTAAGCCGAAAACTTTAAGTGGCAGGAGGGAAGGGTGAGCGTTGTGCAGCGCAGCGGGCAGTCTAACTATCAGTAAGACTTAACATTCGTCAGAGAGAGAGACCCGCGTGAATCTCTGTTTTAGTTGAAATGTTGTCCTACTGTTTGTTGTACGCATAACGCAAACATGTAGCATGTCAGCCTGAAGAGAACTTTGAGCAACTGCCACTTTATTCGGCTACCTACGTATTTTTATGCATGCATCGTTGCAATAAGCACAACTATCGCATAGCGAGCATGCGATGCTCCCTGTCGCATACGTAAAACGCTGAAGTGACGTGTGATAAACTGACTTCCTCGACAACAAACGTTATTAATGTCAATTGGGCCGTAATTGTTATCAACAAACTTCGACCACAACCAACGTTGTTGATGACACCGCGTATTCCGACAAAGCGGATGGACACAAATTTTCGGCGGTAAGGCGTCTGAGCCGGAGACTTCTCGACCGGTCGAAAAAAGAGAATTTTTACCTACCCCACCAGTCCTGCATTCGGCGCTCTCGTTAGGGGTGATCCCATTGGAATTTTTTCGTAACGATATTTTGCATCGTTAAACTAGAATCCCTACCCTGTGCTGTCGTACGTGCGGTGTTGTTTGCGTGATCCTACATTTAGCCGTTTTCGTAGAACTCCGACTTGTGACAGACAGAAAGACGGTCGGACGGACATATTCGCGGTGACGGCAAAATACCGCGCTAGCATAGCGTCGCGCGAGTAAAACGGGCATTTCCGAACTAACTTGTCTTCGACTCTCGGCTCAGATCCAAGGCTGATTGTAGACGACAGGTCCTGGAAAGGAGACGTCGACACGTCAGTAGACGTATTATTGACGGTGACGTTTCTGTAGGGACATTCGTCGATGTTCATCGGCGGCGGTGTGTGTCCCAAGTCTGGAGGTTTGTAGACTATCGCGCCAATGCCCACCCACAACGTCAGAATCAGGCCTGCGGTCATACCGAAGTAGGCACCCTACGATACGACATAATACCACACTAAATACATCACTTACAACACAATATAATACAATACAAGGTTTGTAGGGCGCCACTCTACGAGACGCCCAGGAGCGTCGTAGAAGTCACGAATAAGCACGCTCAAAAAGTACATTCTTGAGCCGTTTTTCGGATGTTTTAGTGTCGTAGAGATGATTGGCGTCGCCAGCTATGGGGCACTGGGCACGTGCCCCCTCTCGACTATTACAACAATTTAATTTTTTCAGTGCACTTTGACCTGTACAAAGTTTGACAGCGACTGTCGACAGTTGCCTCCTGTAAAGACCCAGTAACTTTTGCATGTGCCCCTCCTGACACCAAATCCTGGCGACGCCACTGGTTGGGATCGTGCAAATCAGACGAAAGACCCTTCTAGACAGCTGGACCAGAATAGCAGAAACCACGTTCGCCAAATGTAGTTCTTGTCCTTGGCAAGACATAGTCAGCAATTTCTGCAACGTCAAGAGTTAATCTACTGCTGAGATTGCCGACCGTGGCTAAAAGCCAGACCAGAATTCATGTGTTAATAAGTAACAGCCAGCTGAACATTTTCAAAGTCCAACACACCTCACTTCAGGGGGAGGACTTCTCCCTTTCCGTAGAC
>Ga0209363_1002211_pt1 | contig 10089 bp, 8 predicted proteins | sample WorMetexBAHAMAS3_FD_187385 | JGI IMG/M metagenome (GOLD analysis project Ga0209363, IMG submission 187385) | Marine gutless worms symbiont microbial communities from Max Planck institute for Marine Microbiology, Germany - Inanidrilus exumae... | ecosystem: Host-associated > Annelida > Digestive... | reverse complement strand
GTATATATTCTTACCGTTAGACTAAATATACTAGTACTAATGATACTTTCATTTCTTTGGTCAATTAGCTTAGTTTCCACAGTTAATCTAGGTTAGTTTGGATCTCAAGAAAGCCAACATTTAGGATGTGTGAACTTGTGAAGGTGGTTTTTACAGGGCGAATGACCATTTTGTCGTGTAACCAACAGCGCCAAAGCAATGAATGGAAAATCAGAACAAATATATTGCTACGTAATGTGTAACTATACGTACGCGCATATTAAGCTGACTACGAGTCATAAACACGTACGGTATGAAGGAAATATTTCTGTTGTGATGAACTGCATTTCGACTCAGCACTGACATGGGGTGATCCACACTTCCGAACGTTGGACAACCTGCAGTACGTGTTTAACGGTCTCGGAGAGTACTGGATGATAGAGTCCGGGTCATTTGAGCTGCAGGTGCGCACTGTACTGGCGTGGGACAGTCAGAGGCAGCCGAGTGCTAACGGCACAGTGCTCGGAGCTGTCGCTGCGAGGTCCATGTTTCAGCGGTCGAACGTGACCAACAGCTCGGCGCAAGTGCACGTCGAGATGTCGACAGACCGCACGTCCAGTAAGACTTTATATCTCTCTCATTGCGAACTGCTAGTCTCCAGTAGGCTACTTACGACAAGAATTTTGACGAAAGACCGCATGGACCGAATGATCTCTTTAGCTGCGTACACCGCAGCAGACTCCCGTTTCCTACTCAACTATTCCTTTACCCATCACTTCTTCCTCTTTTGATTATCACTCTGCTCATCCAAAACCCCCTTTTTTTCACTCCCGGCTTAAAACCTACCTGCTTCACAAATCCTACTCTCGTAGTTTCACTTCTTCTTCCCGGACTGCCTTCACGGACTATTGCCGGGACCGATTCTTCTGAGCTATTCGGTTTTTGTTTTTAGTTTTTCCTTATTCTGTTCGTTTCTGTGCTGTGCGATAGATTTGGCTGGCCATCTCGTCAGCTTTTGAGCGCACGACGTAAATATACTGTATCGTATCGTATTGTATCCCAATACTTTTCAGTGAGCCGGACAAAAAATGTCCATTCCAGTGGGGCATATCGATTCCGATTTAATACATGGTTTCTTTGGCCATCGTAAGTCACCCCCACCCCACCCCCAAACAGCATCTCGATACGTTCAACCGTATTTGCAGGGATCACGAACGTGACCACCAGACAGACACACAGAGACCACGCTACTCCGTCTGTAGCAATAGGTTGCATCTAGCGATGCGCCCAAAAAGTGTCGGTATATTCAGCATAGAAGAGTTGGATTACAGAGTTGTATTATTGTTACCTATTTCATACAATTTTTACCGCGCGACGTGCTAGCGCGGTATACGGTATGAACCTGAATCTATGTGACTGTTCGTCTGTCAGCCACAAGTCGTAGTTCTATGAAATGGCTAAACAAATTATCATGCAAATACAACCGCACAATAGCTTACAGATTCTAGTTGTCTGATACCAAAGATTTAGATATAATTCTAGTAAGGTCGTAGTGTTCTATGATGTGCAATGTCGTTTATATGAATCATTTTTCCCGTTTTTGGCGTATCAAAATGTATTCGTGTATGGGCTTTCGTTCCTTCATTTTGGCTATTTCAAAATTACACTTTATATTCTGATTTTAATATCCATGTGCATTTTTAATGCTATATTGTAGCGTTGTTACTTTTTGCAAGGTCAGTATTATGGTAACACATGCGCCAGTAATTGTTTCTCCACTGCTATGCATGTATATCCTTTTATTTTGATGGAAGAAGAGACAACCTTTGTTTATTATCCTCTATATCTCATTAGCATGTTTAATAGTTTCTCAGTTGCAATATGTTGTTAGTGTATCTTGTATGTTTACTATTGTACTTCATGTATGTCATTCGTCTTTTTTCTAGAGCCTTGCCATGTCACATAAGAGTCCAGACTGGGTTTACCTTTCTTCCCCTTTCATCTTTCCTTTCACTGTCAAGAGGTATTCGAGGACGAGTCACGGAAAACGTCGTTTTCAGGAAAGTGACTTTCCGGGAAACATCCGTAAACCATTATAGATTACCCCCACATGGGATTTGTTTAGGGTTACACGAGCTCTTTAAATTTTGGTGAATAAGTAATAATATCTCGGAAACAGTAGGAAATAGAAACATAGTTACAGTGGAAGACTAATAAGAAATAGAATGGGCCTATCAAATGGCATCAATACCAATGAACGTTAGTGACCTCGAAGGTCACTTTGTCTGTTTGAAACCCTTCTAACTCCCATAGCTGTGAAATATAACACATATTAACTATATGTTTGCATAAATTGGCCTGTAATATTAACTGTTGTATCAAAACTGAAGGACTTCTCAAGGTCACATGCAGTCACGTACTCTGTAACAGTTGTACTGTCTCGGAAATAGTGCAAACTAAATGCGTATTACTACCGGCCATTTAAGCTTATAGAAAGTGTAATGTAGCCTATCAAATCGCTATTTTCGATGATCCAGAGTGATCTTCCGGATCTTTCACCTATGGCAGGTTTTCGGAAACCGAATTTTTCGTACAATTGTGCTGCAGTTGACAAGATTTTAACTGACATAGCGCATTGCGCGGTTCCTCTGTTATAGATGAGGTTCTTGCATCGCTGATAGTAACAGCAAAATTAATGAACGTAATTCATTTTGTTTGTGAGCGTGTAGCTGTCAGCGATTCTGGACGTTGCTGACGGGTGTGTGTATGCAGGCATGACTGTGGTGGTGGATAACACGAATGATCTGACGGATTGGTTTCGCTCGGCACAAGACACACCGCCATTGCTCTTCGATGGTCTCCAACTGTATCGACAGAACGATAGCCTCGTCGTGTTATTCGCAGCTGGTAAAGCATCACTTTTTCAATTAATGTATTACATACGTTTTACATGGGAGTAATATAAGCAGATTTCCACAACTGGGAACCTGATAATATAAAATTATTAACACTAAATATATCATCTTACGACGAAAATGAATATTCACTTTAAAGGTAGCAAATGCAGGTCCTGCAGTCTATAACGTGTCATTTTATTATATGTGTTTATGCAAAATTTGTGTCTGTCTCACAGGCGTTTGCTTTCGATTCTTTGACCGTTGAGCGTCAGGAATATCTGGCCTATAAAACCAGCTTCATACGTTTCCCTGGAATTATCTTTGAGTTCTGAGTGTATTTAGAACAAAAATAAAAAATATAAGGAGTATTAGTTATGTTCGGCGTATAAGTCAGTTAGTCAGTTTATTTGACATAATATTTTACAACGGAAAGCAACAACAAAGACAAGAGTCTCCGCTGCCGCTAGCAGACTCTAGCGACGCATAAGCTCAGCGCATGCTAAATATTCCGTATCGCATCATATGGTAATCAGCCTATTTCTTCTACTCGGGCTAGCTGCTGAATACAGATCTCGACCAACAGCTGTCCGACGACCAGCAGAAGTTTATGACACTCACCGGCGAACTAAGTCACCAGCGCATGAGACGATCAGCCGCTCTAGAGATATGATTGGTGCCCACCAAAATTTAAATGGTTCTCGTGACCTAACCACGCACCTGTCCGAGGTGATTTGCCATCCGTGGACTAGCACTTGCTACCATCAACCTACCTACTAAATTTGAAATCTCTAACTCCACTCACTACTAAGATATGAAAGGCGATACAAAATGTCGAAAATGGGGTGGTTTGCGGGAAACGTCTCTCCAGGTAACATCTTTTTGGGAAATATCTTACCTGGAAAGTAACTTTCCGGAAACGACTGTAAACCGTAAACTTCACCTAAGAGGGGCTCAATAACAACCAATCGGGTTTTGTGTACTGGAGCTCAGTGCACATGAAATGTAATAAGCAATGCTGTGTCAGGCGTGGCCATCGGTTGCGTCAATCCACGGATTATGTTCTGTTGAGTCTCAGCAAAACGCACAGACGAAGGCTGAATCTGCGTATTGCGAAGACGACTTGCTCCGGCCAAAGTAGAAGCAACAGAGAAATTATTCGCTGGAGGTGCCGGTTTTCGATCATCACTTTTGATGGTAAATTGTACAGTCGAACACATTGATGACTGTCGGATCACGAGCACTTTAATGTCAAATGACTGCATATCGCGTAATATGATAAAAGTTGGTGTACGGTTGGGATGGGTCCGTAAAGTCTAGGGTTGGGTTCTGTAAACTGGACCCACGAAAATGTCTGTGCTGTGCGGAGCAGTAGTACGTTGACTGTTAAATGTCCTCTCACTCACCTACAAAGTTCTCACAACTACCCAACCTCCATACCTTCATAAACTCATCTCCATTCAACGACCGCGTAGTATTTAATAAAAGCAAAAGGGCCCGAAGGCCACTTACATTGCAGTACAGTTACAGAGCACAAATAAACAGTATACACGGTTACTGACATGAGCTCTTCATCCGTCGTCACTCATCCTCTGTAAAAATAACTGATCGCTCTTTCCGTTATGCTTCACCTTGTCTCTGGAATCAACTCCCTTTGTCTCTTCGTCAACCTCACTCTGGCACCAGTTCCTCCATTTCCGACTCACCTATTCATTCACCCATTACTTCTTTTTCTTCTTATTCACCACTTTGTACATCTATAACTCCACCTCTCTTTCAGTCCCGTCTTAAAACCTACCTTTTTCACAAATCATACCCGCCGTAGTTTCATTTTCCTCCCGGACTGCCTCCACGGTCTATTTTCTGGACCGTTTCTTCTGAGCTACTCGGTTTTTGTTTTTTGTTCTATTTTTCCTTATTTTTTCATTCTGGGCCATGCGCAAGATTAAGCTGGCCATCTCATCAGCTTTTGAGCGCACGTTAATCTACCGTATCTAATCGTATTCACACCGGATGCGTGGCGTTGCGTTGCGTTGCGGTGTCTTGTGGTAAGTTGCGGCGAAAACGACGCAACGCATCCAGCGAGAACGAACCTTTGGCTGTCTCGTAGCGTTGACGAGCGATGTCGCCGGTGTTTTGTGATAAGGTTCGACGATGATAGTGACTCGACGAGGCTATCAGCTTGACGTGGCGGTCGTTCTGCCGTCCGAGCTGGTCAACTCTGACGTCCGCGGTCTTCTTGGAAACTTTAACCGCGTTGCTGGCGACGATCTCACTAGTCGAAGTGGACAAACTCTCAGTTCGAACGCCACAGAAGAATCGATATACTTCAACTTCGGCGAAACATGTGAGTTTTGGCGCGTTTAAGTGAAGTAACAAGTGATCAAAGGATTTTGACGAAAGGCTGCATCGCAGGGATAGATTTCTTACGGGGGGAAGTTAATGTGACACCAGCCAGTCGGAAGCAATGCAGTCGGCTGCAGCAGTCCCGCCGATGCCGTTACTGATTTCTTTGCTGCATACACCGCAGCAGTGACTCACAATGCTTTTCAGTGGGCCGGACAACCCCAAAAATTGCCCCCTCCCCTTGGTGATCTGGATCCTCATCTGATGCATAGTGTCCACCCGAGTCACCCACCCAAACGGATTCTCGATCATCCGTTTTTGTACGGCTCACTGACGTAAACAGCAGACAGACAGACACACAGACACACAGCAGGATCACCCGAGTAGTGCTTTATAATGCTCATCACTACGTCGCTCAGTTATTACACGTGTTAACGAAGGATCATACAGTTTTACCTGCCATTCAAACATGTAATCCACAAGTGGAATCAGACATACTTGCCCTTACTTCCAAACCGCACAGCGTCACCGTAATACGGTCGGTTCTAGTTTCAGTTTCTTATCACACAAAGTGTAAGAGGTCGAGTTGGTCTGGGTGGCTTCTTACGTACCGAGACGATAACGACATATCTGACAATGGTCAGCCATTTGGCTGGACGCAGGGCGATATAACTTCCTTGACGTACACAACGCCGACGTTTCCCAGTACAACAAACCGCCAGTTTAGCAACTTTAAAAAACTAAAGCGATTTCGCGTAAGTTGCTGTAAACTATGCAAAGTAGATGAAGCCGGCACTCACAGGAGTGCAAAGACCCACGCCCATCGCCGTTTTTGTGACTCATAACCTTGACTTTGACGTTTTTGCCCGGAATAAATGGTTTTTAGGACTCATCATGAACATTTCTATGGCAAGTTTGATGATCTGTTTTTGAGATACCGTACGGAGAAAACAAACACACAGACAAATAGCAGTGAAAACCGTACCCCGCAACTGCCGTTAGCGTGGGTAGATATCTTGCTAGTGGCATGCTCAAAATTTTATGGTAGAGCATAAAAATAATGAAGTAACTGTGAGGGTAACTGTAACTTTGCACGAATAAGTTACTATCACTAGACACGCTATCCTGCGTCCATTGAGAGTATATTTTACTAGTTCTTCTTCTTAATCCGGCAACAGTGCGACCTCATCATAGGACAAGCACACAGCCATTAGATATCCGTACGTTCGGCGACAGTAGATGGTCAACAGTAATGACAGCGATGTTGAACAGGTTGAACTGAGTTGAGGTGGTGCTTAAAGCTGTCCACAGACTGAAATTGGAGTGGGTTCACGTCGAGCGCGTTCCAATCCCGGATAGTACGACGGAAGTAGCTGTTTGAATAAGCTGTGCAGTTGCACTGAGGTTGCTGGATATGAGATGTATGTCCTCTGGTACTGGACTATCACGGGAGCAATTGTGCGTGCTATGTCGAATCAGTACCGCTGGTGGTAATTTAATGAGTAATTAAATGAGGCGGCGTGACACAGGGAGACTGTCATCGTCGGCTGAGTCGATATTCTGGTACAACGTGTCGAGTGGACACGATTATGACTATTACAACAATCAGACATCGTACGAGCCGCTGTTTAGCGTCAGTCCAAGCGCGCAGCAGCGGCTGGACGCGCGGCGGGTCTGCACGGTCGACGGAGCGGTGGATTCCGCCTGTGAATACGATTACTACTTGACCGGAAACAGCTTGACGTCCAACACGACTGCCGCCACGGCCCATCACTACACCGCAGTGCGCAACATGCTCGGTAATCTTCACTTTAAAGGTTTAACGATTTCTTCGGTACAGTTTAATTCACTGATTCACTAACCATTTCAGAATCTAAAGGCAACAGAACTACATGACGTGTGCGGAGCGCACGAAGTGCGTAAATAAGTGCAATATATTATAATAATGATATTTTTACGTGTTATTGTTTTATCTTTGTACAGCAACATTTTTCTTTCCCCTTTTCATTGCATTTGGCGCAACGGGTAGAGCGTTGGACTTGCATGCGATCAACAGGTTGTGGCCTTGTGGGTTTAAATCCTAGTCGGGGCAAAGCTGCGTAACAACCTTGGCCAAGTTGGTTGTTCACATGTATGTGCCTCTGTCACCAAGCAGTATAACTTGGTATCGACCAAGGAGCGGTGATGCTCAACGACTGGGAAGGTAACCGCAGGCCTGGCGGAAAGTAATGGCAGCCTACCGGCGGGTGGGTGACTTATAGTCACCTGTGGGCTGACTGCCTGTACACCGAAATTAGCTACGGGCCCAACGCTCGGTAGCGAGTATGGGAAGCCTAGCTAACGTGAAGCAGCATCTAAGCCCTTTGAGAAGCTATACGTAGACTTTCACTGGAAATGGCTGTTAATGACATTGATACGAAACAAAAGAATAGCTTCAAAGTAAGTTATGTTCTTAACTGTGTTACAGAAAACAACGTTCCGTACATTAGTGGTCGTACATCTCAACAGTGGATTGTTTATCAAGAGAATTCAGTGAATTTCACCATCAGCGACTCTGACAACGACACCGTGCAGATGTTTCCACTGACGACGCTGCCCAGTGGCGCCACCTTCTTACAACTGCCCGGACTCAACATGTGGCAGTTTACCTGGAGTCCTCGCAATATGGATCCCGCAGAACTTATGTAAGTAATTAGACGTTTTTAGCGCGCGACGCTATGCTAGTACAGTACTTACTGTCACCGTGTGTCCGTTTGTCCGACCGTCTGTCTGGCACAAGTCGGTGATGTTCTACTAAGACGGCTAAACCTAGGATCGCGCAAACAACGCTGTATGATAGCAAATGGAATCTAGTTTGCTGATGCCAAAGATCTCTGTAAAATTCCGACGGGGTCTTCCCTAGCAAGAGCGCCAAATAGAGATGGGATAGAATGAAATTGGCGATTTTGGACCAATATCAGAAGGCTAATAGATACTCGTATACGCTCTATCGAGTGGCGCTATTTTTTGTGACCTTGGGTGACCCATAACTACCCCAGACCCCCCCATTTTTGTATTTTACATCCCTTGTCATATCTTTGTAGTGAATGGAGTTAGAAACGTTAAATTTGGTAGGCAGGTTGATCGTAGCAAGTCCTAGCCCACGGAGGACAAATCATCCTTGAAGGGGCGTGGTCAGGTCACGTAAAATATTTAAATAGTGGAGGGCACCAACCATATTTCTGGAACGGCTGAAACTAGAGTGATCAAATTTCGTGTACATGTTGGCCATATCAAGTCCCAGCATAAGGAGGACAAGTCTCCCTTAAAGGGACGTGGTCAGGGTCATGTGACCCATTTTACATTTTGGGGCCCCAATCATACATCTGGAACGGCTGAAGCTAGAATCGTCAAATTATGCACTCTGGTAGACTATACCAAGTCCTAGCTCTCGGACGACAAAACACCCCTGAAATGGGCATGATCAAGGTCATATGACCAATTTTTAGTTTTGACGTTCGCGGTCATATCTCCGGAACGGCTGAAGCTAGAGTCGCCAAATTTTGTATGCATGTAGAATATGTCACGTGTTAGCTTGGGATGACAAAGTAGCATCAATGGGAGTGGTCAGTGTCACGTGGATATTTTTTTTAACTTTCCTTGCCCCCTTTCCCAATCAAATCTGTGGAATTGGTAAAGCTAGGCACTTCAAATCTCGTATCGCGCCATCTGGTGAATGCTCACGACGTTAAGCCGGTGTGGTTAATTAACCGCTGTGCGCCGTAATGTGGCAGCAGTTTAGCCCTTCTGTTTATAGTGCTGCCCTGCATGGCGACTGTTGTTTCCCGCCCTGCGTGGCGAATGTTGGTACTATATGATTGCGCGGTTTGACTGCAATCGTAATAAACGAAGATTATCATCAGGGATCTAGTCAAGACCAGCAGTGGCAAGACCAAGACCGAGTCTAAGACCGCAGCTCTCAAGACCAAGACCTTAGCTATCAACAACAAGACCAAGACCAAAATGCTCGCACTTCTGGTGAACATCGACTGTCATCATCATTATCATCAACATCATGTTTAAGTCAAAAACTGCTCAACAAAATATCTTCATCATGATCACTATGTTTATGTCAAAACTATTTAATAAACTTTCATCATCATCGTCCTCATCACCAATTTCTCACGTAAATTTATCCGTAATATCACCCAGTCTACTTCTTGTCTTCGCCATCTTCTACCAGACCCGAAGTTATCATCGCATAATTCCAGATTTAGATCCTATGAAAAATTCCCAAGGTTACATACACGCACCAAACGATACCGTTCATTTGTCCAGTACGCACTGAGCCACTATTAGGATAGAATATACAACTCATAGACTGTTCACGTTTGACTCTGACTTATTGCATTATTCATTGTTTATTTTATTGTATTGTATTAGCATTATTCATTGCATTTTTACTTTTATATGTATCTTTATTTGTATTGATTTTCATGTATGTTTAGGCCTATAGCTTGTATATTTAGCAATTCAGCTGTTCAGCTGCAAATGTATTGTAATAAAGGTGAGTTGAGTTAAAGTTGAGTTGAGTTGAGAGGGATGCAAGGCTGAGTTGACCTATGTTACATGAAAGCGGACAGGCTGGGATTTGAACCCGCAACATATCAATCGCAAGTCCAATGTCCTACCGCAGTGCCAATACGCAAAACACGCGACCATTGTGCATGTTATAAATATGTGTGTGCATGGAAATGAGATCAACTTCATTCTACAGTCGGACTAAGAGCCCAATTAATTCGCATCCATCAAATGAATCAAATTAACTATGCCTTAATGACATTGACATGGGTAATATGATTGGGTACTGAGCTTTAGCGCTCCCCCAGAC
>Ga0209363_1002210_pt1 | contig 10089 bp, 9 predicted proteins | sample WorMetexBAHAMAS3_FD_187385 | JGI IMG/M metagenome (GOLD analysis project Ga0209363, IMG submission 187385) | Marine gutless worms symbiont microbial communities from Max Planck institute for Marine Microbiology, Germany - Inanidrilus exumae... | ecosystem: Host-associated > Annelida > Digestive... | reverse complement strand
GTTTGAACAATAACTAAGCAAATCCGAACGTTCGAAACGTTCTGAACGTTCGAGGGAAAACGCGGTTATTAACGTCCTTTATTCTTTGGACTTTTTTCGTTTTTCGATTTTCGAAATTTTTCATTTCTGCAACCAATAAAAGTCTATTAATATTAGTCAGAAGCTAGACTTCGCTTCGGGCGAATAATGGAAATAACTCTACGAGGCAAAATAAACGGTGTTCACGCGTTCGGCTATAACTCCGCCGAAAATCAACCGATTTAAATGAAGTCTGGAGCACTGTGAGTACATTGTTGGGGGCTGGCCCGGGCAGATTTTGGGCGCGATCCGCGCAGTACGACAGTTTGAGAAGCAGCCGAAATTTTGTTTTTTTGGTCATGTAAAAGACGCACGATTTCACCTATTTCCGCTCGGCAACATTTGACGAAATTTGAACAGAACAACGTCGATCGGTGTCCCGATGCAAACTTTGCGACTTCAAGCCGCCATAACTCTGCAACGATTACATATCGCCCGAAACTTACTACCAAAATAGCCCTCAACTGAACGTCTAGTTTTCTTTTTACCGTTAAAATCAATTCAAATCAGGGGAATGATCAGGTCACGGCCAGGCCATCCTATAAAATAACGCGAAACTGGGACATTGTTGGTGGTGTGGACCGGGCTTTAGCAACTGACGCCGGTGACTGTGGTCTGTAATATTTGATATTAAATGAATTACGTGTGACGGATCTCTCCACTGTCGAAACATTGTGACTTGAGAGTGACTATACACGTGCCTTAAAACGTGCCATTTTATTTACTATAACTCTCGTGTTTCTTGGTGGAATTTTTACACTTTTTGTACCAGTAAAAATAGGAATGAACATTCTATAGAACAGTAATAAAAGTTGCAATTTTAGTTTACTTTTTGTGTCTTCAATTGCTGCAATGCTATCTGCAGTACTGGATGACTGTGGCCGACAGCTTCCTGTAGTGCGTTCGATCAAACCGGTTGTTCAATACTGAAGTGTGAGGTAATTGTGACATAATCTAACTGTTAGTTTATGAGGTTGTAGAGCATTCTTTCCTGTTTCCACTGGTACGAAAAGTGTAAAAATCCGCCAGGAAATTTGAGAGTCAAAAATGAAGTGGCACGTTTTCGTGGCCCACGGTGTGTAGTTCTATAACACGGCAGTATAGAAAGGATCTACACAACTTACAAAATGTTGTCCTTCAGATCTCATTAAATTCGGTCGTCCAGAGCGTAGCGTCGGTCAATACGCATCTATAGCGTGCGCTCAATACTGCTCCGCCACAACACAGTCGACCCCTTAAAATAGCCAAAAATGAGAAATTTCCAGCCATTTGCGCATAAATGGTTGTTCGGTGCGGTAAACGGTAGACTGAGAACACTGACGTGTTAAGCTGCTGTGACCGCCAGAGACGGAACGGATTAGGTCGGATTAAGCGGGTGTATGTCAAACTCGACGCCTCATAGGTCTTCCAGGAGACGACCGTGGCGTCAATAATCCCTGTGAATCGACGCGCGTTCTCTTAATTTGTAGGCTTCAGCTGATGTCCACTTTAGCGTTTAACCACTTCTTGGCATGATTAGAGGCAGACTTCGGTGTGTGTTCACTGTACGTCATGTATAACAAGAAGCTCAGCTACCACAGAGGGACCGCGCGACACGCTATGTCAGTTAAAATCTTGTCATCTGCTGTATAACTGTACGAAAACTCCCATTTGAAAAGGCTTTCGAAAGGTGAATAACCCTGAAGGTAACTCAAGGTGATCGGAACTGCCGCTATTCCATATACAGGTGATATATCACTTCCTATTGATACTTTATACGGTAGTAACAACGTCTCTATCTAGACTATCTTGCACAGTTTCGGAGACATTAGCACATTTGCACTCGGACTGATCGGCATTCGGTAAAATGCGGGGATAGCAATGAGTTAAGGGTTATACAGAGTTAGGACTGAGTTATAGCATTTTACCCAGTGCCACACCTGAATCAAGCTCACGCATGTTTTACGCATACGTGGACTGGTCAACTCGCGTATATGCCGCCGCCAACATAAAGTGGCATATTGATGTGGATATTTGTTTAAAAATAAGTAAGACTTTGTAGGAATTTGGGCGCTTTGGTTTTTGTGTAGGCGTACGTATTTGCTTCCTCGTATCCATTTATTCGCGGCGTTTTAAAATATCTAAGGTTCTTCTGAGCTACTCGTTTTTTGATTTTATTTTTGTTCCTTATTTTTCCGTTTCTGGGCCGTGCGCTAGATGAAGCTAGCCATCTCGTCAGCCTTTGAGCACACGTTAATTTGCCGTATCGTATTGTATCGTATCGTTGACGTGGTCCGCGAGTTGGCAGTCCGTGAGTTGGCGTATTCGCGAGTTGTCTATAGTAAGTGAAAAGCTGACATATATCCAGCTTAATCTATCACACGGAACCAAAGACAGAAAAATAAGGAAAACTTTAAAAAAAACAGAAACCGACTAGCATAGAAAGGTCCGGAAGCAGACGTGAGGGAGAAGAGAGTCTATATAGTTGGAAGGATTTGTGAAAGTCAGAGTGAGGGAATTACGGATGCGAGAGTGACGAATCAACATACGAAGACGATGTGACAGCCTCACAAGCGGAAAAAGAAATGAATTAAAGACAGAGAAACTGCAATGAGTTTGACGGAGACAAACAAGGAGTTGATTCCCACTTGTTCACACAACATACTGTCGACACCCAACCCACTGGACTGCCTTTGCGAACATTACACTATATCGTTACAATTTTCTGAGCTCATCAATTTAAGTTTTGATTTGTTTTCGTCAAAATATAGTTTTTGACTACGTATGATAACATTATGTCTCCGCTTTCGAGCACACGTTGCAGTTATGGAGTTAGTTTCATTATGCAATCAACTGAGGATAGCCTGTTTGACAGAGGTTTCGCTGGTTTGCACAGTTTGATGAAGCACCGAATGGCGCATGATAGGCCATGCGTCTGCGTAGCGGAATGTGGCAGGCTTTCTTTTCCTAGTTAGCCTGTCTCGGAGGTATGCTTTGTCCCCAACATCATCTGTCAAGCGTTGCTATTGCCTCATATCCACCGTGCTGCTCAGCTGACCTGACCCTTTCAGTCAGTCGCCCTGACGCAGTTGCACACTGCAAACCATTCAGTCCAACGAGCTGTCGCCGAGTTCCGGCGCTGTGATTAAATTCCGCCAAACCATTGCAACAACTGTGCATCGAAACCAACAAGAATATTGATTCGACAGGACGCTAGTGCTGAATTAATCTCGGTTAGATGAGCACTCACGCCAAGTTAAATCCATTTGGTGAACACAGAGCGTCTGTATAGTCCTGCATCAGTTCGTATTAAAGTTCTCACTCATGGTCTTTAGCCGTCCTCGATCCGATGGTTGGTCACACCATGGACGTATTTCCTCCATTTATTTCTGTCTTATGTCATTCTGACTGACTCTTCTACGGGGAGTCCTGTCCACGTATTGATGTTGTCCGTCCAAACTATGCATGGTCTTCCTCGCCTGCGTGCACCTGGCATTGTTCCTTGCAAATCTCTTTCTCCACGCAACTCCCTTGATTCCTCATGGTATGACGATAGTATACTAACTTTCTTGGTTTGAATTTGTCTATCAGTTTCCTTTTTTACTATAGCTTTGCTAAGAACCTACTCATTTATTTTCTTTTCTGTCCACGAAACCCGCAGAATCTTTCTCAGCGCTTTCATCTCAAAGGCGTCAAGACGTGTTTCTTCATTATTTCTGTGTGTCCAGCTTTCACAGCCGTACGTTGCTACCGGCCACAGTAACGCTTTCATTAGTCGTATCTTCGATATGCTGTGACGCTTCCATATTTTCCATTTTTTCCGCAGTGATGCCCCGATCGCCTGGGTCCTTTTTAACCTGGTACGGAATTCCGTCGTACACTCACCATCTTCTGTAATCAGGGATGGAAGGAACGGAAACGTATCCACCTGCTCCAGTTTCTCATTCTGAACGAGTATGCAGCACGCTATGCCGTCGCTCGCCATTACCTTGGTCTTGTCGACGTTGATGAGTAGACTGTATTTACGGCTGACTCTGTCTGGGCGATCCACCAGCTCCTGTAGTTCTGCCTACGAATAAGTGGCCAACAGGATGATGTCATCAGCATAGCGACAGTTCGTGACTATTCGCCCTCCAATTTGTAGTCCACCTTGAAATCCACTGAGGGTCTCCTTCATCACCATCTCAGCTAGGATGTTAAACAAGTACGGAAAAAGGACTCGTGTTGTCGGACTCCTTTCTTAACACAAAACCATTCTGATAATGTTCCCGTTGCTTTCATCTTAGTGAGCTGTTTCCTACAATTTGGCCAGCAAATTAATCACGTAGAGTTGTTACTGGTGCGCGCATGCCCTGTGCATCAGTATTCTGAGATTCGTGATTTGGTCTCTTGCCCCCGTTCTTTGTCGGAATCCCGCCTGTTCGTCTGCAATTTCTGTTTCGGTCTTCACTCGGATACTTTTCAGTATGATCCGAAGAACGATCTTTCTTGCATTTGAGACTACAGTAGTTGTTCTCTAATTTGCACAGTTCTCAGTGTAGTTTAATATATAATTGCATTAAACCACGGAACAACACAACCATGCATAAAATCACAACATCCAATGTTACTTGAACGACAACTGAGGTCTGTTGTTCCAACTGTCGAGACAGCCTATAGCTTAGAGTTAAACTTGCCGAATTGTACAGTGACACTTTGCACTTGCTGTAGATCTTCATGATCTTCATACCTCATACAGCGCAACGACGTTGTGTGGCAATGGATTCAATGTGGTGGTTGTTGCTATCGAACCGAATCTGAGGTGAAGAATGTACATACAGAGGACGATGACGACCGAAGGTGCCGAGTGGCCGTCCGATTGCCGCACGGCACCTCCTGTACTTCATAAGATAAGTGTTCGTGATTTCAAGCCTGAAATCCAGCAAAGACTGCTGACTTCTGTTTTCAGTTGGTCCACGTCTGTGTAGGTATCATGCACTGCATATGGCCACGTCGACACAAAAAGCGAACAGACCTAACCACCACTTCTTGCTCCGAATGCAAATGCGATACAGGTTGACGTTTTGGTCCATTTGATCTGTGCCACCCTAGGCCTACACCGGTTGTATTTTGCAATAATCGCCGGCTGAATGATGTGCACCTGACGCTTCTGTTGTTGTTGTTGTTGTTGTATGCGCCACGCGAGATGTGCACTCAGTCACTGAACAGCACTTTCAGCAGCAGAGTGAAGACGGAGAATGCCACCGTCCAGTTTGTTGACGGGACGTCGTCTCAGTGTCACCACAGGCACACAGCTCCAACGATGACAGGCCCCACTTCTTTAGACAGGATGCACAGCGACTCTGGCCTGTTCTGAACCGGTTTAAGGTGCACCACTGTGCACGTGGCAGACTGAAGCCTGGAACACGAACAGTAGCGTCATTGGCCAGATCATGGTTGACGACTGATGTTGTGCTGCAGTCTGGGCGCCAGCAGTGAATGATGTCGTTTGGTTCCATGTCGGACCACAGCGGTTTTCGTGACTTTGGCCTCATCTGTGGGGATGAAAGATGTCATCATGAAGTTGCCAGTGAAGATTTTGAGTTACCTTTGCAATGATTTTGTCAGCGGCTGCCTTGCATCTGAGCGCTGGTGGTTCAGTGCTGCTCAGAACTTGTGCCATGGAAGCGGAGAAGGTCGAAGAGTTCCGGATATGAGCCGCATGATGTTGGTTAGTTGAACATCGACCAGATTTGTGTGGGCTGAGTGAAACCAAACCGGGGCGCAATATTCCGACACAGAATAGCATACAGCCAATCAGGACGACCGCAGAGTTTTGGCGTTTGCTGATTTGCTCCCCAACTGAAGCCTGCAAGCTTGGAGCCTGACGCTTCTGTGAGGATGACCATCGTTCGGCTGATGAGACCGGCTTGATATCGACACGATTTGAGGCAATGTTCACGATACGATACGATAGATTAACGTGCGCTCAAAAGCTAACGACATCGCCAGCCTAATCTAGCGCACGGCAAATAAACGAAAAATAAAACAAACTAAAAACAAAACCCGATTAGCTCAGAAGAAACGGTCCGGCCAATAGTTCGTGGACGATAATCATTCCAGTAAACCAGTATAATTCCAGAAGAGACATCCTTGGAGTAGTCATATTCGCCCCGCTGTTTTTTTCTTCATTACCTCTGCAGTACCTATGCAGACGTGAGAGGATAATCTGCCAGGTGGTTGCAACGGACTGTGCCAGTTGTATTAGTAGTAGTTGCAGTTGTCAAGATAATATAAAGGCTGACAACGTTTTATCTGACAAACCGGCGAGCCTGACGAATTTTGCAAAGCGGGCAGAAGCACGAAATATCTATCCTCGGGATGTAAACTGCATCGTCAGCTCACTGTCTAGTTGTACGCCAAGATCGCTCACTGTCAGTGTCTTCTTTGAGATCACATTCGGCTAATTTTCCAGCATTTGGCGCGAGCCAAACCAGGTAAGTTCCGTTATGGCGGCACTGAGCTGAAGTCGACGTGATGAGCATTAAAGTGCATAACATAGCAGAGAACATCACTGACAGGCAAATTTTAGATCTATCATTTATTTATTTATTCATTCATCATTTGATACGCACAAAACAGCACAATAATAACTGTCATACAATACAAAAAGTACTATACACAATAAAAACAACAAAAGTGAGCTAGAAAATGAAGACCAAATAATATCTTTATCCAACAGGCAGGGACAACAGTAATAACTTTAATGATGCGATCGTTACATCATACATTGCATACAGCGTCATAATATAGTCTAGACAGATTTTAGCCAGTTTACAATAATACATCATCAGAAAAAGACATTTTCTAATAAATCAACCTGCGTTGGTGAATTAGAAAAGACACTGGCAGACATAAGCAATAATAACTGTAGTGGTATCGCAACTTATGTTTAGCAAACATAACAAGAAATTGCGAAAGGAATTATTCCTTGCGACATTTACACATCTCACGTCATCTGAACGTATATGCCAATTTTCACTGCAATACAGCAGCGATGGCATAGAGTATGCTTTGTTCAAATTAACAGCAGCCATTGCATTTTTTTCGGGTGACTGGAATTTGCATGACTGGAAAATGACGGAGTAGAACAAGAGCAAACGTATGCATTCTTGCTTGCTGCTTACTTACGTGCTAAGTCTAGGTGTCAATGATGTCGATCACACTGTTGCTCCAATTCCCTCAAACAATACCCTATAACTTTGAATGCATAAGTGTGCTCCTCTGTGCTGTGAGCCACGCCGTTGGCGCTCACACCGACGCGCTACAGCCAAGCCAACACGCCGAAAGTTCAGACGACGACAACGACGACGAGCAGTTGACACCGACTGCTGCCTGCGCGTCGGCCGCAGCGTCGGTGCCAGGAGCGCCAGCTGCTGCAGACACACCGTTACGGTGTTGTGAAGTATGTTTGTTGGCACCGATCAAAGGCTTTGCCTGCCTTGATGCCCTGCGAACACGCAAGTTTCTGCGAGAACTGTGCGCGTCGCGTAGCGGACGAGGGTGGTAACTGCCCACTAAGCAGAGCTGTAATCAGCATGGTGATGCGCGTTTTCGCATAACGCATCAGATTGCAGTCGTGAACTCGCATCAACTAGGCCTGGACATTTGTGACTGAAACTGAAACTGTAACGTAAACTAGAACACTGGGACACATGACCTACTGTGGTCATTGTATGATTTCTTTTGTTTATCATATTTTAATAAGTATAACTGTAAATGCGGTATAATATATGTCGTTAGATTTGTACTTAAAACAATTACATGTCGTACACATTAAAGTTTTTTTTCGTATGCAGTATATACGTTTGCTCTTGTTCTACTCCGTCATTTTCCAGTCCGTCATTTTCTAGTCCTGCAATTTCCAGTCCTGCAAATTCAGCTATCCCCATTTTTCTTTGAACCAAGTGTACGCATGATACCGTTAACGTATAATAAAATTAACAAATAAATCATGACGGATAAATTTTACAATTATCTACATCTACCAAGGCGTCCTCGGCACTTCATCAGTGTGCAACATTACAGATCTTTAGAGATAATTAAGCATTAATAGATGTGGGGTGGTTACCCCCAAATATACCACAGTAATTTTTCTATAGGTTTAATTTTGTTTCTCAATGATTTCTATATTTACCACATAGATTTAGCAGCTTCGAACGCCATAAAACTGCATAATAACAGTACGATATTATCGGCATAGGCGCAGCCGGTTAGACAACATCCGGAATTGGTGTGGTCTGTTTTGCTGCTGGCTACAGCAGACAGACGGCGATGACACTATCTCATCCGTGCAGCCAATCGCCCCGAAGCGATGACGGCCAAGTGACATTATATGACCAAGCGAAACATCTTGTTGGAGGTTGAGACGCGATCTCGTAGAACAATATTCGTTGTGAGTCCGAAAAAACACGGGATCGTAGAAGACAAATCATAACAAGATGATCAGACGAACCGCGCGACGCGCAGTGTCTGTTGAAATCTTGTCAGTTGCCGCACAACTGGAGGAAAAATCCCACGTGAAAATGCTCGCGATAGGGAACGACCTTCAAGGCCACTTAAGGTGATAGAAATTGCCGCTATTCTATAGGCTATATAGGCCTATATCACATCTCCATTAGTGGCCTGTAAGAAAAGCGTCTCTATCTTGCACTGTTTCCTAGATATTACCACATCTGAAGTGTACATGAATGCCTCTGACCTTAAGAAGTCCTTCCCTTTCGATAAAACAGTGAAGTCACATATGCTACCTGCACATTTCGATTCATGCGTAAAAGATCTCACTGTTAATAATGCTATCATGCAAAATAATCCATATGTATTGAAGTTAGAAAGGTTTCAAACAGACAAAGTTACCTTCAACGTCACTCAAGGTCATTAGTATTGGTGCCATTCGATGTACCACATACGATACGATTTCCTTTCAGTTTCCGCTGTATAGCTTTATCTCTGCCTTGCACATAAGCGCCGGAGCCATATACGCAGGAGGGGCACGTTCCCCTCCACTTTCCAGAGTGGGGGCCAGGTGGGGCACAGGGTCAAAGCACATGTAAATGCTCAGCGATATAAATTAATTGCATTATTTGTTTAAAATAGTCATTGCTTTATAATTAGTTAGGAATGAATTATATCATACATTTGTCTGTTGGAGAACGGATGAACTATTAGGGGCAGTCTATGGCGATTATCATAGTAAGCCTACAAAGAAAATATTTTTCGGTGCACTCTTTAAGTCTGTGACTACTAAATACATGTAGCTTATGTTAAGAAACGTTCGGATTTTAGTATTTTCCGCCAAATGTTTGTTACTACGGAACACATTGGGACAAGTAGCTCAGCTGTCGCTTACAAACCTGCGCGTCGCGCTGCATCACGACTAACGGCAAACTTTTAAAACAGCCACGTTACCATAACAACTTCCTTTTGTTGGTGATATGTCATAGTGTTGCATAGAATTGATATTGCCTACTCGTGTACAAAATTTGACGACTTTAGGTTCAACCGTTCCAGTGATATGATTGGAGCTCCAAAATTTTGTAATGGGTCACATGACCTGACCACGCCCCTATCAAGGACAGTTTGTCGTCCGTAGGCTGTGACTTGCACATTCAACCTTAACATCAAATTTGTAGTCTTCGCGATCGCCAGTTACGAAGATGCATAAGGCAATGCAAATTGTAGAAATTGAGGTGGTTTAACGTGCTTCGGGTCACCCAAGGTCATCGGCAACATAGCCATTAGGTAGACCCCATACGACTTTCTATTCAAATTTAATAGAAACTATGAGGCTATCTCGTACCGTTTTCGAGGTATTATCGCTTATTTTCCAAAAATTAAAGAGCTCACGTGACAGTAACCATGCACGCCCCTTTCAGGGACAATTTGTCGTCCGTTGGCTGGGACTTGCTATGATCAACATGTACACCAAGTTTGAAGCCTCTAGCATAAGCCATTCCAGAGATATCTTAAGGGGACTAAACGTTTAAAATGGCT
>Ga0209363_1002209_pt1 | contig 10090 bp, 12 predicted proteins | sample WorMetexBAHAMAS3_FD_187385 | JGI IMG/M metagenome (GOLD analysis project Ga0209363, IMG submission 187385) | Marine gutless worms symbiont microbial communities from Max Planck institute for Marine Microbiology, Germany - Inanidrilus exumae... | ecosystem: Host-associated > Annelida > Digestive... | reverse complement strand
GGAAGTCGACAATGCGCTTTTCATCGAGCCATAGATGAACCATGCGCGTTATTCCTAAGTCCCCCAAAGGGTGGCTCAAAACATTTTGCGTTGCCTTTCATATCTTCGTTGCCCAGGTATTCGTAGACAAATTAGTAGACAAATTTGGTATGTGGGTCTCAGCCTACGGACGACAAACTGTCCCTGAGAGGGTCGTGGTCACTATCACGTGACCTCTTTAACTTTTGGAAAATAAGCGATAATATCTCGAAAACGGTACAAGATAACCTCACAGTTGGTTTTAAATTCGAATAGGAATTCGTATGCGCTCTATCGAATGGTTATGTTGCCGATGACCTTGGGTGACTCCTAATCACCTTAAACCAGCTCAATTTCTACATTTTGCGTTTTTATGCTTCTTCGTAATTGGTGATCGCAAAGACTACAAATTTGATGTACCGGTTGAATGTGCAAGTCATAGCCTACGGACGACATACCGTCCCTGATAGGGGCGTGGTCAGGTCATGTGACCCATTAAATTTTTTAGGGCTCCAATCATATCACTGGAACGGCTGAACCTAAAGAAAGTCGTCAAATTGTGTACGTAGACTATATCAATTCTAGCAACAGGATGACATATCACCCACAAAAGTGGCGTGTTTATGGTCACGTGACTGTTTTAAAATTGTGCCGTTTGCCGTGATGCAGCGCGTCGCGCGGGTTCGTCAGCTGAGCTATACCTGTTAAATACAACCAGTAAACCACGTAAATTTCGTACAAGTTTTGACCTACTTTGTGCACACAAAAAAGAAAAGCCGCCGATTCAAAGAATCACGAACAGACTTCAGTTCGATCTGTGCCATTGACCGCGTTAAATATCGATTACCGGACTACTGCATTGCGGATAAAATGCATTATAGTCCTATTGTTGCTTCTTCTGCTATACTGCTATTGTAGGCCTAACTACTACTACTACTATTTATACCAGTGCGACTTCCGCAATCACGACCATTGATACAAACACCATTACATTAACAGTTAGACCTACATCGTTTGCGCTATATCCAGGAATTCGCATATACATTATAATTTACACCGCACGCCGAACACTTTGCCGCTGAAGGGCGAACAAGTGCGATTCTTGACGAGTGATGACGTCACATCAATTGCGACTTCAATTGCTGCGCCACATCGACCGAGCGCCAATTATCTGCCAGCATAGCCTAGTCACGACTTGAGAAGTGCAATGCCTGGACCGAGTGCTACCACCGACTGTCATTAGCCGTCGCAATTACCACTGCTAACGAGATATGGAACAAATCGCCAATTAAAATCACCGTCGAATTAACTACGTCACCAGCAAATAAAACAGCGTGAATATGGGGCCTAATTGAGCACTGTCGTACACTGCCCGCCGAAAACCGTGCAGTCGGACGTAAACGAACTGTTCTTTGTCTCATCAGCATTCAATTGTAATTTGTACCCACGCGACGCTAGGCTAGCGCGGTATCACTGTCATTACGTGTTTGTCTGTCCGTCAGTCCGTCCGTCACAAGCCGGTATTGTATCAAAACGACTAAACGTAAAATCTCAAAAACAACGCCACACGATAGCCCAGGGACTCTAGTTTTATTATGCAAAAAATATCTACAAAATGCCGATTGGATCAGCCCTAAGTGTGGCGCCAAATGCAGGTGCTGGTGTTGGTAAAAATTCCGTTTTTTGACCGGACGAGAAATCTCCGGCTCAAAGTGCTCCTTAGGCTGATGTGCGAATTAGGCGTTATTCATACAACAGTAGGACAACATTTCAACTGACACAGATCTCTCGGCGACAGCTGCTATTACCGACATCGATGCGCGCAGCACATGCGCCGGTATTTCGATTACTCGAGGGGTATTTTAAGGTTTCTTGCCCCGTGGGGGCGATACGTTACACCTATGTGCGTGAACTATGGCGTAGATGAGTCAAACAAAAGTCGACTTTTCTACGCCAAATCTGACAATTTTACCGCGGGACGCTATGCTGGCGAGGTATATGCTGTCATCGTGCATCTGTCTGTCCGTCCGTCTGTCTGTCTATCACAAGTCGGAGTTCTACAAAGATGGCTAAGATAGGATCACAAAAACAACGCCGTACGATAGCCCAGGTACTCTAGTTTTCTGATGCTAACAATCTCGGCGAAATTCCAACGGGATACGCCAAACGGGGGCGCCAAATAGAGGTAGAGTAGGCTCAAACGCCGATTTTCAACCAATATCTCGCTATATCTCAGAAACGGTGCCAGAAAGGGATATAGTTACTGAAGAACGCTAACAGGAATTCGTATGCGCTTTATCGAATGGCGCTATGTTCAGTGACCCTAACTACCCCAAACCACCCATTTTCGATATTTTGTATCGCCTTTCATATCTTTGTAATGGGTGAGATAAAGAGTGCAAATTTGGTAGGTTGGTTGATAATAGCAAGTGCTAGCCTACGGATGACAAATCATCCCTAAAGGGGCTTGGTCAGGTCATGTGGACCATTTAAATTTTGATGGGCACCGATCATATTTCTAAAACGGCTGAAACTGTTGTGGTCAAATTTTGTACACAGGTAGGCTATGTCACGTCCCAGCATATTGACGACAAATGACCCTTGAAAGGGGAGTGGCCAGGAACACGCGACCCACTTTAAATTTTTGGACCCCTAATGATATCTCTGGAACGGTTTAAGCTAGAATCGTCAAATTTTGCATACAGGTAAAATGTATCAAATCCTAGCATACAGATGACAAACCACCTCTAAAAGGGGCGTGGTCAGGGTCACATGACCCACTTTCAGATGCCCGCAATCATATCTCCGGGACGGCTAAACGAGAGTCGCCAAATTCTGTATGCATGTAGATTGGGTAGAATATATGAAATGCTACTCAGGATGCCAGACTACCCCTTAATATGTGTGGTCGGGTCACGTCACCCGTTTTCGTAAATTTTGCCCCAATCATATCTTTAGAGTCGGTGAAACTAAGCAATTCAAATGTCGCATGCTGATTGATACAGAAGTGTACTAGGGCATAAATGATGGATTACCGCCGAAAGGGATCTGTTCAGGGTCACGTGACCTCTTTATATTGTTGGGAAATAAGTGATAATATCTGGGAAACAATGCAAGATAAAGGTATGGTTGCAATAGAAGTCTAATAAGAAATCCTAAGTGGCCTATCGAATGACACAATTACCAATGCCCTTGGATGACCTTGAAAGTCACTTTTGCTGTTTGAAACCTTTCTAACTCCCATACCTAGTGAAACATAGCACGAATTTACTAACGTGGCGCGTCGCGCGATCCCCCCCGCGGTAGCTGAGCTTCTTGTTGCATTTATGACACAGTTTGTTAGCAATTTTGGCACAACCCAAAAAATTTTGGCATGGCGCCCCCTATAGTGAAGTGCAATGCGATATAACTGCATCGTTAGAGCGCGCGGCATGACGGTCTGACATTTCGTGATCGATAACAACAAACACGCACACGAGCGCACCTGCTGATCACAAAGAATACATTTATTATTCAGGGGTTGAACTAGTGTATTGCACGGGGACATTCCCACCCGTTCCGCATGCCCAGTACCCATTCCCGCCCCGTTACCTCGATCAAGCTGTGTTTCGTTTCCGCCCCGTTCCTACAAATCTGTTATCCATATCAGCTCCACCCCAAGCACTTGCATGATTGATTGGTTGTATGAAATTCCACGCGCTTTTTACACAATTTAGGTCATATCGCGTTTTAAAAGTAGTAATTTATTACGAAACTAGAAGGGCGTTCAGTAGAGCGCATATCTCCTCACCGACCTTGACCTTTGACCTTGACCTTCTAAAATTCAATCACTTCGTCTTCGTCCCTTGTGGCCAAGGGTGTAACTGACGAAGTTTAGTGACAATCGGACTTGAATTGGCGCCAGGAAGTTGTTCACAAACACATAAATACCTATATATCTGCCGACGCGGGCGAAAACATAACCTCCCTTAAATGTATTTAACGAATATAAGTTTGGAATAGAGTAGTTCTAACTAGAAATGAGTGGCAGAGCCTAGCGTGTAGCCCGCGCGGCATAGCAGTGACCCCCGTAGCGAATAACTGAAACAAAACTGAGTACTGAACGCCCCACAGAACTCAGTACTGATCACTGCAAGGTCTAGCAGTAGCACCGCCAAGCGAAAAAGCCAAACTGCTGATTGACGAGGGGTGTACGTCTTTCACCCTCTTAAACTCCGGAGTCAATGGACCGAAGTTCACCTAATTTTTACACAATGTAGCCAGATCATCTTAAATGAATCTTTTGAAATCGGAATTGAGATGTTCCACTATGTTTTGGAATGCCAAGGCGACGAATGTAGGTGTGTCGGCCGATTTCGCCCAATTTTAACACTAAAATTCGTTGCCATGGCACTGTAGTTGAGCCATCGGAATAAGGTCGTCAAAACAGTAATCTACGATTCAATACCTACCCATACTGTGAAAATTTGGTGACAATCGGTCCAGTGGATCTTGCTGACAGATCTGTTGCTGTCTGTGCATGTAGAGGCCATACGGCTGATTGTCGGGACAGATCAAAATTACACTGACACTCGCGGTATTTCACGTCAACGTCCACGACGTGAATACAACAAATCGGAGGCGGCGTACCGTCGAATGAGATGTTGAGTAGATAGTCGGTGTAGAGGTCTTGTCCGTCGAGGCCTCGCAGACAACGACGACGTGCCCTTCTGCTGCGCACGTGTCCGCAGAAGTCGGTCGTCATCCGGTCCAGTGCGTGAGCGAACGCGTAGACGGCGTCGACGACGAACTGGATCTTCGACTCCTGCACGTAGACCTTCGGCGTCAACGGCTCGTTGCCCGTACACGGACGGCGCCACGCGCTCGCCTTCGTCCCCGCCTGTACGACGTCACATCGCGATTTTTTACTCGCGACGCTACTGCATAGCGCGGCTGCGTGGTGGCTCAGCGGTAGCGCGTTGGACTTGCGATTTACAGATCGCGGGTTCAATTCCTGGCCGGTCGGCTTTCACGTAACATAGGTCAACTCAGCCTTGCATCCTTTCGCAAAATCGAGTACCTGCATAAGCTGGGGGTAAAGGCGGGATTCTCACCTCTATCGGGTGGCAGGTAACCCTGTGTGATCCCATATGGCATGTGAGTTTCCCGTAGCGGTGAACAGCTAAGTTGATGCTAAAAACTGCTATACACTGTTTACTTACTTACTTATATATTTACCCACACCGACGGAAATCGCATGTGTACGGTGTTTAGGGGCGTTTATGAGATAGATGGTTTACTGTTTTTTTCCAATCGATAACCTTATCTCAACAAGAAGCTCAGCTACCGCGGTAGCTGAGGGACCGCGCCACGCGCTATGTTAGTAATTCTTGGTCAGGTCACGTGAACCATTTAAATTTTGGCCGGCACTAACCATATCTCCGGAACGGCTGAAGCTAAAGAAGTCAAATTGTGAATGCTTGTAGGCTATGTCAATTTCCAGCATAAGGATGACAAATCACCCTTAAAAGGGGCGTCGTCAGGGTCACGTGACCAGTTCAACTTTTGACGCCCTAATGATATCTCTGGAACAACTAAAGCTAGAATCGTCAAATTTTGCATTCGGGTAGATTATATGCCTATGGTGACAAACCACCCCTAAAAGGAGCGTGGTCAGAGTCACGTGACCCGTTTTTTTTTAAATTTTGCCCCAATCATATCTTTGTAATTAGTGATGCTAGCCACTTCAAACTTCGTATACTGATTGACACAGAGGAGTACAAGTGCATGCATGATATATTACTCCCAAAATGATGCGTTCAAATCACGTGACCTCTTTAAATTTTGGGAAATAAGTGATAATATCTCGGAAACAGTGCTAGATAGAGACATAGTTGCAATAAAAGACTGACAGGAAATCGTACGTGGCCTATCGAATGGCACTACTGCCAATGCTCTTGAATGACTTGAAGGTCACTTTTGCTATTTGAAACTTTTGTAACTCCCATAGCTCGTGAAAAGGCACGAATAAATCTACTAACACAGCGCGTCACGCGGTCCCTCTGCGGTAGCTGAGCTTTTTGTTGTTAAGAAGAGAGATTGCGATGAAATATTGTAACGTTATGAACCGTGTAGGTGAACGTGGTTGTGTTGCGGCGCGAATCGTCGCCGTTTCTGTCGACGTCGAAACGACACTCGTGGGTATGCTCCCAGTATTCGCGGAACCACGGGTTGCGATCGTTCGTTGCCGGACGCAACCGTCGGAAGTAGGTATCGAACTCGGGCAGCCGGGCGCTCTGCAGCTCGATGGTGAGCGCTCCCTCGGCGGCCACGTCGTTTCCGCCGAGTACCGGCAGTTCCTCCTTGCCCCAGCCGTCGCTGGCGATCCAGACGAACCGTCCGGTCTCGTTCAGGCGGCGCGTGGCCCTCAGCAGCGCGCCGGCGTCCTCGACGCGTAGAAACACGATCACGACCCGAGCTGACGGCTTGTCGAGCAGCCGGCGAACCACCTGAGCACGTGGCGTCACCAGCACAGGTAAACTCGCTATGGGCCTACATGGTACATTATACAGAAAATTTGATGAAATTTGAGCGTTTCGTTTTTTAGATATTCAAGCAGACAGACAGACAAACAGACATACAGACACGCTGATGGCAATACTTCGCTCACCTACCGGGGACGAAGTAAAACAAAACAAACAAGAGCTCAGCAGGTGCTGAGACAAGCGACCGGGTCGAATATTAGATTGAAAATGCCTATTCACTCCCAGAAAGCCAGTCGTTACTAGGGTCGACAGTTTTTGAGGTCACGTTGCTTTAAAACTATAGTTGTAACGACCTTATAGTTTGCGTAAAACTGGTAATTTATTTATAGCGATTTGCGCCTCTGCAGAAAAGTTATTACACGAAGCGATCCACCGGTATAATCTGCTCATGTAGCCTAGTGATCAAAGCACTCTGGCGCTATGTGCAGTACAGCGTGACGCGCTCAGGAGCCGGGGTTCAACCCTCAACCCGGGCACGCCCGCCTACTAAACAATTATTTCATATAATTCCTACGCATAATGAACAGGGAGATAATCCATGCAGGAAAAGAGGGTTTGACGATGTTTTCTATAAACTGTGACTGTTGCTAACACCTTGATTAGCAGCGTCAAATCTGTTAGCCTCGCCAGCGTAAGCTGAAACAAATAGACTTGGCTGGCCACTGGCTGGTGCAACACACAGCGCCAGACAGGGCTAAGCCAGACAGTAGGCCACATCTAGCGGGAGCGCGCTAGAAATACCCGACAAGCTATTCACCTCCTACTAACCCCGCCTTCCCCGCACTCACGCACACATCCGCACACACCTACCAATTCCCCTCCTCTGCATGGGCTAGCGCATTGGGCCGTTACGCGGTCTCAGCGCTGAAGTCCAGAAGTAGGCTGGACCTCCGCCCGCAATAAAAAAGAAAGAATGACAGATGGAAAGACAAAGAAAGAAAATCGACCGGTATACGCCTTGGGCGAGTATACCCGGTCGCTAAAAAGCGAGAACAATATCCTAATACTTATTTAATAGTTGAATATTTGGATATTCTATAGCAGCCGTAGTCAATCTGAGGGGTCGACCTGGTCGAAGCGGTCGGCGTCGGCGTTGGTTGAGATCTTTTCGGAGACGGCGATGCAGATGTTGCGATGTCGGGCCTCCTGGCGAAACGCGTCGATTCCCATCTCGCCATACTCGCCCTCCGAAGCAACCGTGTTTACGTACGTCCAGTTAAAGTACTCCACAATGTCCGCCATCGCTTTCGCCTACAGTATACAATCGTTGCCAGCAGCGTAGCAGAGTATTTAAATACGCACTTTAAGTAAGTAATGTACTTTAGTGGTCTTTGTACTACCATGCTACCGCCAAGCACTACTGATTAGTAGAAAAAATCACAATAAATTACCTTCTGCCGGTTCCTGAGATTGTAGCGAAATCTACGTGTTAGCTGACCGTGGTAACTGTTCACCTTATCCTACCGATTGTCTGTCTTGTATTCTGTCAGGGTACGGATCTGCCGACGGAAAGGGTGACCTCTCGGAGATGGGGTGCCGAACTTAAAAATCACAAGCCACCCAAGCGCGTTTGTGGTTCGATTTGGGCTCGTAGTTTGATGGTTCCACATAATACGGTACAGTACAAGTATATAAACGACAGCACACAAAATATATAATAAGCAGGAATAAAGACCTACTATAATACATTGAAGAGCATCAGCATTCAGCAGGACAACACGATGTTTGCCGTCTGACAGCTCTGTGCATAAAACCTGATGTTGCTGGGCTCTCCACAGCGTGATGCGGCAACGTATAGTTGTCCATGGGTGAAAACGGGCTCGTCGAGCAGAACACCAACACGCTGTAGTGTCTGCCCTTGAGCCTTGTTGATGGTCATGGCGAATGCTGGCCGAATTGGAAACTGCCGTCGATCAGCGCAGTGTTAACGGCAGGCCGGCGTCTGTTTGCGACAGTTGGGAACTTGGGATGCCTGGAATCAGCAGAATGTTGCCGGGGTATGACAACACTGACAGCGATCGCCCCGCTGTCAGATGCCGTCACCGTCCCATAGGCCTAATGTACGTCCATAATATACGCGCGGTGGGCGTCACGATCACGGTCAATACAGTGGTGACCCGGCTCGCTGACAAACAGCCACGGCTGTGCCAAGACAAACAGATTCACACTTGGCCACGCCATGGATCCGTGTTTTTATCAGCTCACAGTTCGACGCTGGATGATTCCGCGGATGATATCCACAGGGCAGAGAGAGAGAGCGCCACGTGAACCACGTAAGCCACGCCGCTGGCCAAACAGACAGACAGTCCGATTATTATTCTCCCCGCGAAAGCGAGGGAGTATGTTTTTACCGGCGTTGGTTTGTGTGTCTGTCTGTCTGTCTGTCTGTCTGTGACCACGATAACTAAAAAGATTGTGGACGGATTTGTACCAAATTTTACGGGAAGGTTCCTAGGGGAAAGGGAAGACCAAGTTCGTGTTTCATTACGATCGGTAGAGGGATGTAGAAGTAACGGTAAAAAACTCCGTAAACCGGCGATTGTTTACATTTTATACTTCTAATAGTAGGTGGTAAGTGTTGGCGACAAAAAAACCCAAAAATTCGCTTTCGCGGGGAGTTGTACTCTCTCAGAGTACTTTCCATCTAGTTATATATAAAATGCTGCTAGTTATTTACATTTTTAAATTCAGGTCTGCTTTTACGCCATAGTCGACCAACCAGTGTCTGCTCAACTCTACAAATGACGAAATGCGTCGTTGACGATTTATAGCGTGAGAACTGCACTAACAGCGTTGTATTTTGTTACTAGCCTGGTAGTTGTCTGGCGGCACAGTCCGAGCGAACAGTCCATATCTCGTCTTGTCGCTGAGAGCATCGCTTGTAGACGCGTAACTTACCTGTGGTATCTTGAACAACCGCAGCAGATTCGCCACCTGCACTCAACCGATTCATCCTCGTACATGTAAATGACTACCGTAGTGATCGTAACAGAAGAAGAAGAAGAACAAGGAGAAAAGCTTACGCAGAGGACAAAGTCCATCGCGTGGGAGCTCAGCCCTTTTTCGGCGCTTTGAGCAAGCGAGAATTAAACCCAATTTATTTACGACCAGCATCGACCGGCATAGACAACAACCAGCGGTTTTAGTCGACTAGTTCAGTATGCCAGTAGTCTTGGTAACAGACCCCATCTAACAGAAGTAGTTGTTCTCTGTGGTAATTCTCAAGCCAAAAATCAGCTCGAGCCGCCTAGACATTTAGCCACAAGACACTATCACCACATACAGACACTGAGACACACACGCACACATCCCGTAGGATAAGCCGAACCACGATCGGCTAAAACCCCGTGCCGTTTTAGGCAATTCCGTATGAATTTGCGCGGTACAGAACAGTTTGCCACCGAACATTTTTCGTCAGACGCCGAAAACTCATCTACTCGGGCAATGACGAATGTCAACGGGCGTCGCTATGATGTTGATGTGATTTCAGCGCCATTACACAAATGTTACTTATTTATTTGAATGAGCAGTAGTGATTGCTGGTCGAG
>Ga0209363_1002208_pt1 | contig 10091 bp, 7 predicted proteins | sample WorMetexBAHAMAS3_FD_187385 | JGI IMG/M metagenome (GOLD analysis project Ga0209363, IMG submission 187385) | Marine gutless worms symbiont microbial communities from Max Planck institute for Marine Microbiology, Germany - Inanidrilus exumae... | ecosystem: Host-associated > Annelida > Digestive... | reverse complement strand
ATATTATTTTATGCATTAGATTGAAATACATATTTTTCTGTTGTACCAGATTGTATCTTTCGTAAATTTTTATTAATGTTCTCGAGGTAGAATTGTTTGACGTGTTTGACAAACTGGAGAATTATTATAAGGTATTTTGTGCATATTTGTATTGTTATATTCGATGAAAAAAAGTTGATTGTAGTTTATTCTTTGATGTTGTCTTCAGTTAAGGTACCACAGATATTGAAGATTCTTTATGCATCAAGTGCTGCTGGTCTAAGCTATGCAAGTTCATGTATGGAACTTATGGCAATTACAGGCTCACTGGCATATGGTTTTGCAATGGGTTTTCCATTCAGGTTTGTTCACTTCTTTAGTTGTCACATGGTGTAAGCTATTGATCCCATTTTCTGTTTGTAGATCATATTGCCATTAACCTTATGTCATTTATAATTCAGTAACATACAGTGAAATGTTACCCCCTTATAGTACTGATTACTGAACATCCTGAAAATTTTGCTTTGCACAATTTTATGTATTTGTTGTTGTGATGTGCAGTACATAAGTAATATATTGTTAGTTTATTGTTTGTGTACACAGCACATAAGACGCAGCCTATTGCTACAAACAGAGTAGCATGGTCTGTCTGTCTATCTGTTTGTCACGTTATTGATCCCTGCAAAATGGCTAAATCAATTGAGGTATTGTTTGGGTGGCTGACTCGGGTGGGCCCAAGGAACCGTATTCATATGGGTCCGAGATCCCCCACAGGAAGGGGCAATTTTTGGGGGGTTGTCTGGCCCGCTGAAAAGCCTTGGGAGTTGCTGCTACAAAAGGAATCGTTCAGTTGTCAGTAATAGCATGCAGCAAAGGCGATCATGCAATCCTCAGTAATGGGCACATGTGATGTTGTTTTTCATCAAACATTATTTGACCACTCGTTTGCTGTTTGTTCATGAAAGAATTATTACTGACCCACCTACACATAGTGTAGCGGGACCAGACTAGTAATGGTCGCTGGCGTCTGTCGTCATCGTCCGTCGTCGTCTGTAACACTCGCATATGCAACGTAACTCACCAGGGGCAGCATGCGGTGGGTCAGTATTGTTGCATCCCGTTAGGGCGACACTTTGTTAATAAAGCAAAACTTATCACATTTGCAGTTTTACAATTTGGTATTAAAAGGACATTTTTCGTGTGATAGAAAGATGTTATGGTGTAGTTTAAGATTGTTAGCATTTGCAGGCAGATTGTTAGGTGTTATAATGTGAGTAGCTCATAGTTCATACATAGTGCATGTTACTGAATGTGTAAAGAATTGTGATGTTTTTTGTGCAAAACATGGAATGCGGATTTGATGTAATGACTAATAAGCCCAGCTTGCTGCATAAATGATACCAATTAATGTTATACATGTACTTGAGCTGCATTACCATATATCACACTGTGGTCTTTACAGACAGAATACTTCACTTATGTATAAACATTGAAAGACTATGGACTGGCATACAGAATTGTGTGGTTGTGTGCTTATTGCTTTTTTTCAGTTAACCCATCATGACATTACGTCAACTTTCGTGAGTAATTGGTTTACTGAAATTTACCGACTGATTGTGATGGTTAGAGTTGTTAATAATGTGTCTATACACTGACTGATCTGGATGTACTGATCCTGTTTTATGTGTGATACATCAGTATGGAACTGGAGCGCTTGTTCTTTGTTACATTTTAGTGCATATGGAGAGGCGTTCTTCCTCATGCTGCAGAGTCTGATAATTGCTGTTCTCATCTTATATTACTCACAAGGTCCTCTTGCCAGTACTGTGCACACTGCCATATGTATTGGACTGCTGTCCTACGTTATGTCACCTGCAGTTCCGATGTGGCTTGTCTGGGCAATGCAGATGAGTGTGATGCCTCTCATCGCTGCTTCACGGGTTTGTTACTTTCTATCTCATTCAGTCTCTCTGTTCTTACATTTAACAGTCTGCTACACTGCTTGATCAGTTTAATGCTTATTGCCGCTACCACAAGTGGCATCAGGTACTGTTTTCACTGCCATTTGTCTGTCTGTAAAGAGGTAAACTCAAAACGTTATGGGTGGGTTAGTGTTGGGGTTAGAGTTAGTGCGTCTGCACTGCGGCTTGCCGGGAATCGCAGGTGGCATAGTAGTGGTAATGCTTGTGTTGGACTGAAAGTTGAGACTGAGATTAGCAGGTAGATGCCGTGAATTGACTTACTTGCTACAAGCCACACCTTCAGGACTAATGGACATACACAAACTGATGAAAGCCATGTAGCCATAGCCGAGCAGTAAGGTAAGCTGTTGAGAAAAAATTAAGTCGAATCTGAATAAAGGTCATTAAACAGGATGTATGTATGTTCGATTGGGTTAGCAGCAGTATCAAGGTAGTAAAAGGCAATACTTGATAACCATTAAAAACAAAAAAAATTATTATAGGCTGTCATTGTGCAGTCACTTGCTTGTAGTTGTTATCCATACATGTTGACTTTTATGTTGTCCAGTTTGTCTGAAAAAGGTTTGACTCGATTCACACATTTGAGTAGATTTTTCTTTGTATTTCTATAATTAAAATTGTACTAGTGTTTTTAACATGAAAGAAACTGATGTTGCTTGTATGTACAGACTGAATCTGACTTATTTTTTTCAACAGCTTAATTGATTCAGTAAACAAATTGATTTAAATTGCAGATTGGACAGCCATTGTGTTACATTACCATCAGCTTGTATGAGAACATTAGGTCTTCTAGAAAATTGCACTACAGTCGTTGATTTTTATATGGCTTAAGAAATATTTTGGAATATAAATATCGTATTTATTGCATTAGCTTATAGATTTAGATGCATTCCATCATCATCATTCATTGTCATCATATTCATTTAATAAAGAAGTTATGTTATGTCCATGGTGGTGGACTGGAAGAAATGTACAAAGTAGTTGATATGATTTTGACAGCAGAGATTTACAAGTAGTTAGAGCTTGATATAATCGTTCTGTGGCTGGCATTGTTTACGTATTTCTTGTCAAAGAATGTAATTGTTAATTGTGATTGAAATGTATTTGATAGAAACAAGTCTGGATTGCTTTTGCTTATGGCCTTTTTTCCATTAATCAACAATGCTAGGGCATTGAAGGAACTCAGGCACTGATGCCAACCAGGACAAATCAACCACTGGATATATCCAGTTATGTTCCACAACTCTTGTGGGAAATGCCACAATCCTTTATGCAAGCTGCCCAATGCCAGTGCTATAGCTGCAGTGAAAGAACTGGTACTTATTTTCACCTAGGACTCTAGTTTATTAAACTTCAGGTAGACTGATATTTGCATACAGTATTACCATTACAGTTGTACAGAAAATTGATTTTGCAGACACAACTACTAACTAGGCAATATAGTTGTAATTGGCTTTCCTGCAGAGACAGTATTTGTATTAGTGATGTCTTTAATTGAATTTTAAAGATTAAAAATTTCTTAATGTCATAATTCTATAATTGTTATTTGTGTGATTAATAATGAGTTTGAGTAGCCCTAAGACCGATGTCACACCTGCAATTTTATTGGGAGATTTTGTCGCGCAACTTTATCGTCTGACAGAGTTGCAGAATGAAACTGTGCATGTCGCACACTGCTACTTTGATGCATAAACAAGAATTGACCAATCAGCGTTCACAGCATTTTCGCCACAGAGTTGCACAGAACGGAGTGCTACTCTATTCGGAAAAGGAGTTGTGTGACTGTTGAGAAGTTGCGCGACACGCCATACGTCGCCATATCACACTTGCGATTTTGTCACGTGATAAAGTTGTTCAGCAAAGTTGCGCGATAAAATTGCAGGTGTGACATCAGTCTAATGACTTCAGTTGTGAAGGTACACAGAGCTTCTAATACCACTGCAATATCTGTGGTTATGTTCATGCAGCTTGTGCAGATATGGACTAACTACCACAATGGCAGTACAGGTCAGCTGTCGGCAGTAACCGTGACACTGCTGTTTGGCGGGGCTTTGGCACGAATATTCACGTCAGTTCAAGAAACTGGAGATGCTACTGTCATTGCAACATTTGTCGTGTCATTTACTGTGAATGCAATACTTTTGTTTCAGGTGATTTACTACTGGAACTCACTCCCACCAGCCACTGCTAATCCATCAGATAAATCCAAATAAATTACTGTTGAGTAGGTTTTCACTGTTGGGAAAATTGTCGAAATGCACGATATTGATGTTTTTAGTGGCTACTTAGCTGCAGACGACATATGATGTTGTCGCGTCTAGTGGGTTTTAATATGGCTGTAGAAATTAATGATTAAGTAATAGATTGGTCATTAAAAATTTTAAACAAAATTATATTTAATGAAATGTCGTTTGCATACTAATTAAATGTGACAGGAAGTTCTGTTGCAGTAAAAGAAACAACAGATTTCAAGCAATTACACTCTGAAATACATCTTTAACTGATTGTTTTTGTTTTATGTAACATTTTAAGCAGTGTCATTAGCCTATTATACTACTAGCCATTTCAGCGTATCAGCGGCCTACACCTGTGAATCAGCATGTCCTTCCTTTCAGACACCATTTGCTGTAGGATTTTGAACGTTTTAGTTTGTTGATACATATGTGACAGCTGTTACAATGCTCGTACATACTCACATGAAGTCGTATCGGATTTTTTTGTTTCTGTATTGTGTTGTGAATTTTGCTTTGACAGTATGGGTGTATGTAATAATGCATTCATTGATTAATAGTGATATCTGTTGAAGCTGTGTCCGGAGTAGAGGGGGCATTCCTGGTACTGTGGGTGGGAGGTCCCCACGATGCTTTTTTTGGATTTTACCAGGGAGAAGCATTCCAAAGCCAGACCAACACAGAAAAGATATTATACAAGTCATTAGGCACTGCTGTGTTACAGGAACTCAAGAACAGCAATTACATAAGATATCTCATTGAAGTGATAAATACGCTTTGTGGTGGTTGGTTAGTTTCCACCCTGTTGTAGGCACTAGCGTAATAACTTAAATGAGCCTAGCCTATCCTTTTCTATTTTGGACTGTCGCTGAACAAAAAGGCAATGAGGTCGGGAGATTACTGTGTTGTTGGCCATCCTGGCGGAACTAAATCTCCACCAAAGACCTTGTACCGGATATAACCTATTTTGGTGCTGAAAGGAAACGTTATCTTCCAACCAACCAACCCATCAACCTGTTGAAGCTGTTACTTTTTGCAGGGGTAATGTTTTCACCACCGTTTGCTAGCAGGATAACTAAAAACGTGGGTAGATTTTCGTGGAATTTAGGGAAAAGACAGGTTATGGATCAGATAAGTTGATTAAATTTTGGAAGTGATCTGTAACATATTCTGGATATTTTATTATACTTATGTACACTCCAGATGGGCTCTTTCGTTCGTTATTGCGGGCAGATGGACGTTATGGACGTGGCCTAGCGTCTGGCTTAGCCCTGACAGGTGCTGTGTTCTGCAATAGCCAGTGGCCAGCCACGCCTTTCAGCTTCAGCCACGCCAGCATGGCTAACAACCTTGATGCTGCTACTTAAGGTGTCAGCAATGGTCATAGATTATAGGGGACACTGTTGAACCCTATTTTTCATGCCTGGGATTATCTCCTTGTTCATCATGTGCGTAGGAATTATTTGAAATAATTCTTTGGTGGAAGGCAGATGTGCCCGGACAGAGCTTTGAACCCAGCTCCAGAGGCACGTCACGCTCCACTGCACATGGCGCCCAAGTGCACTGACCACTGAGCTACATGGGCAGGTACTCCAGATGGGTAGATGACAGTGATATTTTAATTCAGAAAAAAATTGTTTCACTTATTATTGACTTACGATCCCCTCCCTCCAACAGACAGCGTCTGAGTTTGGGTGCTTGTCTGGAGGATAAGAGGGAAGATAATCAGAACTGCTCTGTGGCGTGCTGTGTTGTGTATGACAGTTGTGCACAATGACATGCACACACATAAGCAGTTCTTACATTTTGGTTAGGTTTAGATTTCTTTTTGTATTTATTTGGGTTTTGTCTTTTGTGTGTTCTTTCATGTTAGCTTATGTCAATTGTGCTTTTATTGCTTATGTTAATTTTGTTGTTTAGTTTCTTCAGTACTTAACCAAGAGACTGGCTGGGAAGAACGTCTCCGAAATGACCTATTTTGTGTAAAGTGGGACGTAAAACCTTAACTCAATCAATCAGTTATTCAGTTACAGACTAATTTCATTTCAGCGTCAGTTCTCAGTTATACAACTGAACATTCATACTACTTAAATAAAAGCAGCTTATCTCTATGTCAGTTTTTACACGCAAGCCACATACCACATACTTTTCCAGTTTGAGCTTCAAAAATGCAACATTTCCATTAAGTAATTACGTAATTACTTAAGTAATTCAAAATAAGACTTTCTGGTTTTCTGCCTGCAAATTTGGCTAAACACATTATTAGAAAATTTTATAATACCACTTTGGTCGTCTTACGCATGTCGGCAATAAACGTTAAAGAGTAAGTAGGAAAGGAAATGAAAATCCAAGTTTATAGTAAACGCTGAATGCATTGTCCATCAGGTACAAATAACAGGATTCTAAGGGCCGTTTCCTCCCGGAAAATTTAGGTTGGTGGAAGTATGTGATGTACTGAGTGCAATAATTTTTTGAAGTTAAAGTTAAGTTAAAAACTAATTTATATAGCGCCATAAAGTCCGGAGATTCAGAGGCGCTTTATATTTATTTTTGCTGTAAAAATGTCATTTTGCACATGTACAGGTTATGTGCACTGAAATTACTCAGACTGACACTGTCATGCTTGTGGTGACGTTTTGTAACTGTAATAATAAATTTTTTAAATAATGTAAACGTTCTGATTATTTCAAGTCTGGTGATTTGTAAACTTACACCTCTTTTGTAGTGCATACATTTTAGGACTGTGCATTAGAGACCGAATCTACTTTTAAGCAGTGGTCAAACTAAGAAAAAAGCAGTGGGGGGATGGCAATGAGGCGCCGAAAGCGCCAAGACTTTGACGCCTTATATTACATGGGGGTCCCCTCGGTAATTCCAGCATCACTTTTAAGTTTGCTTTGGTTTCTTCGGTTACTGTTTTTGTTGCTTGGGTTAGCCGGGTAACTTGTGTGCAGAGACACTTTCAACACAGATGATGTACTACATCCAGTTTAACAACTTTTGTTTCTCCAAGTCATCACTCACGCCAGCATAGGGCGTTCAGGCGCATCTGTCTGTGTGTCACAGCGCATGGTTGCTATTAACCATGGCTGATAACTGTGCTGCGTATTCCTGTACTACCTGCGGCCATTGCCGGCGTGGGTCTGCTGCATGTCGATACGACTGCCTATGTTTTCTAGCTTTTTGCTGCATTTGTTCAGAAGGAAGAGCATCCAGCCTATAAAACATGTGACACTTATCCCCAAGGTTAAGAGTTTAAGAATCCGTGGTCAGTTGCCAGCTCCCACTATAAATGGCAGAGGAGACAGCTGCTGAAAATGGCCAGATTTCCAACTTTAAAGGGCTCATGACGTTGACCTTGGATAGGGTCGTACTGCATACCGTCGTGCATCACTCTACCTACATGCCAAATTTCATTGAAATCAAAGAAACGTTTTGTGGATGGATGGACGGACGGACGCACGCATGTACGGATGGACATTTGAGACCGGCTTTAGTAGGTCGACATGAGTTAACCTAAAAACCGGCTAACCCAGCTTCATATGGAAAACAGACGTTGAAATGGTGGTGGTGGTAAATTAACTTTTTCGACAAAAATGTCAGACAACACCAGAAACCTACACAGCCGTGAAGACAGATTTTATATACATGCAGATAAAAACTGAAATTAAAACTTTGCTCATGAACATACTCATAAAATCGTGAGTGTATACTGCCAATCGCCAAATGCAAAGGAATAAAAACACTTCTCAAACAATCGTCACTCCTCTCAGATAGCAAGGCTGCCCAGAACACATCATGTAAAAAACAGATTTAAAATGCAAAAGTTTATAAAATTTCACTTTACGTACAATAATTTCGTATGTAACATTAAGCCTTCCAAGTCCATATATCGCAGTTTTAGCAGATTTCCATCGATGGTATCCAAAAATTCACCGAATGACGTTGTTCCAACATGCGTTCAATTCATTTACTTGCTTGCTTTGCAGAGCAAGAGCTGGGGATGCATACATTAGCACGGACAGACTTTTCCTCCTGCAAGTTCAATAATGCTATTTCACTATTCCATCACTGCGAAAATACTGAGTTACAGGCAGCATAAAAAGATCTTTTCAATGGGTTCACATCAAATTTAACACATAGACTGGTTTGACTGAAAACTGTTTATTTGTCGGGGTGCTATCCCATGCATCTTGCCATTTTTCCATACATAGCTTGGATATATGCGGAAAGAAGCTCTCTGGGGAAATCTTGCTTCGAGTGATGACAGAACAAATACCAACTTTGGCTGCCTTATCTGCCTTTTCCTTTCCTTTTATCCCAACATAACTCGGAATCCAGCACAGGGTGACATGTTTGCCCATGTCAGTCAGCTGGGTGTAAAGCTTCGAGTTCCAGGTTTATCATCTGAATGTGCAAAACAGTGACTAAACCTACATGCCCATTTGACCTCCCACCCACCAGAACAGTACAGCAAGTAGTTATTACATCATACAGAGCGTTCCTGAACAAATACAGTGTCTTGAGGGTAGAGTGAACAGTCGTGGAGAGTACACATTGGATCTAGCTGAGAGATGTTACGTCGCGGGAATGTCGTCACTAATTCGTACTGTTCGGTCGAATAGCCGCATTCGACAACGTAGCTGAACAAAGCCTGAAAATCACATACATATACATCCGACAGAACATCAAAATCAGTATTTTTAGTGCTGACTTTGACATGCCACAAAATGTGTATTATACAAAAACATTCAGCATGAAAAGGCAAAAATGGAAGTCTGTGATGTACGACAGACAAGTTGATCACACCAACCCCAAATCCATACACTACCATAACCACTAGTGAACAGCTAAAACATCAATGTGGTACTAACCAATGTATACCTACGTATTCATATAATCACATTCACATCAATGTATAGAGCTGCGGCCATCAGACCAAATTTTGAGACAACCCCAACACAGGGTAGAACAAAGCACAACCTATATGGTATGATGCAGAATATTGTCAGGATGATGGAAATGATGATTGTAGTTCGCGAAAATGCGTTTTACTTACCTAAATTGAAGAATTTCTGTTGCAAAGTCACATTTTCTTTTGGAAAAAATAAAAAGGGCATTGTGTCCAATAATAATAATAATACAACATTTGTATAGCGCCATAGTGTAATTGCTACATAAATGTATTAATCCTAACAAAAATGGTCCTAAGCCATGTAGAGTGAATGAATGAAATATTTGTTGAAAATGTCGAAAAACGCTTTCAGTTTGGTGCCGCGTACAACTATTTCTGAGACTTTACATGCACATTAATCATAAAAGATGGTCATGTTATACATCAAAATTTTCCTCATTTGCTCCTCTGTCTAGTGGTGTATAGAATGTATGTGTACATACTAAATCCACTATCACAGAAATATCTGAGAAGGAAGATTTAAACATCATACTCATATGTAAATACAATGATTGCTTACCCCAAACTAGGTTCATCAGTGTAGTTGATGCCTTTTAAACAGTTGACTCACACCCACAAAGGTCACGATGCGCCCCGTTAACCCAGGTGAGTGCAGGTGTATGGCAAGGTGATGCCATCCCATGGTACCTAAGGATATTCCTGTGAGGCTGTGTACTTTTCCATGTAGAAGATTATAGAGAGATTATAGAGAGAGAGAGGGTCTTAGCCAGCCCTATACATGTAGGTAGCCAGGCCAGTGGGTCAACTGCCGTATATGAGGTCACAGCTCCGAAAAATAGGCCTACACATGGCCCATGGGCCCTTATGGGATACACAGTATCCAAAGGTACTTTATATTGTATAAGCCATACAACAACTATAATTAGTGTTATTTTGCTTGATTAAACATTAGACAGGCAAACCAATTGTCATGTAATTCACTAT
>Ga0209363_1002207_pt1 | contig 10092 bp, 9 predicted proteins | sample WorMetexBAHAMAS3_FD_187385 | JGI IMG/M metagenome (GOLD analysis project Ga0209363, IMG submission 187385) | Marine gutless worms symbiont microbial communities from Max Planck institute for Marine Microbiology, Germany - Inanidrilus exumae... | ecosystem: Host-associated > Annelida > Digestive... | reverse complement strand
CTCTTCATCCGTCGTTAGGACCGTCGACGTTCTCATTCATCAGATGGCGCCACCTGGCTTGCTCTCATTTATCGACCTCGGAAAGATGAAAAACTGAGATGGCCTAGTTGGTTGACCTAGCGGACGGTTTACCCGCATAAGGGCCGGTTGTCCCACCGCAAAATCCCGCAAATTAATCTACCCCGTCATCTGCCGGTCAAGTGCAGAGTAAAGGGAAAGTTCGCCAGCCAAAGACCGACGTTCTACCACTGAGCCATGCAACCAGCCAGCCAAGAGTGATCAGTGACTTTCTGTCCAGAAGTCCGGCATCAGTGATGCTATATATCTACATATCAGTTAAGATGTATCGTTAATAAAACCGGTTTCTGATAGCATCAGACTATAGCACTCAAGCGTTTTTTGCCAGATGTTTCCTGTGTCACAGTAAGACACTAACCACCAAAATCTACTGTCATTAAAATAAAGAAAACCTCCACATAACGTTCATGTTAATTAATTTCAAGGCACTGTCATCGTAAGAAGAGTTCGTTTTATTGGACAAACACAACCTAGAATACAAGGACACACAGTAGCCGAAGGTGAGATAATTTGGCAACAGATGACAATGTCAAGAGAAGATAAGCAGATCGAAGACCGACTTCCAAGGGGCACTTCAAAGAATGCACTCAATTTGGAACTGTGTTGAAAATAATGGGAAGAAGAATGTGGTGACTCTTGCTGCTCAACTTCAACTTGGGCCAAAGTTAACGAAATATACACAGAAACTAAGTTCCAGTCAATAACGAGGCAGGCGATATGTCACCACAGGACTTGTACACGCTTCACTTCAAAAGTATTTTACTAATTACTGTAAAAGCAACTGTACACCATGGCCTGTATCTATTTCTATTTCACGACGTTCATCAAACAGTGTTTGATACATTGTACAGCATAAGAGCATTTTGAGTGCTTCACGCGTGTCGAGAAGCTGTAAATTAGTTACGACTGTCTGTCAGTTTGAGTGCATAGCTTCAAAATGCTCAACTAATGTCAGAATCAAGACGTCAATCACAAAGCAATGACCATTTCACTACAGTATATTACCAAACACAGATTCATCACAGAACACGGCAACAACAAGCACGGTATGACATCAAACTTTATTTATTTTTAAATTAACACAGGCACAAACTTGTCAACAATACTGCGCCTGAAGCCATCTGCAAAACGTCGTCTACATGATATCTGCGTCGTCAGTATTTATCACTCGTGACTCGATCAGAGAGACAAATTCCACGAGCCTGGTAGCGCTCAACTACTGGAGTCCAATCCAGTCATTGTAACTGCACTACAGAACTGTTATACGCTGGTTGGATTTTCAATTCTTATCAGTTGCATGTGTCGGACATAGAAAGAGTTCATTCCGGAAAAAGAAAAAGTAACACTAATAGAGAAAAACCACCTGCACACAGCCATTTAAGGCCACCGATGGAAATTTATGAAATGAATTAGCTGGAAACACAGTGTATCAAGAAGGACATAAAAGACTTGTCAGGTATACGAATAAACTGAACTCAAATGGATCAACAGAAAATTAACTGATCAAAATACATATCAATATGAACCTAGCAGTAAAAAATTAATGTGGATGGCGCCTAAGTGCCTGCCTAAGTTTATGCCTATGAATTATTAGGGTTACACAGACAAAATGTGCATCCCATTTTAGCCCAAAAAATTAAATAACAACGATACAAAATAATAGCATACATATTACGCTGCTGAGTATTAGAAAAAATATTCTAAGATTATGCTAGTGCAGCACTAAACAATTAAAACATAAAACTACTAGCTGTGATGTTGCAATTAATATTATAAGGAAATAGCTTTTATTTCCTTACGATATTATCTTTAACAGTCTAACACGCAAGTTCAAAAGACTGGTAAGTTAGACATGAAAAAAAGACTTAAAACCATGCACGGGACTACTCAGAAATTACATTTGGGCAACAGTTCATATCTTTTACTTCTACGACAGCAGTGTGGCCTGAAACGTGCGAAATGGCCGAGGTAATATAGCTGCATAGTGCTGTTGAAGACCAGTGTGGAATGCGTTCTATAAAAACAATGGTAATGTGGTTTTGCGGTCGACCTGCCCATGTGGCCCAGTGGTCTAAACACTCGGCCACCATGTGCAGTAGAGCGTGGCGCGCTCAGTGGCCAGGGTTCAAACTGCAGCCTGGGCGCCTACCAAAGAATTATTTAAAATAATTCCTACGCACATAACGAACAGGGAAATAATCCCGGACAGGCATAACTAGGGTTCGACGATGTTCTCTTATAAACTGTGACCGTTGCAGGCACCTTGATCTAGCAGCAACAAGGCTGCCTGCCGCGCCGGCGTGAGCCGAAGTAAATAGACTTGGCTGGGCGCTGGCTGGCGTAATACACAGCGCCAGTCAGGGCTAAGCCATGACAGTAGGCCACGTCTAGAGGGGGTGCGTTTTAGAAATATCCGACAAGTTGCTCACTCTACTTAACACGCCTTCCCTGCGCGTCACGCACACACATCGCACACACCTACCAATTGCCGCCATCTCCGTGGGCAAGCGCACTGGACCGCTACATGGTCTCAATGCTGAGGTCCACAGTAGGCTGGGCCTCTGTCTGCAATAACGAACAAACAAACGAACGCCTACTTCGGTCCACAGTCAGTTCTTGGTTATTTTAATCCTACTGTTACCACTGATACAAAATCGGAAAATAAATTACAGCTGGGGGTCATCAATAAATACACAGCTACAATACAAACTTGAAGATTGTACAGTTGCTGCTTCTTCAGTTAGGTTCACAGTAGCATTGCATTATTAAGAACCGAAGTCCGTCAAAATGACTGCATCTATAGGAAATATTGTGTAGGCATACACGGGCTCTGTATAACAATCAGTAAACATAGCAAAAACTAAGTTGAAGTTCCAGTATGATACAAGTCGTGACATACTTATGGAAATGCATTATAAATAAACAAACATTGAACAAACATTAAAGTGACGTCTGCTGACATGATTACTCACAATGCAGTTTATAGACAAATTACAATTCTAAACAAGTATGCAAGTCTTATTATACAAGAAGCTCAGCTATCGCCGAGAGACCCGCGCGACTTCCTATTAGTGCTAATTGAACATTTTTCGCTAGCTATCACGGTTGAGGCACTATGAGCAGATATTGGTCGAAATCGTTGTGTTCGAAAGGGGGTGGGTCACTTTAACGCATCGACTCTATCGAATTTATATGCTCTACAGAAATGTATGTATGTATGTAAGCGCAAAGTTCAGGGAGAGTGGGGCGTCGCCCACCAACGACTGTTGGCGTCAAAAACTAGAGTTCCTGGGCTATCACGTGGCGTTGTTTGCGTGATCCTAGGTTTAGCCATTTTGTCACAATACCGGCGTGTGACAGACAGACAGACGGACAAGACACACGATGATGGCTAATACCCGCACTATCATAGAGTCGCGCGGGTAACACATTAATTGAAATGGCTATGCATGAATGAATATGTGCAAGTGTCATATGAAAAAAATAAACCATATTTTACTCCACAGTATGTACAATAGCACACACATTTTATGAGGGACTATGACTTGGTCTCTTCTATCATATTATTTACTACATTTCAAGGTGGGTTGGAAGATTATCGTTCCCTTTCAGCACAAAAACAGGCTATATCTGGGACAAGGTCTTGGGTGGAGATTTAGTGACTTGGTTAACGATGGCCAACGATACAGTAACCTCCTGACCTCGTTGCCTGTTTGTTCAACAACGACCCAGGATGGAAAAAATAGAGAATAGGGGAGGCACATTTAAGCTATCACGCTAGCGCCTACAACGCAGTGGAAACTAACCAACCACCACAAGACCTATTTAGGTGATATCTTGTGTAATTGCTGTTCTTCAGTTCCTATAACAAATCAGTGCCTACCAACTCTTGTTGGTCTGGTTTTGGAGTGCTTCGCTTAGGTAAAACCTCAAAAAAGCATCTGGGGGACCCCACCCATAGTACTAGACGTGGCCCTCCACCCCCTATACTACAGTTCAAGGAAAAGGCAATAAATTCCTAGTGGAATTCCAGCGGAATGATCAGTTACTGTACACAGCTAAAGCGTGCACTTTTACCACTCGTTCTGTTAAGTCCCGACACTAATACCTTAGTTACAACTTGAAGTGAACGTGAAAATGCTACTCAAAATAAAATGGTGCACAAAACATGAACGACATCACAGAGAAAATGTGCAAAACATGTAAAACATAAATTATTCACAATTACGCTGCGGCACTCCCCACACAAACAAAGCCCAATTAGTGTAACCCTTCCACTAGTCTGTCTGTTCAAGCCTTGGTCACAACATGGCATTGAGCTCTAGAATGCAAGGAGAGTAGAAAGTTTTACATTTGGTAAACATATTCTCGTATCAGATATGTTGAAAACGATCAACATTAGTAAAGAACGGCAACCTGATTTAAGTTCCTAGGCCTACATGCATTAAAGCAACAGGGTATAACTATAAAACTACACTGTGTATTGTGCACATGATATGATCAATAGATTGTCAAGCCATAAAACATGCTTACTACTGTACAAACTGTTAAAGACGGACAACTACACTGCATTCGGCATATTAAGAGTCGGTTTATCAGCGATGGGTCACAAGGCAGTTTGCAGGGTCGGTGGTTTATACAAAAGCGGGACATCCTGACTTTGGCCGCGATGCAGATTTTCCATGATAAATTCAAGCAATATTCTACATTGTGGCACATTTCACGTGGCACTTCGGGCCATATTCTGCACTTACTCTGTTTTTTCAAAAACGATCCAAGATCTGACACCACAAATAATACACAGGTTGCGACTTTCAATCGATCATCAACTGTTCAGGAAATTTTAAGTGGGTTCGAACTTCGTGAAATTGTATATGACAACTACATCAATTTACTTTTTGAAACAGATAGACACACACAAACGAAAATTCACAAGATGGAAAGTATTAGTGGTGATCTACCATTTGCTAAAACCGAACTTAAAATAGGTCGTTCAACATTGAGACACAGACTGTCAAATATAGTGAAATTTTTGGCAACCCATTTAGACGCCTCTTGTGGTTCACATTCGACTGCAACAGCATTAAAGAGCAAAAGCAGCGAAGCAAGTTACAACAAATAGCCTACATAAGGAATCAACATGACTAATCATAGTGTGTTGAAATCAGTCACTGCCAGCAGACAACTGCCATACTCCGTAAACGTTAAGTATTAGTTCCACATGAAAGTAACAGTATTTAACACCTAAAAGGTTAGTCAACTTGTGCCGATATTGAAGTGCTTTAAGTGCTTGATTCTACTTTTTGCGACTCTGTGCTAGGTGCAGTTTGTAGTAGATTCCGTTGTTTGACAGCAGCTCTGAGTGCGTTCCCTGCTCGGCCACACGACCATTGTGAATGACGACAATTTTGTTGGCGTTCTGAATAGTAGACAGACGATGAGCTATGACGAGGCACGTACGACCGACCTGAGCGCGATCAAGAGCCTCCTGCACCACCTGCATTCACACACAAAATACTCCTCCTCAAAGTTTAATCAGCTAACTGCCAATTGAAGCAGACGAAAGACACATAAATTAATACCAGCCACCTGATATACTCCTGGACACCAGGCCGGGCATACTGTAGCAAGTCTTAGTATGACATATAACAGTCTGAAGAGTCACTTCAGATGAAACTGTGCAGCAACATCAGTCCATCAATGTCGACATCTCTCATCTGAGTCAGTCATCTGTCAGTAACGTGTGTTGCTGACAGAATAGCTCGATCGGATGACAAACTTGAAGCAGGAATAATGCGCTGCTCATTTCTAGTAGAATATTTACCACGTGTGACGTGAAACTGTGCAGCAACATCAGTCCATCAATGTCGACATCTCTCATCTGAGTCAGTCATCTGTCAGTAACGTGTGTTGCTGACAAAATAGCTCGATCGGATGACGAACTTGATGCGCTGCTCATTTCTAGTAGAATATTTACCACGTGTGACCGACAGCCGCCGTTATCTCATACAACATGACCACAGTCAACATACTGTAGCTGTAGTAATGGGCAATCTAACACAGCGGCGTGTGTTCCTGAAGACATTGAACATACCTTTTCACTCTCAGTGTCAAGAGCTGATGTAGCCTCGTCAAGCAGGAGCACTTTTGGATTCCTGACGAGCGCTCGTGCAATGGCAACACGCTGCTTCTGACCGCCACTCAACTGTGTACCTTTGTCACCGACGTTCGTTTCATATTTCTATCACAAATCAACTTCACTACATCCACAACCATTTTACCCGTACCAGCGATCATCAAAACCCTATGTAACAGCAACTACAGAAACGACACCAACACACGTACACGCATACAACCGCAAAGACCGACAAAGTTAACGTGTCTGGCATTAAGCAATCAAAACTTCACAGCAAGCACTTGTTCTAAGTTCTCTGCACACTGACAAGCATTTGATGGATTTTCATATTACTGGTGAACCCTGTTATTACAATCACATTTTAACTTTTGTTTCGTCCTCATTATATTTCATCTAGCAAAGTATAGCCAAATTATTCTCAGACATGCTGAATCCACATTTCCTGTGCTACCGGGTCTAAACACAAGACTTACCAATGGCAGAGAATCCACAAACGTGTGGATGTTGGCCATGCGAGCAGCTGTAATGACCTCGTCCATAGTAACCTGGCGACCGTTGTCACCATACTGAATGTTCTCGCGGATGCTGAAGTCAAACAGTACTGGTTCCTGCGAGACGAGTCCAATCTGTGAGCGTAGCCACTGAATACCGAGGTCTCGAATGTCATGACCATCAACCATCTACCAATGCATCCAGTGCCAGTACAGTTAGCCGTAGTACAAAAACACACACATGCCTTTAGTGGGCCTGATAGTGCTATGGTTACTGTAATGGTTAGGGCGCTGGACTCGAGACTCAAAGGTCGCCAGTAGTTGTATTTCCAGTGACTTGGTGTGATCTATAATCCCAATTTCATGGTCATGTTTTTCAAAATGTTACATATGTTGAAAACAATGCCTTTTCCACAATAATTACTGATAATACTGATAATTCTCCCAGAATAACGTATTATGAAAACTAATAGCACAGAAAAAAATATATAATAAGCATTTCAGACTTAGAGCAAAATGATTTCACGCAATGTACAAACTACTGACTGACAATAACACGCTCTCACCATGCTGTGTCATTAAACATCTAGAAATGAAATAAGCCAGTAAGTAAAAGCCAACTGTCACAAAGCACGTGAACAGTAATGCACGTTTCCTTGACAAGAAATCACTTTTAGTAAAACTTTTTTGTTAATAACTTGGCTACAGTGATCTTTTAACTAAACTTTTTAACTTTAGTTAAATTTAAGCTTCAACTTTTAAAAAATTAACTAAGGGTTAGTAACGTTTTTTTTAATTTTTGCACATCACTGTTAAAACTGCATGCTAGCTCACGATCTGTCCAGCAGCAGGGTCGTAGAACCGCTCCATCAGCTGCACAGCCGTACTCTTGCCACACCCAGACTTGCCGACCAGCGCCACTGTCTGACCTTGCTCAACGTTCAGGTCCAAACCGTCGAACACGGCAACAGTACTGCGAGTAGGGTATGAGAACTGAACGTGTGTGAAATCGATCTTTCCAGTACACCATTCCTGTCAAAAACAAACAGATTTCTTTTACGATACTTGCTATAATATTTTCGATACTGCTACATTTCCTGATCTGCAGGTATCTTACTGAAATCAAATAACAGTAGGCTATAATGACCCACCAAACTAAAATCCAATGGGGAACTCTCCAACTGTGCGCTGAGAACCAGCTGCGAAGCCAGAGATCTTAGCGAAATACTGATGCAGTCACTCCCACCAGGGCACCAAACGCAAGCACATTATTAAAATAAGACATTTTCAACCAATATCTCGCTATATGCCAGAAACAGTGCAGAACAGGGACGCAGTTACAATCTAAGACTAACGGAAATCGTATCAAGTGGTGCTATTTTCAATGACCTTGACTAAGTGACCCATAACTAACCTGTTTTCTATATTTTGCCTTTCCTGTTTTTGCAATGGGTGGAGCTAGAGACTTCAAATTCGGTAGCTATGTTGAATACAGCAGCTCCTAGTCTACAGAAGACAAACCGTCCCTGCATGGTCAGGTCAGTTGACCCACTTTAAATATTAGAGGACCCAATCATATCTCAGAAATGGCTGTGTCAAATTTCGTACATAGGTAGGTGATATCAAGTGTTTGCCTTGGCATGACAAACTGGCCCCTAATGGACGTGATCAGGTTCACAGTGTCCACTGCATACTAACACTAGCACATGTGTTCATGGTCACATGACTTCTATAAACAAGGTGTCGCCGTAACGGGACGTAACCGTACTGGCCCGCCGTGCAGTGTTGGCCACCAGACTGCCCACGCGCATGGCCCAACAGCGGCTGACCGCCCACGTGCCTGGCCTACCCGCCCGCCAACAGCGTTATAGATGACGACAGACGACGACGACGACAGAAGCCAGCCAGCAAAACAATACACTGGCCCATTAGGCGGGCCAGTAATAACTGACAATATCTCGAAAAACAGTAAAAGAGACAGAGTTGTAAAAATGGAAGACTAATACGAAATCACACGGGGCCTACCAAACAGCACCAACATCAATGCCTTGAAGAGTGATCTTCAAGACCACGTTGTAGCAGTCTCAAACCTTTCTAGCTCCAATATCGCAGGAAATTTATCAAGTATTAACTACGGCTATGATACACGCGAATCCGGAAGCTTATATGTGCTGTGCAATTTCGACCTGAAGTACTTGACAAGGTCACAGGCAATAAAGTCGACTGTAAACATGGTAATATCTCTGAAATGGTAAAAGAGAGAGAGAGATGGTTACACTGGAACACAACTAAGAAATCATACACAGCCTATCCAACAACAATGACTTCAAGGTCACTTTCGATGTTTGAAACCACTAACATAAATGATACATGGCACCATTTCTCACGACCTTCACCGACTTTCAAGGTCATTTGCTTATTAGATTCCATTTTAAATGAGATTTATCGTACGTCTGTACAGCAAATGATGTCCCACGCTGCACAGTCTGCAATAGCTGAGCTTCTCCTTAAAATGCAAAAATGTATAATGAACACACGCAGCAAACTGCTTCGTTATTACATAGTGTCAGCACGCAGTAAATGCCAGTGTTTTTATGAGGGCACAAGTGTTTATTACTGCTGCATTACAGCTGTTCTGAACAACAAGACCTGCAACCATTTTGAGGCTTTTGCATTAGTTCATTTATTTTTGATGCTGCTAATCACACTGTAATTGCGTTTATTATTGCTCTAAAGTTATTCCTGTAACTGTAACTCACCGGCAGTTCGCCGTCTGTAGAGTAGCTGTCAATTTCTGGCTCTCTGTCAAGTAAAGCAAATATTTTAGCAGCTGCGGCTTTGGCTTTGCCATAGTCTGGTGCAAATTGGCTGGCCTGACCAACAGCCATTGCTCCGAAGATAATTGCACCAAATGCCCTGCAAGAAATATAACAATATGATGTACATGAACTTGTCACAGACCATTCAAACAAACAAACACAGCAATAGGAAACTGCTGAAAATGTTTCCCAGTTCTTGACCGACTGACCACGAACAACAACAACAATTTTCACGGCTATTACTCAGGTCATCCCACGTTAGCTGGTACCCGGTGGATTTGTTTGGATCAAAGCTTCACTGCTTGCATGCCCTCGCTGACGACAACCACCACATTTTGATAGGCGACAAGACATCATGTTCAGTCACGTTTAAACGCTACCGTGATAAAGACGGAGGAATACTAATGCTAAAAGTAGTCAAGACGAGAATGCACCTAGTGAAGAGTAGGTGACTTGCACTCAAGAACAAGAACAAGACTCCAGTGACAATGAAACTTTTAACTGATGCAAACGATTCACACTCAGAGCTAAGCCAATCATTCAAGTTAGTTAGTTAGTTGGAGTTTTA
>Ga0209363_1002206_pt1 | contig 10093 bp, 8 predicted proteins | sample WorMetexBAHAMAS3_FD_187385 | JGI IMG/M metagenome (GOLD analysis project Ga0209363, IMG submission 187385) | Marine gutless worms symbiont microbial communities from Max Planck institute for Marine Microbiology, Germany - Inanidrilus exumae... | ecosystem: Host-associated > Annelida > Digestive... | reverse complement strand
CCCCCCCCCCAAAAAAAAAAAAAAAAAAAACTAAAGCTAGGTTTGGTAGCCTCCTATGACCTCAGGCCTGGAAATGGAGAGGGCCAATTCTGGTTTCGGCACTTCACAACTTTGTCACTTACTTACTTAGACATTTACTCACTTACTTACAGCACCGGAACACAGACGGGGCCGTTATAAATGGAGCTGGCGGTGATGGCTGCATTCCAAATCAACACAATATTATAATGATGAGCAAAGGTATCATTTTCCTAACTTAACAAAACACTTCCTTTGTCCAATGTGAGTGAGCTACCAGTGTGTCACTGTCAAGTAAGGAAGCAATGAGCCAAAGACCTGGAATCTGCCAGCCTTTCTAGCAGCAGCCGCCCAGTCTTCAAAGACTGTATGTAGCTGTGCCGCTGGCATCAGACTGGTACAGAGGCGAGCAAGTGTGCATCGCTGGATAAGAACACTCTGCAGCGTGTCATACTCCGCTTCCACAAACGTCGACTTCTCGCGCCAACGTTGCCAGACCGACGCCACTCCAGACACGTCACCACTCATCACATTCATACAGACACAAGTACTCATCAGTCATTTACCTACAAAATGGTGTTTGATTTAATAGACGCTAGTCTGCATGACTTTTTCATAGCACGCTTCAATGAATTTAGACAAGGTCAAGATTATAAATTGTACTTCCCAAAGTGCAAATCAAACATAAGATCTAATAGCTTCAATTACAGAGTCATACGAAAATGGAACTCACTCCCAAGTAGCACTGATTTTACATCACTTAAAAAATTTCATAAATCTCTGGCCTCTGAATTACTGCTCCCATATTGTAAGGTATTTTTTATCTAATCAACGTAAGTGGCCGATCGGTCCTTTTGTTCAATAAATTGATGATCAATCGACTCAAGTGAGCATAATATTGACGATGAAGATCTACGAAAATCTAAGACATGTTTCACTAATATTTCGATCACAGCAAACTTTACTAGCTTCTACCCGCTGCAACGCAACGATTAAGGTCCGTTTTTCCACCGCAAATTAATCTCCCATTAAGGTTAATGGGAGATAACTCCCATTTACTAATGGGAGTTAATCGAACATTAACGTTAATGGGAGATTAATTTGCGGTGGAAAACAGGTCCTAAACAAGAGATGAGTGGCTTGTATATTAAAGCCAAGTCACCTACGCCACATCTGATGCATTAATACTCACTTAAATAGCAGTGACGCGACTGTCTCCATCTCGGACAGACACTGAAACCTCATCAGAGACGGATAAAGACTCCGACAACTTTCCTCTTGAGCTACACTCAGATCACGCAGCACTAGACACCTGCGTGCACAACAATCAACGTCATGTGCAAATTATGACAGCGATTCCATAAAGAAATTACAACGTGACGTCATTCTACTCATTTTCCACAAAATAAAAAATCTGAAATATACTTTTTGCCTCCATTGGAATTTTGCGGAGATCTTTGGCAACACCAAACTAGAGTCCCTGAGGTGTTGTATGGCATTGCTTGCAAGATCCTAGGTTTAGTCGTCTTAGTAGAACTCTGACTTGTGACAGACAGATGGACAGACAGACACATGATGACGGCAAGTACTGTGCTAGCATAGCGTTGCGCTGGTAAAAAAGGATAATATGGAGATGATGTAGGTAACACCACTAAAGAGTACTCTGGTGTTTTCAGCCTAATTTTTTTATCTTAATGGACCTATTGCTGCCAGCAAGAGCATGCAGGCTGTAAGTTAGTTACTTGGAGTTTAACGTCCCTTTTCAGCACAAATAATGATGGATGAGAGATGAAAGGTCAGGGGTGGAGAGCTATCTCTCTCTACCCAGCAAAGGAAGGCCAGTGATATATTACCTGAACTCTGGCAGCCTTTTTGTTCAGCAGCCACCTAAAAAGGGAAAGGGATCAAAAGGCTCATTTAAATTAGTACGCTAGCGCCTACAACAGGGGGAGACAACTATCACACCACAAAACAATGCTACAGACGACGACAGATGACAGACGCCAGACAGCAAAACAATACTGGCCCAATAAGCAGGCCAGTAATAAAATAGTAGCAGTATACAGGTGTGCTGAGTGACTTGACTAACCTGGAAGCCGAGAGACTGTCATTGAACAGCGAATGATCACGCTGCTTGAGACCAACAAGACTACTGTAGACAAGCTGGTTGTAACCACAGCCAGAGTCTGACCTAGATGTCAACATACAGCTCAGATGAGCAATGCCGTCTCACAATGCCACACACACAGACAGACACATACACACATTCAACAGCTCTGTCTAGTTACTATGTCCTAACTCTACGAGATATCTTACAGTATATGATAGCAAACAACGAACAGCAACAGCAGAAGCAACTAAACACAAATAAATTAAATAAATAACAAATAACACTAGATGCATGGCAAAGCCCAGCGTGAGCCCAACCGGCATTCTGTTATTCTAGACTGTAAGCTCGTGCCTCTACTTAACACGTCCCAAAGTTTGCCTGCTGTCTGTTATATAATGCAGTATGGCTGGCAGTGTCTCCCAATGCAAAAATATAGGGGTGGGCAAAATCTCGCCAACTGTTCTCAGCCATTTCTGGACCAAGTTCACTAACTTTGGGGGCATGTAAGGGAGTCCCTGTAGTGTAGATTGACAAATTTCTTTCCTATTGTTGATATCATGTTCTGCTGCAGAGATATGTTCGGTCAAAGATCAAAGTCAGTCCCAAAAATGCGTTTTTTTGCCTCCAGCCCGTGAAGTGCAAATGCCCGGGGAGTTCGGACCAAATTTTTCAAATGGCAGTCATACGTGAATATTCGTCCAAGTTTGGTTGAGACCCGTTCAGTGACCTCAGAGATTAGGCGTCAAAAAAGAAAGAAAAAACCACAGCTATAAAATGTAAGCCCTTCGGCATCGCGATGCCGTGCAGGCTAATAAAATAATAAACACATGACAACAGAAATGCAATGACAATGAATAGTGCCGCCAATTACCGTGTAGCAAGTTCAAGATCCCACTTGCAGTTCTGAATAGCTGCTTCATACTGAATTTCACGGACACTATCGACATTTGCAAACCCTTTGACAGTGAGCCCTTGAAGATATGTTTCAAGCACATGACTGCAGCCCAGACTTTGTAACGCCTTGTAACAAACAACAACTACAATCGTTTTTTGCTTCCAGTTTGGCAATAGGTAAGAATTTTTGCATGAAACAGCATGCATTTGTATAACTTGCACAATATACATCAGTGCTCCAACGTAAAAGACACACATACCTTAGCAAGGTCAACTTGCAGAGCGGCAGAGGGATTTGCAGACATCTCCAGGTCATATGAGCCAACGGCTCTGTTGTAATCATTCTCATGCTCATACAATTTAATCCTGCAGCACCGTACAAAAACCAACGTTGCGCAAGTTACGTCATGTTTCAGCTCACAACCAATGTTGCCACTACTCAATATCAGACGGGAAGAGAATTACACAGTCAGGTTTTGGGTAAATGGCAATCCCATACGCACCCAGGTCGACTCAACCTTCGACCCTCCGTGGGATGGTAAATTAAGTACCAGCCAAATAATGGCGATGCTCTGCGGCTGGGAGGGTAACAGCAGACTTGGCAAAAGGTAACGGTAGCCTACCGCAGGCTGGATGACTTAAGTCACCTGCGGGCTGACTGCCTGTACATCGGGATCAGCTCCAGGCCCAACGCTCGGTAACGAGTACGGGAAGTAAGTAAGTAAATTTATAGAGCGCAGTTAACGGCTAGAACCTCTAATGTGCTGAATGCACAAGTATCAAGCGTGAAGCCGTTATCTCTATACACTCGTCAAACAGTCTGATGTTGATCACGTCGACAAGCAATAAACTGGCATCACTCACCGAGAGACAGTGCTTCCACGGCGATCAGTTCCACAGCCATAGATGCCATCGGGGTCACCAACTGCACGATATGCCTCGTTCATCAAGTTACTGACGCTTATGTTAGACTTTGCAGCAACATTCTCCAAATCACTAATTGTAACGTCCGATGAGCATACTACATCACCAGCCGAACCTCGACTGGTCAACTGTTGCCTGCAAAACACAGCAAATTATATACGTGATTGTTATTATTACTGTTATTATTACGCCACATCACACGCAGAGCACAGATGCGGCCTATTGAAACAGATGTCACACATAGCGTGGTCTGTGTGTCTGTGAATATGTCACTCTGAAGTACTGTGCAAAAACGGCTGAACTAATTGAGATGCCATTTGGAGGGCTGACTCATGTGGGTCCAACGAGTCATATATTAGATGGGGGTCGAGATCAAATGAATCCATCCACAGTTGGGTTGCTTGAAAGATGAATGTCCCCTTTCAACACAAAAATAGGCTACATTGGAGACAAGGTCTTGGGTGGAGATTTAGTTCCATCAGGTTAAGGATGACCAATGATACAGTAACCTCCAGACTTTGTTGCCTTTCTGCCCAGTGATGACCCAAAATGGGAAAGGATAAGGGAGGCCACGAGGGATGACATGTTGGCAATTTGAGCATAATGTTAGCTGTGTAGGCGAGCCGAATGAGATGCTGTTTGTATATGTTTAGGAGGCTGACTCATCTGGGTCCAACGAACCATGTATTAGATGGGGGTCAACATCGGACGAATCCATTCGCAGCGACGAGAGGTGACAAATTGGCGATGCAGCCTTTTGCCAAATCACATTGGACACTGGGCTAGAACATCAAGATACTTAGTATAAGACAATATACGCCGAAAAGTGACAAACCTTGTGATCTCGGCCCAGACTTCAATGTACAGCAAACATGTGAAGTAAGATGAGACATTCACAGCAGCATTAGCAAGCTGCAGATAGTCGACGTGAAGCCAGAAGTTGTTATCCCAGGCAGTCCTGGCCACAATAGTACACCATCAACATCTACACAAACTCATCCATGACTCAGCCACACTAAACCATCATTAACTACTGTTAGCTTTGACTAAGGACTCATACCTCCCCCATCGACCTCGACCTTTGACCTTGACCTTCCATCAGTAATTATGTAAAAGGCAAAAGGCTTCCCAAACTCGTTGCCAAGTGTTGGGCCTGGAGCTGACCCCCGGTGTACAGACAGGCAGTCAGCCCACAGGTGACTGTAAGTCATCCATCCAGCGGTAGGCTGCCATTACTTTCTGCCAGGCCTGCGGTTACCTTCCCAACCGCTGAGAATCACCACCCCTTGGCCAGTACCAAGTTATACTGCTTGGTAACAGAGGCACATAGGTGTAAAAAACATGCCCAAGGTTGTTATGCAGCTTTTGCCCCAAGTAGGACTTGAACCCACGACCTGTTGATCACAAGTCCAATGCTCTACCCGTTGTGCCACCTTATACCATCAGTACTATAGTTCTAATATAACAGAAAGTGACTGTAAGCAGGTGATGAATGAACCTTGAGTGTTGTTTCGGCTGCTGCCGTAGATATTGGACGACTGACAACAATGCATGTACAGCTCGTTTATCACAGCACATTGGCCTAGTCTGACTGTTACCTACAAACATCAACACTTAACCTCATTTCATTCTCATACTAAATTGTCTCTCAAAAAATAACACTGCTTTCGCTTGCTAGTTAACTTTGACATACAACTGTACATCAACAGATTTCAATAATTTTTGGTAGGAACGTTGCCAAGAGAGCACACAGTCAAATTATGATTTATTTTTCCACTTCACCCAAGTAATGCTTATGCACTACCTGGCAAAACATAAAAACGCAAGAATCACATCCTTTCACTCAAATGTTATATAATTGCTTTTCGAAGAGTTCAAGCAGTTGTTTGATTTCTTCAGTTTTGTTGACTTGCAACTCATATTCACGCTGCTGTAGACTTCCTAAATCTTGTAATCAATTGAGTTCAGCTCTGGCCTGTTGGGGCCATAGCACAGGAGAAATGAAGTTGAGCGTTTTGTGCAGTACCTGTCAAACTGTGTTGCACGCACCATGTGCTGATGCATGCATGAGTATGTTGCTGAAAGGCAAATAATATTGTCGTTGACTATGTGTTTGATAACAGCTAATATTTATTCCAATAGTAAGATATTCCACCAATACTGGCCATTGACTTTTCACTTCAAGCCCGGCAATGGACAACTCCCACTTTTGACACAGTGGGACTATTCTGCTAGAACGGGAGAAGACGGAAAAGCAAGAAAAAAAGGAAAAGCAAGTAAAAAATGAAAAAAAAGTAAAAAAATTAAATTAGCCCCGTATGGAACTGGCGGTCGACTCCTACTTACTGCCAACTTCAAAGTCATGTAATGCAAAAACTAGGACAAAAATAAAAAATCTGGCCCCGATAAGCTTTAGATATTGTGCCCTAATTTAAGAATCCGTGGTCATTTGCCAGCCCCCATTGTAAATGGGGGTGGAGGTAGACTTTGGAAATGGCCAAATTTCCAACTTTCAAAGGCTCGTGAACTTGACCTTGACCTTGGATCAGGTCATACTGCATACCGTCATGCATCACTCATCGACCTCTACATACATACCAAATTTCATCGAAATAAAAAAAAACTTATTGTGGACATACGGACGGGCATTTGAGACCCACTTTATTAGGTCAACTCAGAGGAGTCGACCTAAAGATACTAAAAGATAGAGTAGAAGGTAGGGAAGTGAAAGGATCAGGGTGGACTGCCCCGGCCCACACGGGACATGATCAGATGTAACACCAGTGGATGGAGACTAGACAACAGTGAAACGTTAATTAGTAAGTAATGACCGAGCAGCAGTGAGTGTGTCTCAGCCGTGGTGCAGTGCTTGGCAAAGAACGCTCCGATCTGTCGTGACATAACGTCAACGTGCCGGTCTGAACCACCATGACTCACGATGTCATGTACAACGTACGGCAACATCAGCTCCGAGAACTTTGTCTACATTTCAACACATACACCAACATTCAGCAGCGATGATGCCACGAACTCACGGTGTTCACACGATGATGTCGTTTCCACCACGTCACAAACAGGTAAAGTACACTGCTCTTACCTTGATGCCACAGACGGGAGACAGCAGCTGAAACAGCTCATCGTGAACACTTCCACTGCCAATCAGACAACTCAGCAGCCGACATATCCACGTGTCATAGCTGCCACTGTCTGGACACCAGACAGCTGCTACGTCCACCTCAGAAATGAATTTCTCCACCGAAGACAAATAATTGTGTACATCAGTCATCTGCATTTAACAACATTAACATTGTTCAAACGAGAATTTTAAACACAAAGTCAAAAGCATAAAGTATTTGATAACTACCTCTGGTTAACAGTCACTTTCCTGGCGAACAGGGTCAGCAGGTTCCCCGTCAGTTTTTTCTCCACTCGTTCTGTAAGGAAACCTTTTGGAGAGTAAACTGAGCAGGTTTTTAATAGGCCATAAATAAATAGCATAAATAGGCCATTCAGTGCCATAAAAGGTACTAAAAGTTGATTGATTGATCGATTGAGTTTAGGTTAAGAAATGGGTCTATTCTGGAAGGAATAGATAGATAAAGTCAGGAAGTACTAAGTACATTATTGCCCGTAACCCATACGGGGCGGTATTAAAAGCAGATTTAACAAAATAATAAAGTAATTAAAATGAGAGGCGAGAACCAAGGCTTAGAGCTAACATAAAAATGAGCCTCTTTACTAAAATCAACAACAACATGACTCTCAACATTTTCAAATAAGTCCTTTACAGAAGCAACAGCAAAATAAATTTGACAAATTTTAGGTAATATGTACTTGACTGTTAGTGGAAGTATTTGCTAAAACTGCGGATTGTTTGTAATACATCAGAAAATTTTCCTAACCACAATAATGATCACTGGCTGGCTATTTGTCAACAGCCTTTAAAGGTTGTGGTCAAATTTTACAGAATTTTTGGGACAAGTAACAACCAGATTAGACTGAACTGTCAGTCTTTGCCGAGGGTTTTACAGGCGCAGTGACACATGCCACCCTGTGTGTGTTTTTGGCATGGGAGAGCTGGCGTAAACAAAGTAGTAAGAACAGACGTGCAGCGTAATATTTCTACCACATCAGAGCTTTGACAATATGTTGGGAATTATAAACAGAATTCCTCCTTGGCAACCTGGAAAGTTTCCCAGCTAACCTGAAGCAACTCTAAAAAAGAAAGTCAGTTGGTCAAAAAACTAACAGCAATAGCAGTAGTAAAGGTGAAGTACGAACTCGAACCTTCTTCTTAGCATCGTGTTTGAACGGATGCAGGAATTCAGTCAGTCTGCCATTTGGACATTTTGCACGGTAACTCGCAGTAAATGTGGAACCAGACTTTGTTGAAAGAAGCTTCTTCAACAGTGTGCTTGTCGCATTAACAACATTCATCCTGACATCGACAGAAGCCATTACGGTTACGTAATAAACCAGATATTTTAGAGACAAAATGCATCCGTGAGTCCACATGATGAACAACATTCAGTAATGTCAAGTCAAGAAACATTACTGGCAACAGTTGCAGCCATTGCACTGTCAAAGATGACAGTTACAACGACAGCCAATCTGTCTTAGAACAGCTGCAAAATTTTCATAAATACACAGAATTACACAGACATCCTAACAGTTATTACTACGAGCGACTGCAGCAAATTAGCACCGTTCAGTTCCTCGACTCTCTGCGATCAATCGTCATCTTACCTGTGAAAACCCGCATCATCAACAGTAAAAAGTCAAGTAAGTGTATAGCAGTTCGCAGAAACTCTGCCACATCGCTACGGGGAAACTCACATGCCATATGAGATCACACAGTGTTACCTGCCACCCGACAGATGTGAGAATCCCGCCTTTACCCCCAGCCGAAGCAGATGCTCGATTTAGCGACCCTGGAGGATGCAAGGCTGAGTTGACCTATGTTACGTGAAAGCGGACCGGCTGGGAATTGAACCGCGACCTGTCCGTCACAAGTCCAACGCCCTAGCACTGAGCCAACCCGCATCAGTTATCCAAAAAGAGTCTCTTACAGAAAAAGTCGAAGAAGGAAGTTCAATGGAACAACCGTCCAACCCCGGTTCACCAGGTAAATCGTCACTAAAACAGTGTTTGTGTGAACCAATAATCAAATTAATACATCTCTTGAAGTGCGTTCAGATCTACACAACACCGATTTGTTCATACGACCATAATAAGACTAACTGTGAGTCCGTAAGGCAGTCGGCGAGCGCGTGAAACATGTGACAGTACTGCTGCATCTTGGCCGAGTCACGCATGGCACTAAGAGCAGACTCCAGCTCAACATTGGCAGGACGACCACAACGTCTTACAAGACCAATATCAACGACGCCGATCACGCCCAAGCAGCACGCTGCCTCCATGACTACATCGCTGCAACGGTTGTCATCATTGGACTGTGCCAACTCCACCAGTTCATGCAGCAAGTCTGACAACAGGCTGCACTGCTTCTCTGTACAAGCACAACACACAACTACAATGCAACCACTCACCACAGCCCTAGTCACCGTAACTTCAACGTCTCTTACACTGTAACTTTCTTTCTTTCGTTCGTTTGCGTAATCTTGTGTTTCTGTCATTGCATTTTATCAGTTTTCATTGCATTATTTTCGTGCACGTTTGTTGCATGATGTTTAATGAAGTATCAGTATCAGTATCCTAATTAGCTGACTGAGTTAACGTTTTACGTCCCACACGACACAAAATAGGTCACTTCGGAGACGTTCTTCCCAGCCAATCTCTTGGCTTACTACTGAAAAACTGAAACAAACACAACAAAAGCAAACAATACAAGAACAAAATGACTGCAGCTAACATGAAAAAAACACACAAATGACAAAGTCTAAATAAGCACACAAAAAGGAATCTAAATCAAACATGTCAGAACTGTTCATGTGTGTGCATATCATTGTGCACAACTGTGTTACTGTAAAACTATAATTAGACTGGAGGTGGCATGATGTAATCGCCTGGCCTGCGTGGGTGAAGCCGCATGCAGGCCGTAATGGAGTGTTACAGACGACGACGATGACAGACGACGACAGATGCCAGTCTGGCCCTCCTACACTATGTGCAGGCGGGCCAGTAATT
>Ga0209363_1002204_pt1 | contig 10099 bp, 7 predicted proteins | sample WorMetexBAHAMAS3_FD_187385 | JGI IMG/M metagenome (GOLD analysis project Ga0209363, IMG submission 187385) | Marine gutless worms symbiont microbial communities from Max Planck institute for Marine Microbiology, Germany - Inanidrilus exumae... | ecosystem: Host-associated > Annelida > Digestive... | reverse complement strand
GAATGATAGGGCCAGGGAGCAAAAGGGCCAGGGAGTGAATTGGCCAAGGAGCAAAAGGGCCAGGAGCGAAAGGGCCAGGGAGTGAATTGGCCAGAGAGTGAATTGGCCAGGGTCCTATTTGCCGATTCGCTACTGGGAGCGAATGGGCCCGGGAGCGAAAAGGCTATGAATCTTATGGAATCATTGTTAGAGTTAGTAAGAGTAAATAGCGCTTGAGTTAACCCCGCACTTTTACCCTGCAATTTACCCATTGTCACACATTCCCGCATTTTACCCATAACGGTTCACCACGTTCGGCATTACGGTGTTTGGCACTTTGGCCCCTACCTGTTAGATCAGTATGTGCATGCCAGTGTTCCACAGTATTACTAGTAATACAACTGTTCAATGGATGATAGCAAATTATGACCGCCTACAGAATCAACCTTTACAAAAACCGTTTGATTACTTCCACAGGGTGTACCCACGTTTCAGGTGGCTTTTGTGGAAATATGTGTAAAATGCTTCTTTGACTTAACAGTTTGTATTACTTACGTGTAGGTTTGTGAGGAGCAGCATCAAGAAGAAGAAGTATTTCTACTGTCAGTGAATCTTCTTGATCGGGTTCTGACATCAGTTCAGACCAAAAAGTCGCGGCTACAGCTACTTGGCTGTGTATGCTTGTTCATTGCATCAAAGCTCCTTGACACTGCTCCTCTTACTGCCGAGAAACTGGTGACGTACACCGACTTCTCCATAACCACCAACGATTTGTTGGTAAGTTTCATGTTTTGATCATCTTATGTACTGCCAGTGAAATTCAGTTTGTTAGTCCACGATGCAATCCATGTGTGTATTTTCTGTCACTTTTAAAGGTGATGCGTGTTTACTGGATGTTTGTGAACCAGTGCAGTGTTTTCCACGACTGCATTACTTGTACTCAGTAATGTAATAAACTGTTGTATCTGCACAAGTGTAATACGTTTACGGCCAGATTTTCCACCACAGATTAATCTTCGATTAACGTTAATTGGATATTAAGTTCCATTGATTAATGGCAGTTAATCTGCCATTAACATTGATGGAAGATTAATTTACGGTGGAATCCGGCCACTAAACCTGGCTTTTCAGTTGTTAACTCTAGCTATCGACCACACAACATGCTCCTTGACCTTCCTTATAGGGGAGAATACAATGACTTATGGCTTGGACATCATAAAACTCGAGATGAACCAGAGCTGCATGGGATGTCATCGTTAGAACATTTTCAGAATTTTGTTTTAATGTTGTGTAGGCTGGCGAATTTGAACCTTAGCAGTTGGAGGCCATTTTTGGAAACTTTGGTAACAACCTGTAGCCAGTGTTATGGCCCTCTCCCATCACCACTTGATTATCAGAGCATTTGAATAAGCCATGTTGGCAGTTTTCTCACGTATTTATAAAAACTGCAGATTACCATTGTGTGCGGATTGTGTTCGACACCAGGAGTGGGAGCTGTTAGTCCTGCAAGTCCTGAGGTACGACATATGTGCTATCACTCCGCACGATTTTGTTGACCTACTACTGTCGCGTCTGCCAATCAGCCATCAGCACGCCGACACTGTACGACGACACACACAGACCTTCATTGCCCTGTGTGCCACTGGTTCGTTCCATTTCTCTTCGTTTCTGAGACATTTAAACTCATCACTGCTTTGGTACATGGTAGGACAACCACTGTGGATAAAGTGCTAGGAGTCGTATTGAGCAGGGGAGTTTGAGTACATCCGCAATATTTCTGGTAGGCCATGCTTTGCAGTGATAAGGTGAGAAGTACTAATCAACCAGGGTCCCTGACAATAGCATGGATTCTCCTCACTTTAGTGACTAGGTGACAAGAAAGGAATTTGGTATGCAATAAGTCCTGCTTTGGCTGACAAGAAGGTTTTTGTGCAGGAGCCAACGGATACAACGGATGGTTGATATGATAGTAGTGATTTGTGAACATCATACCTTTACACAATGACAAACAATACAGAGACAGTGCAGGTATCATTGATGAGGAGAACTCCTGCGTGTGCTAGTCCTATTGGAAAAAATATGCAGGCTTTGCTGTACAAAATCCTCCAATTCTTAAGTTGTGATGCTGGCTAACAGTATAAATTGGCCGTAAAACAGTGTCGATGTTGTTATATCTGTAAGCAACAACAACCACCAAGCATGGGTTTCAAAATGGACCTGACATGGTCAGTATCGACCAGTGCATTGGCATTTTTTCCAATGGCAGCAGCTCGCGGCAAAGACAGCGCTTGCAGTGTGGTATTTTGTGCCTATACATGAAGGTATAAAATATTAGTTAATTTTAACATTTTGTCTTTCTGTGAAGTAAACCAATTATTAGATCACATCGCATGCATATCATATTTTGCCAGTTGCTGCAGATGTCTGTTTGCCTGTCTGTCTGTCTGTCTGTCTGTCTGTGTTGGTCACACGAATGTAAACTGCAAAAACGGCTGAACAAATTGACATGCCGTTTAGGTTGACTCACATGGGCCTAAAGAACCATACATTAGGAGATCATTCCGCGGTAAGGGACAGTTTTAACATTTCCTTATCTGACCCGTTGAAAAGCATCGGGAGACTCTGCTGTAGTGTATGCAGCAAGAGTCAGCAATGGCATAATGGCCGACTGCATTGCTCCCGACTGGTCAATGCCATGTCACAGTGTCCCCATGAATCAATCCATGAATATGTGCCCCCTGCCTGCAATGTGTTCTTTCGTCAAAGTTCTCTGAGCACGTGTTTTAGTTAGGACAGGCAATAAACGTATGCATGGTTTGTTGTAGAGTTCAGCTTCATCATGCGTCCGCCATCGCTGATTGCTGCAGGGTGCATATGTTCAGCCGTCAGTGGCCTGGAGGACCAAATGTGCAACAGAATTATTAAAAAACTACACAAAATCACAGCAATTGATGAGGTCAGATCAAATGAAGCTCCTATCTGGTTAATTTTTTTTTCTAGTGTGAACAACTTTGGAAGAAGTGTAGGAAGAAAATTAACTTCATCTGTTAAAAGATTGTGTGTTATTTGCCATGGGGAATATTACTGCTAACTTAAATGTTATGCGTCATTTCTTTCACCAGTGACAAGACAGGCATGATGGACCGAGATGCAGGCAGACTGTGCTTTGGCCTGCTAGTAATGGGGCTGCATAAAATAACTAGAAGTCAGCATTCACAGGAGGGTTATGACCCGTGCTGGCAATGTTTTTATGCCTCATGACCTTGACCTTTTGACCCGAAAATAAGTGTGCTTCACGGACTCGTGGTGGACCATGTCTGTGTCAAGTTTGGTGCATAGGTTTTTAGGTCGACTCTCCGACAGAGTCGACCTAATAAAGCCGATCTCAAATCAAATGTCCATCCGTAGGTACGTACGTACGCACATCCGTCCATCTACAAAACGTTTCTTCAATTTCAATGAAATTTGGCATGTAGGTAGAGGTCGACGAGTGATGCACGATGGTATGAGGTATGACCCGATCCAAGGTCAAGGTCATGAGCCTTTCAAAGTTGGAAATCTGGCCGTTTTCAAAAGCTATCTCCTCTGCCATTTACAATGGCAGCTGGCAACTGACCATGGATTCTTAAACCAGGGCACAATATCTAAATTTGATCGGGTCGGATTTTTGATATTTGGACTAGTTTTTGTGTCGCGTTGCTTTGAAGTTGGCACAAACGTCAGTTGCGAAGAGAACCGTCAGTCCCTGTACTGGGCTAATTTTTCAATATCGTGTGGAAAAACAGACAGAGACAGATAGACACACATAAGCATCTTACCCACGCGACTGCCATCTGCGTGGGCTATAAGTTATCCTGTAGCATAAATTGAGGCTGTGAGTGTGACAGTAAATGAGGCACACTTTAGTTAGTTGGATGACAGACGGCATTTGGCCTCTAAAATGATTAGTTTCACATGTCCTCAGACGTTCTGTGCCGTAACATTTGAGGAAGACAACTGAAAGTAGGTCTAGCTAACCCTGGTTCAGCCGTACAAATGCCACTAAAATGGAGGCAGTAGCGGTTTTCTGTAAATGGCAGTTGTTTGACTTTTCCAGGACTGCATCCGATGCTGTCAGGAGCAGATTGAACAAGCCGTAGCAATGAGCTTGCAATCAGAGCAGCATGCAGGTGCCCCGGAGTCATCATGCAATCAGTATCCGTCATCTTCAGTCATTGCCAAGACAGCAAACTCCGTAGCCGTAGAATTGCCGACAACTCCAACTGACATTCGCGAAGTTCACCCCGACTGATAGTGACAGTTGCACTATTCATCTTGTTACTGTAGTTGTACACGGTGGTGCAGAACAGTGGGAATTGGGGCCATTAATTTACCACACTATATCAGCAGGAAATATTATACATAACACTTTAGGACATTTGCGAATACAGACAGTGGTGCTATTGTAATTTTTAAACTTTTGATTTAATAAAACCAATGAAATGCTGCTTTGATTCTGAATGGATTTTTAGTGTGAAAGAACATCTTTTACCGGTATGTGAATGTTTTCATTCCAAAAGTTAACTGGCAGCATTCAGTTATTGCGGCAAATAATGGGTAGTGTCACCGTCACGGATGATTGTTTTGGTGACCTCTACACCTTTGCCGAAGTTTATGCAAATTGTTTATCTGGGGCTCATGAACAAATTGGTGAAATGTAATGAATTTTTTGGTTGGAAACACCTCTTCAGGTCAGGCACCTTAATGAATATTCACATGTGATGGCTCAAATGACATGAATCACACAAATGGTTAAAATTGGTAGAGAATATATCTCAACTGATCAGATATCCCACCATTTTGTGCATGCACAGTGAAACTACAATAAGGTCACTCAAGATTTTGTCAAGTCATCAAAATTTCAAACCCTTCTAAAGTTTCTGGGACTATGGAATGACAACGTACTAAAATCTGGTGATAAAACAGCAATTATAAATGCAAAAAATCTGCAGTTTATACATAAATGTTAATGGTGACAGATCAAACCATGAGAAAACCATCTAACAGGCAATATTACTCGGCAAGCACATCGACATTCAGGTGATGTGATGGTGAGTAATATAACCTTTTTAGGATTTTTATGGTTTTTGATCTGTCTATTAATGTTGTCTACATTCTGCAGTTTTTTGCATTTAAATTGAGTACAAACCATTACTACTTGCTAGGCCAGCTTTTGCACCACCTTGTATGTATATAATGGTTTTGAGCTATTTCTATAGTTGATGCATGTGTTCATATCGTGTTGCATACTATCAAGAGGAATTTCTCATATTAACGTTTAGGAATCCATTGTTACTGGCACAAATGAAATGATGTTACTGTACTGGTTTTTATCGGGCTCAGATAACTCAAAGTTGTGGATTGACTTTTTAACATTTTGGAGAAGTATGGTTTAGTACCTGGAACTGTTCATTGGATTTTGGAATGATCCGGAATTTCGGATATAGTAATGTTTTCTGCAGACCCTTGTTGACACTATTTGCTTGGTGATGCCTTTGCGAAGGTTTGAACTTCGTTGAGTGTTTATATCTCCAATAAATGAGAAACTGTGGCGTACGGCGGCCTTTATATTTTAACTGCATATCTTTTTGTACAGTTCAGTATATCGTCATATGTTTAAATGTGAGTGCATGAAAATTAGATAGTCTGCTGTGCTGTTCAGACGTGCATAATAAGCTGATTGAAATAACATTTTGCTTGTTAAGTTTTAGTTGCATAAGTTATAAGATTTGCACTAAGTTTTGGAGCTCATCGCATGCATTGCATAGATGTGGCCTATTACTACATGTCACATAGTCTTTATGTTGGGAACATGGTTGAGCTGTGCAAAAAAACGAATAACCCAATAATTGCTCCTACCGTACCGGTGGGTCATCTTGATCCCCATTTAACACAGTTCCTAGGGCCCTCAAGAGTCAGCCGTCAAACGGCATCTTGATGGGTTCAGACGTTTTGCACAGCTCACCTGTGTCCATCACACAGACCATGCTACATGTGACATCTATAGCAGTAAGCCGCATCTATCACTGCATGCAGACAATGCAGCCTAAAAAGTGATACGGCAAAGTTCTTCTTTGCTGTATCACTTTTGGTGTACATAACATCACAGTTATCAGCAGTTTCTACTTAAAGAGCTGTAGAAGTGCATTAAAATGTTATTTGTCCCCCCTTGCCACACCCTCCATTAGAACACAGAAATCCCCCTGCGTCAAAGTGACCCTCTGCCTCAATGTCTATGGCACCTAAACGTCATGTGCTTGGGTATGAGCCACTGCAAGCCCACATTTCTAGTTGTGTTACTTTTTACCGCGCGACGCTAGTGCAGTAATGTGCTACGACCTGATGTTTGTCTGTCTGTCGTTTGTTTGTTCGTTATTGTGGGCAGCAGTCTAGCCTACTCTAGACCCCAGCGCTGAGACCAGGGAGAGGAGGGGAATTGGTAAGCGTGTGTTAGTGTGTGCGTGATGTGTAGGGCGTAGGAGGGGTATGTAGGCAGTGAGCAGCTTGTTGGGTATTTCTATAGCGCATTCCTTCTAGACGTGACCTACCGTCTGGCTAGCCATGACTGCTGCTGTTACTGACCCCAGTCCGTAGATAGCTATGCCTATCAGCTTCAGCCTATGCCGGCGCGGCTGACAACCTTAATGCTGCTAATCAAGGTGTCTTCAACGGTCAATGGTCACAGATTATACAGGACACCGTCGAGCCCTTATTTCCGGCCAAGGAGTATTTCCCTGTCCATCATGTGCATCCGAATTATTTGAATTTTTTGTGGAGAGCAAACGCACCACGACCGAGTTTTGAACCCTGACACTTAGGTGCGCCACGCTTCATTGCACATGGCGCCCGAGTGCATTGACCGCTGGGCTATGTGGGCAGGTCTTGTCTGTCTTGTCTCGAACCCTTTGAGCGGATTTTTGACACAGAAGCTACTCTCGGCGCGTTCTGCAGTGTGTTTTAGGAGGATTTGGGATATCTCCAAAAATAAGGGCAGGTAAAAATACCTCTGGAACCTTCTCCGAAACTGAACTGTGCCAATTTTAATGCCTTTTTCAACTGGGCGTCCACAATCGTAGATGTTGTCAGCTTAGTTCCACCATCGCAGCCCCTTTCCCCTCTTAACTCAGTCAATTAATTGACCTTCGCAAGCTTATCACACTGAGCGTCCACCTTCGTTTACAACATCTTTGCTGTGACATTGAGCGTCGCGCGGGCCTTCTGCAACAATTGAGCCTCTTGTTGTAATCAGAACGTGCTAATAAAGAGTTGTGGCCATTGCCGTTGGTTTATGAAATTTTGACTAAATGTTTGTTTTTTGTAGTTATATTTTATTTAACACTTTCCGTGCATCGTGTAAATATTGTCATGTTAAATGACTGCCATGTTCCTTGTTTTTCTCGCATGAACTTAATGGAATATATTTGGCAAATTAATGACAATTCAATTTTAGGTTCATGATGATAATTTATTTTGCATTTGCAATCTTAGTGTCATAATTTATTTTGATAGTACATTTTAGTGACATTTGGAGGTTTTCTGCTTATTTTTACTTGTATTTAACTGTAATTGTGCGACATTGAAGTGTTAAAACGAATTAATAAACGATGCTAAATTATAGCAACATAGTATGGCTTTCAGTGGTTATTGTCTACAGTGTTTAATGATATAAAAATTCATATTTGGCAAAACCTGGAGTCATTAACTATAATACTTGGCTGTCTTATAATTATAGACCTATACCCGCACTGATGTCAGTTGCAGGGGTAGAGTTTTCACAATCGTGTTGACAGAGTCGACCAGAGAAAGCCCATCTCAGAATGTCCGTCCGTGCGTCCGTCCGTTTACAGAAAGTTTCTTCGATTTCAGTGAAATTTGGCACGTAGGTACAGGTCGATGAGTGATGCACGAAGGTATGCAGTATGACCCGATCTAAGGTCAAGGTCACGAGCCCTTCACAGTTGCAAAACCGGCCTTTTTCAAAAGCTATCTCTTCTGCCATTTACAATGGGAACTGGCAACTGACCACAGCTTCTTAAACTAGGGCACAATATCTAAATTTGTACGGGCCGGATTTTTTTATATTTTTCTTAGTTTCTGTGTCACGTGACTTTGAACTTGGCAGAAACGTCAGTTGCGAAGAGTCGACCGTCAGTCCCGTACGGGTCTAATTTATTCCAGACGATATCTGAAAAACCGATGCAGCTAGGATCGCCAAATTTGAAATATGAATCTTGCATGATGAGTCCTGGAAACCCATTTATTTTGGGGTCAAAGGTCACGAGTCACAAACAGTGCCGGCGTGGGTCAATGGACTCTTGTGAATTATGGCTTCTTCCAGTTCAAAACTTAACTTTGTGTGCTATAGCCTTGTCTGCCCGTTCTCGGCGCTAAAACTGCTATTTTGGATTGAATTTTTGGATTCGTTGTCATTTACATTAAATGTTGCCAACACGATTGTCATAAATTGTAATTTTTCTGTTATTACTTGGAAAATAAATTTTGATTGATTGATTGATTGATTGTCATTACCATTTACCAAATAATGAACCTGCGCACTAAAAACTTTTGCACTTATCCAATTTTGCATATCGTGTCGGTTACGACGGCCACACTGTTGTTACGCTTGTTTGAGCTGTTGTATAGTTCAAAGCGATACGATTTCGCTGCGTGCGTGCCGATTTAATGCGTTGTAGCTTGGTGTATTTTCAACCACTACGTTGCTGAATATCGGATAAGTCGAGAAGAAAACTGGCCTGCTATACTGTTAACACGCTGGCGTGTAATGCGCTTAGAATAGACGGCAAAGTTGCAACGTTCAGACATGTTTCACCTAACCGGCAAATATTACATCTAAGCTTTTGTAGGAAAGGCAGGCATGGTGTATTTGCAGGTAAAACTGTGTGATCCATGCCTGAGCGCTTTGAGATATACATAGTATATAAAAGGCGCTATATAAATGCTCTTTCTTTTCTTTTCTAAGCTAAAAACACTGAGAAGAATGCGACCTCAAAGGAAACATCATTAGGCCGCATCGCGTGCACGCAATGTGGTGTTGTGTTTGTGTGTGTGTGTGTCTTGGGGACACGGGGGAGCTATGCAAAAATGGCCGAACTGATCAAGATGCTATTTGCAGGAGAGAGTACTGACTTGTATGGGTACAAGGAACCATGTATTAGATGGGGTCCAGATCGCACGTATCCATTTGCCTCCGCGAAGGGTGAAAAAACGGCGATGCGGTCAAATGACACTTGTTGTCTATTTATTACAGGGGAGGGGAATGAAACAGACATATAGATTAGAATTAGATTAGTTTGGTCGGTCTTTGAAAGAGGAGAATTGCAATTCCTATATAGTCTGCAAACAGCGGCAGTATTTCATCAGCATTTATCTGACGATGTTTTAACTATACGAAGCTGGTACTCTGGCCCTTATTCGGTTGGTTCGTCAGTACTGCTGTAGTTGACGACGGGCTTTGGATGCCAGGCGCAGTCATCGTGTTGCTTTGAAATGTCCGGGCTTTTATCTATCCACTAGAGAATGAAGAACGAATGATGACAGATGGACGGAGAGAGCTCGGCGGGCAGGGCGATCGACTGACGTCGCAATGAAGGTCGATGAGATTCCGGCGATAGACAGGGTCGTCTCGTGAACAGTTTAGGGTCAGTGACCTTATTGACGTCGCCCCGGCTACGCTGGACATCGACTACGCGCACCTGTCCGGTCCGACGCCGCAGCCACCGGGATGAGAGCAGAGAGACGTAACGGCAGTTAGCAGTGGTCCCAGAATAGTGTCGTTCGGCGTTTGAAATGTGTTTGAATCGGTGAGAGTGACACACTCATGTTCGAGCAAAACAGTCCACGCGATTTAGTTTACCATCCATTACCAACTTGCTGGATCAAAACTATCCGTTTCAGGCCCTATTTATTTATTATGAAAAATCGTACATTAGTACACAAGAACTAAGAAACAATAAGAAAAGTTAATAAAAAAAAATTAAAAAGTTACTTAGTACATAAAAACTCAATAAAAGCATCCAGAACCGAATTACTAAACAAATCTAACTCCATATCACCATGCTTC
>Ga0209363_1002203_pt1 | contig 10099 bp, 9 predicted proteins | sample WorMetexBAHAMAS3_FD_187385 | JGI IMG/M metagenome (GOLD analysis project Ga0209363, IMG submission 187385) | Marine gutless worms symbiont microbial communities from Max Planck institute for Marine Microbiology, Germany - Inanidrilus exumae... | ecosystem: Host-associated > Annelida > Digestive... | reverse complement strand
AATCAATTCAAAGTCATTCCCATGGCCTGTACCCTCCGTACAAGAAACCTCCCCTAATTTTCTGCGACGTCCAATGTGTATTGATAACACGACAGATAACGCTGACATCACTCAGCCAATCACCATCGACTATTGAGTCACGTGACACTGGGCCTTGTTGAATGCAGGAAGTAAACTGCTTGTGCACAGATAGCCAAGCACTTCGAGCAGTATTTTGTGGGCATTCTACACAATATAGCCATCTAGTTTATTTTATGGATTAGTCAGTAACTAAGTAGTTGAAATTTGTTATTTGTGAACGCTTAATGCACTACTCTGGAAGTATGCGGTTGCCAGTATTTATATAATAGGTTATTACTGTGTTCATTACTGACCCACCTAATGGTCCAGTTTTGTTTTGCCTGCTGGCGTCTATCATCGTCATCTGTCATCATCTGTAATGCTGGTGGGCTGGCTGGTCGCAACCTGGTGCGTGGGCAGTCGGGCAGCCAACACTGCATGGCGGGCCAGTCGTGTTACGTCCCGTTAGGGCGACACCTTGTTTTAATACAATTTGAACTTGAAAACCACTTGGTTTTGGGTCACCATGTTGTTTGTATGCATTCACCTCCCCATAGTGTTGACAGAAGTATTACGTTTTTGGGCTGTCCGTCTGCCACGTTCGTCTGTCCATCCGTTCATATGTCCATACATCATGATATTTCATGAATGCCTTAAATAAACAATTTTATGAAACTGACAGAGACTATTCACTAGCCCTTACTGATGACCTGATTCGATTCTGGAACCCTGTACGGGCTCCAAGGTGGTAATGCACTGTGATTCATGCGTTGATTTCAGCGCTATATAAATCGTTTGTGTGTTTACTTCTTTCCTCACTTTGTTCCTTCCTTACTTTTTCTTTTTTGTGCTTTCTTTTATATTTATTTACTTCCCTACTGGTTTACTTCCAGACTTATCTATCTACTTTTTCCAGAATAGACTTGTTCCGTTTCCAGGCCAGAGGTCGTAGGAGGCAACCAAACCTGGCTTTCGTTTTTTTTTGGTGTTAATTTTATGTTGTAGTATATTTTGTTATGGATGCATGTTTGCTGTTTGTTGTTTGTTTTCGTTTTTTAGTACTAAGCCAAGAGATTGGTTTGGAAGAACGTATCTGAAGTGACCTATTTTATGTCGGGTGGGATGTAAAACCTTAACGCAATCAGTCAGTTAGATTCTGGAGGTCAAAGGTCAAGGCCACAACAGGCCATCGAGATGACAAAGGCATCCACATGAAACGCTGGGGTAGTGAAGTCCCATCATCTGGTTTGTTTCTTAATCACAATGTGCATGTTTATTTTGATTCGGATACTATTGTGACTTGTTGCATTTTCTTCCTGCCTTGAATGAATGGATGAATGAATGAAAGATCTGGTGGAAAAAACCATTCAACAAGACAGGTCAATCGACTACTTGCACTTGCATCCTCTTACTTATGCTTTTGTGCCCTGGTGAATAGACAGTCAACTAGCTAACCCTTCTGTGTCATTGTTGTATAGTTTTGGAACAGAAGATTGAACAGGAGGAAGAGACGAACAAATCATCGGCTGATCTTCGTATACGCAAGACTCAGGTCTGATTATTCGTCTTTCACTCACCGAACTTTACTCAACTACAGTGTAATTTGTTATCCGTAAGACTCGCAGGCATGATCCAGTGAGCATCTACCTGCCTCTGGCCTCAGCTGTCACCCAATATTGCCAAAATTTACCTGTGAATTTGTTTGTTAATACACATTGTATCTCAAAAAATAAGACGCTTGATTTTTGGTCATAACTTGATGTTGTCCTTGTACATGTATATCTCACTCTGCAGTTGATTTTTGAAATGTGAACATATAATGTTGTTACTATCATAATTTCTTCCACCACGTTTGGTGGGGGTTTTGTTTTTACTGCCGTTTGTCTGTCTGTCAGTTTGTTAGCAGGATAACTTAAAAGGTTATGGTTGGATTTTGATGAAATTTGTTCAATAAGTATATTATTGACACAGACAAGTGGATTAAATCTTGGAACTGATACAGAACATATTCTTGATACTGTAGATATCGTAAGTTTACCAGCCGGTCATAAATGTTACTACCCGGTGATTACTGGGCATCTCCAATAAGGCTGCTGCTTCTAGTTTTGTTTTATAATTGTTTTTAAGTAACACATTTGCAGTGCATTAGTGACACTGTATTGATTTCAGTGTTGTATCGCAGGGGTATGCACTGTTCTGAGTGACTTTTAGTTTTCCGTAATTTTGTACATATGGCAGCATTATGTAACACATGAAAACATTGACAAAACGTGCTGAACTTCTGCTTGTAGCACTCGACGATCTTGCGTAAGTTCATCGAGGTAATGAACCAATACAACACGGCTCAAGTTGACTACCGCGAGGGCTGCAAGAAACGCCTTCAGAGGCAGATGGAAATAAGTATGTACTTGTTACCGAAAAATAGTGTATTTTTTGTAATGCTAGTTAGGATCACAAGAAGTTATTTTACTGTGCAACAAACGACTTTATTTTTATTATGCTTTTTTGACTTTATACTGCCTGCCATGTCTTATTTATTGTCATTCTAATAGTCTTAGAGTAGATTACGGTATTGATCTATGCTATTTTATTGTTTAGTTCATTTTTATTCACCGCTCGATGCTATGCTAATGCAATGTATGCTGTGGTCCTGTGTCTGTCTCTGTCTGTCTGTCACTAGTCAGAATTGTACCAGATGGCTAAACATACCATCATGCAAACAATGCCACACAACAGCCCAGGGACTCTAGTTTTCTGATTTCAAAGAGATCTCGATCAAATTCGGATGAGGTTAACCAGGTTGGGGCGCCAAATACAGTTGGGGTAGGTTAAAATCTCCAATTTTCGACCAATATCTCACTATATCTCAGAAACAGTGCAAAATAGGGACATAGTTACTATGGAACGCTAATGGGAACCCATATGCACTCTGTTGACTGGTGCTATTTCTAGTGACCTTAAGTGACCTTTAAGTACCACAGACTATCCTGTTTTCTACATTTTGTGTTGCCTTTTTTATCTTCATAGTCAGTAGAGATTGAAACTTCATATTCGGTAGGTAGGTTGATCATAGCAGGTCCTACCCCATAGGTTATAAACCACCCATAAAAGCACTGTGGTCAAGACAAAGTGATCAACTTTAAATTATATCTCTGGAATGGCTTAAGCTAGAGTCGTAAAATTTTGTATACAGGTAGGCTGTATCACTTGTTATGTATCACTTGTTAGCCTTGAGATAACAAACTGCTCCCTATTTTTTTAATTCTGGGGTGCCAGTCATATGGTTGGAATGAGTGAAGCTAGATACTTCAAATATGGTGTGCTGACTGATGCTGAGGAGTACTAGTGTATGTGTGATAGATTACCCCCAAACGGGGTATGTTTAGGGTCACATGACTTAGTCAGATTTTAGCAAGTAACTGATAATATCTTGTTAACAGTTCAAGATATAGACATAATTATTTGCACTGCATAGGAAATCGTATGTGGCCTATCAAATGGCACCAAAACCAGTAACCTTGAGTGACCTTGAACGTCACTTTTGCTGTGAAATTTTTCTGTATCCCACACCTCTGGAAATATGTTTACAACTGAATTGGAAAGTACATGTGATATGTAATTTCAACCATCTTTTCAAAACTGAAGCACATCTGTGGGTCGCAAGCAGTCACGTACACTGTAACTGTGGTAATATCTTGGAAACAGTGCGAGATAACAGACCACTAATAGAAAGTGATTTGTCCTATCAAACAGCGGCAATTGCCATGACCTTGAGTAACCTTCAAGGTTATTCACCTAATGCAAGCCTTTTTAAATGTGATTTTTCATGCAGCTTTGCAGCAGTTGACAAGATTTCAACTGACGTAGCACGTTGGCAGCCCTGGTGGTGGAGGGTGCAGGTTTGGTACTATGGGCGTGAGGTACCCCACATGCTTCTTTTGGGTTTTACCTAAGAGAAACATTCCAAAGCCAGACCCACATGGAAAAGATATTATGCAACGCGAGTTGTAGGCACTGATATGTTATAGGAACTGATGATCAGCAATTACTACACAGTATATTGAACTGATAAATAGGTCTTCGGTTATCACTGAACAAAAGGCAACGATGTCGGGAGGTTATGGTATCGTTGTCCATATTTAACCTGGCAGAACTAAGTTTCCATGCAGTACCTTGTCCCTGATATAGCCTATTTATGTGCTAAAGTGAGGTCGGTTGGTTACTGTATCCTTGGCCAACCAGCCATCATACAGTCTGTCTGCAATAGCTGAGCTTCTTGTTCAGCATTTATTTCTGCATGTATATTTTTATATTTGTTTATCTTATTTAGTTGCACTTCTGATAAGTACTTCTAGTTTCTGTATTTTAGTATGGCTGCTTTTTCTTTGTACATGCATGTTTTAGTTTTAGTTAGTTTTATTGCGTAAATTTTGTTTTTCAGTGTGCTTGTGTAGTGTATTTTATTTTGTGTGCATGTTGTAACTATCGTCGTTATATTTTTCAGCATATAGCTGTGTAGACTGAGTGTCGTCACTGCAAGCATGACTGAAATGTAAGCATTCTGTCACGTGATACACATTGCTGCTTATGTGATTGTCGCAACTGCTCATTGATGACAAGATCATGTGTATGAAATGTAATTCTTTTTGTACGGGAATTTTCGTATGGTTAGAAGGGGGTCATAGAAATGCTAGCCGGGATCATAATCAAATGTTACAGTACAAGCAGTTGTACTTTAAAGATGTGAGGTAGAAGAGTTTATATCTTGCATTATACTTGTATGTATTTATTTGATACTGGTATAAGAGCTTGCTACTTGCCTCAGACGGCTGGCATAAATGGAGCAAATTGTCCCCTTCTGTCAGGAGTCCAGTTTGGGGCAGAGGGGTCAGGTCTGGTACCATGGTGGGAGGACCCCCGGCTGCTTCTTTTGGTTTTACCTAAGAGAAGCATGCCAAAGCCAGACCGATACAGTGAAGGTATTATTATACAACAAGAGTCGTTAGGAACTGATATGCTACAGGAACTGAAGAACAGCAATTATGCAAGATATCACATTGAACTGATAAACAGGTCTTGTGGTGGTTGGTTAGTTATTGTCCTGTTGTAGGCATTAGCATAATAACTTAAATGAGCCTCCCCTGTCATTTCCCATTCTGGGTCGTGGCTGAACAAAAGGCAACGGGGTCAGGAGGTTACTGCATCATTGGCCATCCTTAACCTGGAGGAACTAAATCTCCACCCAAGACCTTGTCCCCGGTATAGCCTATTTTTGTGCTGAAAGGGGACATTAATCTCCCAGCGAACCAACCAACCAACCAACCAGGAGTCCAGTTGTGGATGAAGAAAGTAAAAGACCAGGCCACTGGTTAGGGTTAGTGCTTTATATTTGCTTCAGTACTTTGACAGTGATGGTTGGGTAACAGGAAGGACATCTGGCCCATAAAAAGCCCTGTTCCACTAATCCCCAGAGGTTCTCTTCCACAGAGGAGGATCCAGGCTGACCCAAGTTCACCTGAAAAAAATGGCCAGTAAATGCAAGTAATAGAACTTACGTTTATTTTACATGCAACTGAGAGAGCTCATGTTTTTTGTCCAAGAAAGTTGCCATCTGGCTACTTCCCCAGCAATCTACCTTTGCATCGCTTTGTATTCAAGCTGATGAACGATTTTTCTTCAAAGTACGTTACAATAACGCCCATCCCCTCCACTGTCTACTTCCACCTAAGGTCATTAAAACTCATAAAACCCGTCCTCATGGCCATCCCTTCCAACTCCCCATTAAGACCGCCAGCCTTGATGAATGCAACTTTATATGTACAATGCTATACAAATGTATACAAACTTTACACTGTGCATTGTGTGTTCATGGATATATTTCCAATGATTTATTAACATTGCATCTACTCTCACTCTTTAACTGTTCGCTGTATTCTCTTTTTATTAATCGTGTTATTGGCAGCAGATGTCTGCTTTTAAATAAAGTATATACAATTATACATACATACATACATACAGATCAGTAGTGAGATACAAGTAAGTAAGTAAGTGACACATTTATAAAGTGCCATTAGTCACGTAAGTGAACCGGAGGGACTGAAGTTTGCTACTAGGGAGCATTAAAAGCTGCTTGAAAAGGTGTGTTTTAAGGTGGTGCCGAAAAGAGTTGAGTATCGGAAGAATGGATTGAGTCAGGATAGGAGTTCCAAATAGTTGGTGCAGCTGCACAGAAAGAGTGAGAAGCAAAAAAATAAGATTATTGCAAGGAATTTGTAAGATGTCATAGGGGGAAGATGACCTAAGAATGCAAGAAGGACGGTAAGGAATAAGAAGACGAGAGAGATAAGGTGCGGTTTCTGTATGCATAGTGTTGAAAGTAAGAAAAAGCAAGCTTGAACTTGATGCGCCATTGAAGTGGCAACCAGTGGAGTTCATGGAGTGTGTCGACCAAGGACACACGTAATGGCTTTTATGTTTCAACTCTTCCAGCTGCATTCTAGACCTTTTTTAAACGAGCAGTGTTTTTGGTCTCTTAGTCGAGTTGACTGGAGATTACGGCTGAGACTATGGCTGCAGCAGTAGGCTGATCTAACACAGCACATTATGTGACAAGGCTCGAATATGACAAAAAACAGGACTGTAACACCCGTTTAATATATTCAGACATAGATAGGAGTGAATCTAATGTAACGCCAAGTAGCTTGATGTAACTAGCCAATGGAGTGGCTGAGCCAGCAACATCAATGGAGTGTAGGCCGCTGAAGGACTGAGCTGTGCCAAAGAGAACAGCATGCAACTTGTCAAGGTTTAAAGCCATATCGTTTGTATAGAACCAAACTTGTAATGAAGCCAGACAGGATTTAAAGATGATATGCAATGATTTTTTGGTTGTTAAAGTAAATTGCCCATAGTATGTCTTTAATATGAGCAAATCTATTTGGATATTAAGCAACATCAAAGAATTAGGAAACTTTAGAAAAAGCGCAAGAAAGTGATTTGTTTACTATTGCAAGTGATGATGTCATGCCAGGGAAACGAATAAGAGAACAGGCTATTGGAGTGTTGAGTGAGACATTACACAACATATAGGCATAACAACGTATAAGTAGGTTTTTAAAACATAAAATGGTATAATAAATAACTTCTTATCTAATCTCAAACGCATAACAACGCAAAGGAAACAAGCGCATCCTAACATGACGTCACACATGACGGAAACAGCCAAAGAATAACTATTCCAAAAAGACCAATAAACTTGTACTTTTTAGCACTTTACGGCGTAATTTATCAAAATTTGTTACACAGACGGGTTTATATTGCAGTAAGCAGCTAGAAACTACTTTTAATCAATTTGGTAAAAAATCGTTGCACATCACCTTTAATAGCAGTCAGTTCAGGTGAACGATCAGATGGTGTGAGGGAGCAATATAAAGTTGCGTGTCATCAGTATATTGTTGCTGCTGAACGCCATGTGACTGAGCAATAGCAGCGTTAGAGGTGGTATAGATAGCGAAAAGGAGTGGACCTAGGACTGAGCCCGGAGGTACTACAATGGAGCATGGTACGACTGGTGAGGAGTATTGACCAATACTAATAGACTGATTCCTGTCAGTGAGATAACACTTGATCCAAGACAAAGTTGTTCCCGTAACACCAAAGCTATAACTGAGCCACTGGAGTAAACGAATGTTCAATGGTATCAAAGGTCACATCAGATGTCAGATGTACTAGCTTTGTGTCCGTGGTCTCACAGCCCAGTATGGAATATGATGAGGATCACTGCTGCCCATTGAGCTAATGTTCACGTAAGTAAGTAAAAGTTTTGTTATAATAGCATAATGAAAAGTGTTGTTTCTGACTTGATGCAGTGTGACCCTATCCAAGGTCAAGGTCACGAGCCCTTTAAAGTTGCAAATCCTTCTACTTTCAAAAGCTATTTCTTCCCCCATTTACAATGGGATCTGGCACCTGACCACGGATTCTTAAACTAGGGCACAATATCTAAATTTGATCAGGTCAGATTTGTGATATTTGTCCTAGTTTTTGTGTCACGTTACTTTGAAGTTGGCAGAAACGTTAGTTGTGAAGAGTTGGCTGTTAGTCTGTATTTGGCTAATTTATCTAATTTCATAATTAATCAACTAATGTGATTCTACTGAATGTGTTTTCAGCCGGCAGAGCAACAACAAACGACGAGTTAGAAAACATGCTGGAGTCGGGTAATCCGGCTATTTTCACGCAGGGTGTAAGCAAACATTTCACTACATTATTCTGTCATTTTGGTTTTAAGCAGAAAGCATTTGGAGAGTGCAAATCTTTCCGAGGCTAGCCTTAGGACAGTGCAGTGAGGCACATCGTGTGGGATGGATATCCTATCGTGGGAAAACCGCTAATGTTGGCATGCATGATGGTCTGTCTGTTGCAGATGGGAGGAAATGAGAAAAATCCTGAATGTGGACACAGATCCTGGTCACCAAAAATCTCGTTAATTGTTTCTTGTACCTCTTCAGTAAATGCTACAAAAATTTGTCCATAAGTGTTTGAGTAATCCTACTGACAGACAAAGAATCTGGATCTGGATAGATACATAGCATTGTCCTCTGGAGGTTATAGTGCTACTGTAATAATAATAGTCAATATAAAAGCCCCAGCAAAAGCATAACCTCCTTGGCAGTTGTGATTGTTGTAGGTGGAGGACATTCAGCAAGCTGCAATCTGCTGTTCTGCCTGTTCTCTGTTCATCTGTCCCATGCCCGTAGCTTAAAACACTGCATTTTTAGAACTATGGTTACTATAGAATAGTAACAGGAAACCCTATGATGGAAGTTTAACTGACTGGTGTGCGTGGCTGTATGGCCAACATCAGTGGTTGAAATATCCTCCACTCCCAACAAATTTTTGTCGTTAAAGTCTCACAAACCAAGCACGATAGAGCCATGGATTCTACTACATGTGAATAGCAATTCCTAGGCTGCCTATCACTTGCCATTGTCATCAGTGTCGCCTCGTCAACAGAAAGGACCAGAATGGTTTCCCAGACTGCAGTCAGCAGAGGCAATATCACGTGTGGAGAACTGTAGTATTGCACCATTGCCCCTTACAAATACAGATACAAAACCAATTTGTAACACGCCAATTAGTCCAAACGAAATAAGGGGCGGTGATGCTGTGTGGCTGGGAAGGTAAGCGCAGGTCTGACTGAAAGTAATGGCAGTCTACCGCCGGGTGGATGACATATAGTCACCTGCGGGCTGACTGCCTGTACACCGGGATCAGCTCTGGGCCCAGTGCTCGGTAACGAGTATGGGAAGCCTTTTACCTTTTTACTTGTTTCCAGAGGTTCTGTTCTAGAACAGATGAGGAATCGACCAACAACGGTTCACACAGAGCATGGTGGTTAAACAGAGATTGGTTGTTATTGTTGCTGTTACGGTTTAATGGCATTTTTTGTGGTTGTGTTCAGATCATAACAGATACACAGCAGGCGAAGCAGTCACTAAAGGATATTGAAGCGAGACACAATGACATTATGAAGTTGGAGAAGTCAATCAAAGAACTCCATGACATGTTCATGGACATGGCAATGCTAGTGGAAAGTCAGGTGTGTTTGTGTTATGCTTGTTTGCTGCTTGCAAAGAATTTTTCATATTACATTTATTATTATTATTACTATTATCGTGTCTGTTGTCATCAGCATAATCAATAATCATTAGGAATCAGCCAATGATAGTAAGATGCCTCATTATACTGGCCATCCAGAACTGGTCTTAAAATAACGGCATAATTATTAGTTCTCAAAAGACCAAAGAAATTATTCTTGGTAATATTCAAAAAATGCTCCAGCTTCCTTATTTGTCAGTGGAAATGTAATCAATACAGCTAAGTGCTTCCAATTACTTGGAATCACTATTTTAAGTAACAGAGCTGGGATGCACGCATTGATGACTTATGTGCAGAAGTTATGTCCAGATTATATTTCTTTACAATATTAAAGCGTTCCGGACTTTACATGAAGATTTGATTGGCTTTTATACATGTT
>Ga0209363_1002201_pt1 | contig 10099 bp, 6 predicted proteins | sample WorMetexBAHAMAS3_FD_187385 | JGI IMG/M metagenome (GOLD analysis project Ga0209363, IMG submission 187385) | Marine gutless worms symbiont microbial communities from Max Planck institute for Marine Microbiology, Germany - Inanidrilus exumae... | ecosystem: Host-associated > Annelida > Digestive... | reverse complement strand
CGTCTAATTTGCTAAACGAAGTAGGTTTGTCTCTTTTTCGGTATTTTGAAGTAGGCCTACGTGTGTGCGATATCGTCGTTAACAAGTACGTTCGCTATCTCATCTCCTGATGAGTTCCCGTTATTCATTACGGAAGACCGTATTCCGTACTATCAAAGCCGTCTTGATTTACGGCTTTGCGTACTATTATATCACAATACTTCGTTAAAACGAATTACTAATTCGATTTAACAAAGTAGGAATCCGATTTTTTGTAATCTTAAATCATTGCCTGTAGTTGTTAGAGTAGATGATGTAGTTAAATTTGGTAATTGGTATTGCTGCCAAGTCCTATTCACCACTCACCAGATAGTAGGCCTATCTACGTACGTGGTACGTCTACGTCTAGGTCTACGTATACGATACGATACGGTAGATTTACGTGCGCTCAAAAGCTGACGAGATGGCCAGCTTAATCTAGCGCACGGCCCAGAAACGAAAAATAATGAAAAAATCAAAATCAAAAACCGAGTAGCTCAGAAGAAGACGGCATTTGATTCTTTATTGTTCGCCAATGCTATCCAGGAAGTAATTGATGTAAACAATTGGGTTGAAATGAAATTGAATGTTATAATGTTGTAAGTACGTGAATCGCAGTGGATATGCAAAATTCAGTCGATGACTTTAGATTGCAACATTGACTACTCATAACTGGTGGTTTGTCGTTACCATAAACGTCGTCGTCGTGATACCCGTCGTCGTGATACGCGAAAGTGGACTGACGACTAACGAACTAGAACTAGAACTAGAAAAACTTGGTTAGTTACGTACATAAATTATAGCAGAAATTCGACTCTTGGTGTTTGCACTATCTTGAATATGCTTGTTGGTTCAACTGTAATCTAAGAATTCGATGCAGTTGAGCGTTTCGACTAATGACTGACCATCTTGTTAGGATTTGGGATTATTAGGGATCACATCAGACCTTGACCATATCAGACCAGTGTTTATTAACCAGTAGCCACAAATTGACGGCATTAGATTGTGGTTAATCAGCCAGCAGTGAGTGTTTTCACAGAACGAAGTAAAAGTAGCGCGTTACTGTGCAAAAGTAAGTTTTGTTTACTTTTTACTTGTAACGAAGTAAAAGAAAAACTTTTTACTTTTACTTGTAACGAAGTAAAATTTTGACGAAATTTCAGTACTTTTACTCTGCTACATTTCCGGTTAACTGACAAAAGTAAAAGTACAAATACGGTTTTATGAGTTTATGATTACCACCGTCGAAGCGGCCAATTGGCAATTAATCACATTACTGTCGAGGCAGACAGCGAAATGCTCTGTATCCAGTGTCTGTCCACTGGTTGTGGTCGACACCGGCGTGAAATTCGATAACCTCTGCATTAAACGACAGACATACTCAGACAGTGAACAAAGAAGACCAACTGCTGAGTGCTGACGCGGACCCCCGCATGTCTCAGGCGGCTCCTGCATGCAGATCTTATCAGATTGTACGAGCCAGGCGGTAGTACAGCCTAGTCTTCACTCTGCTTTGCAAATGCATTGACTTCAGTTGCTGATGTTAGTCGCTATGGCTCATCCGTGGCCGTATTTGTCGAAATTTTTCGAATTCTTAGAGGTTAGCGGTGACACATACCGCTTCACGTGTCTGCTGGGTGAGTGAGTGAGTAGATTCTTAACGGCACCATCAAGTGTCTGCTGTGTGCGCCGAAAATCACAGAATGTGCGGCGTATCATAACTCACAGTCGAACTTAAAGAAACATGTCGACCGAATGCATCCGTCTGCAACTGTGGACGATGTTGACACATGCTGTCTTGCGATCACTGACAGCTCAGTACAGCTTTTTAGTTTGATTCACTTTTTGTAGTTTTTCTTTTCGTTTACGTGCTATGAATATTGTGTTTCATGTTTTTTTATGTGGCTTATTGTAATGCTGTGTTTTATTGAACGGCAGCCACAGGTGATGGTTCCGTTCCAGCTCCAGTCGAGCTGACGAGCCCTCCTACACCAGATGCTGATCCGGACGTGGTCAGTAGTGACGATGAAGAGGAGGGGGCAGCACTGCACGAAAACTTGGCCCAGTTCATCAGCACCTGGGTGTGCCGATGGCCCACCCGACCAGCCCGATCAATGATCGACGAATTTATGGACGTCGGAGCTGAGGATCGAGAACGCCTGCGTTATGTGGTTGCTGTCGGAGTGGAGTCTGCGAGTCGGCTGGCGGAAGCCATCTTAGCAGAGGCTACTCGGGTGGTCAGACGCCGGGAAACCATCGGGGGACGTCTACAATGCTCTGCGCGGTCTTCTGTTGACTGTTGGCGGCAGAGAACCGGATGCTGCGTTAGTACTTAGGCTTTCGACAATTCTGCCTTGGTGACGCTAGCTAGTTAAGAGTTATGTTTAAAATAATCCTTGATGACGCTTAGATTTTTAAGCACTGACAGTAGTGATCTGCGGGTAATTTTCAGAGTCTCTGTTGTTGTGTTGTTGTTGTGTACACTTCGAATTTTCGATAGAAGGCTATCGATTGTTTGGGAGGGGAAGAGTTGTAACGGAAACAGTGTCACCGGGTACTTATATCTGACTGTGCACTTTTATGGCTTTTCTCAGTCCGGTCTCATCATCAGCATGAGACAAGGACTAAACAAACTCGTTTCAATTTCAGCTTGTTTGCATGCAAGGACGATAGACCTCCATCTGAGAGTGGTCTGCGATTGCAATAATGAGGTTTACAACAGCTTATTTTCTATGGACGAACTACGTGATGCTATCTTTCAATCTCATAACACTGCCACTGGGCCTGATGACATACATTACCAAATGCTGAAACATCTTCCTCCGAATGTGTCCACGATAATATTCTATCGAACAAATGTATTCCTTTAGAACTGCGCCTGACAAAGGTGTATGTATGTCCGGGACACATTTTGTCTCTGTGTTAATTACAGGTTTTATTTTGTCATTCACACGCCACACGCCTACTTTTTGTGACTGAAACTGTGTCTGTTGTGCAGGACCAGTAACAACTTGTCGCTGGATGAAGAGAAGATAAAGACCATGACGTGGACGATTCGGACAATGGTGCAGTTGCACAATATGGAGCATTCAGAGATCGTTTCAAACACGTGTGAGCCAGAAGCGACGTAAGGCATCATGGTAGCTCCTCCGACGAAACGTTTGTCCAATACGGTTTTGAAAAAAACGACAGACACCAGCATTTTTGGACAAGGAAGATGTGGGACAAAGTCTGATCAGCTTCATGCAGCTGCTCGTGACAAAGATGAACCGTATCTCCTGTCACTGGCAACTGCGCTTAAGTGCATTAAACCACAGCACCAAATGGCCTGTAAATTGGCAATAATGAAGGTCATCAGTGATCACGAATCAGCAGGCACTAATCAGAGGGCTAGTTTTGCAGAAGTAAGTGTAGACCAGGGTGGTTGGCAGAGCAATGCTACATTGTGCCTACTGAGGATAGCTTTGCTTTTCGCTGATAATTGAGGGGGTCAGTGCAATAGTGGAGTAAGTCACAATTTCGGTCAAGCGCACTTTGCGTTATGTATGCATCCAATAACGGATCCTTCGTAACATGCAGTAGTGGAGTAAGTGACTTCGTTACCTATAGTAGCGACATCTGGTGTGTCACATTGAAGTAAGTGCATTTTCAGTGTTTTTGTTGTGCAGTAGTGAAGTAAGTGATCAGCCGGCGGCCGTGGTTGTGACATGAGTATAGTTTTTGATTTTGTGGCATAGTTACCATTACTGACATGAAGACGGCAGACGAAGAAGGTATAAAAATGTCTTTATCAACGATATCGGTATAAATAGTAATCACGTGTGCACTTATAGTAACTTTTATTCACGTTAAAGTGCATAAACTGCAGTGACTTGCAGTCATCTGTTCGGCTTCGGTTCAATAAGTTAGTATTATTGTAATATGATGTCCACTAGACTAAACCATTACGAAAAACTAATATTAATAGTATTTGTGCTGTAAGGCAATAACCATAGTGTTAGTGATAATGACTTTTAATCACACAAAAGTGAATTCTGCAGTGAGCGATAATGGAAGAAATTAACTTTATGCTGTAGTAAGTATGTAAATAAACAGCCAGCATGGTGTCTACAGCGACGATCTATTTTGTATACGGTGCCCTCATTATAATGGCCTGATGGTATTAATGAGCTGAAAAAGTGAAAATAATGTATGATTTGGAACAGCAACATGGCTAGGACACATTGTTACACAGTGTTTGTTTGTAAAAGCTTGATAAATGTTGTGGTGTATTGTAGATGATGCTGATTCGTGCGATGACTCGCTTCATGATCCTGATTATGAACCTGCCACGCAATCTGACGTGTCTTCAGATGAAAATGACACACAGGAAGAAGCAAATATACAAGATGACACAGATGCAGGAAATGCTGATGTAGAACAACTGCCAGTGGAAGTGACTGCTGCTGCTCGAGGGCGGAAAAGAGTCAGACATGTGGAGCTGTGGAAAAGAAACATTCGAAAACGTCTACGAAATTCGGGCAAGGAGTACATAGGTGTAAATAAGAAAGTGAAGAGGGCTAAGCTGTTTATGCCGACTAACTGTTCTTGTCGTTTCAAATGCAGTGAACATATACCTGAAAATGTACAAGAAAGCACTTTCCTCTCATTCTGGAAACTTGGAAGTTTTGAGCTGCAGACAGGTTTTGTGCTCTCCTGTGCAGTAGCAAGTGGGCCAAAGAGGCCTTCAAAACATGCTCAAAAACACAAGCAATGCAGTCATTCATTTACTCTCAATGGTCATCGTGTATGCAGGTATTTTTTTCGCCGAACGCTTGGTATTTCTGAAGGTCGTCTTCACAGATGTCTGCTTCGTAAACGTTCAGTGGTTCCGTGTGTTTCTGACAATAGAGGAAAACATCGCAGTCATCACACAGTTGTATCAGCAAATCAGTTAGCTGATATCCGGTCACATATCCAGTCCTTTCCGCGTTACAGGAGCCATTACTGTAGGCGAGACAGTGTGAACCGGACATATTATTTGAATCCAGATTTGAATCTCAGTATTATGTACAATCTGTACGTTGACAGTTGCAAAGAAAACAATAAGGCATATGTGAAGAAGTGGTGTTACCGCAAAATTTTTAATGAGGAGTTCAATATCTCTTTTCATAAGCCATCGACAGACACCTGTAGTTATTGTGATCGGTGGCAGTCTGTTATTGATCATGATAGTGATGACACTACCCGCAAACAGGCTCAAAACGAAAAGCAAGTTCATCTGAGGCGAGCTGACGTGGCTCGAGACTCCTACAAAGCTGACATCTCAGGTACTGAAGAGCATAAAAAGTGCATTGTTTTTGATCTACAGAAAACATTACCAACTCCGCATTTGAACACAAGCAAAGTTTTCTACATGCGCCAGTTGTGGACGTACAATCTTGCAATACATGACAGCACATCTGACACTGCTTATATGCACATGTGGGATGAAACACAAGGTTCCCGTGGGTCACAAGAAGTTGCATCTTGTTTACTGCATTATTGTAGGTCAGTGCCTGCTTCAGTTACCCATATTACTGCATACAGTGACTGTTGTGGAGGACAAAACAGAAATGAAAACATTGCCTTAACATGGATGTACATTGTACAGTCGAACGACTATTCAATAGCATCTGTTGATCATAAGTTTTTCGAACCAGGCCACTCGTATAATGTTTGCGATCAGGACTTTGGACTGATTGAGAAAAAGAAACGAAGGGTTGAGAATGTCTGGACACCTGAAGGGTGGCAGAATTTGGTTGCTAAGTCCAGTAAGAAATTCAATATTATTAAGATGGATCAAAAGGAAATGAAGTCATTGGAGGCATTTAGAAAAACTGTCACATGTCGTAAGAAAGCAACAGATGGGAGTAATCTGGAATGGCTTAAGCTACGATGGATGCATTTTGAAAATGCATCACCATTCATGATGTTTTTCAAACCAACATTGCAGGCAGGTTACGATTTTCGTGAAGTTAGTTTTGGAAAAGTAGGCCGGCCAGCAGCCTTACCAAAGCTGGGACCATTGTATACAGAGGAAAGAGCTCTGAAGTTGGCTAAGGTAAAGGACCTTCAGTCTCTCTTGGTGTTTGTGCCACCACTGCACCATGCATTTTACAAGTCCATAAAAGCTGAAAGCAAAGACACAGACGACACTGTTGACACAGACACAGACTACGAGGAGGGAAGCACTGAAACAAGAAACACCAGCAGTGAACCAGTGAATCACAGAAAGTGCCAGTCAGCCAGGTTGGTGCAAAAGAAGGCAGGAAATGCAGAGAAAAGCAGAGGTGATAAGTTTAGCAAGAAAAGAAAACTCCAAAGTAAAGGCCTAGAAGTAGCAGAGAACCATGCCAGTCGTGAAGCAGACGCCAGCACCAGCAGTGAACCAGTGAATCACAGAAAACGCCAGGCAGCCGGGTCGGCGCAAAAGAAGGCAGGAAATGCAGAGAAAAGCAGTATCAGTAGCAAGAAAATAAAACTCCAGAGTAAAGGTGCAGAAGTAGCAGAAGACCATGCCAGTCGTGGATCAACAAACAGCAGTAAGCCAACAAAGAATGATAGAGTTCAGTTACAGAAGTGTGTTACAAAGAAGACACGTGTTATCAGGAAACCATCTCGACTGACTGACTTTTGTGTATGAACAGATACAGTTTTTGACTTTTAGAATGTTCCGTATTCTCTTTGTCACTTTACACATGCATTAATGTTACCAATAAGCTCACTTTAACTGCACATGCTTTTTGGGAGTAGTCATTAAGATGTTGGCACTAAGAGTAGACACCAGTTAGACGGGTGACTGTAACAGACTAACTTTTGTGTTAAGCCTATGGCCGTTTTATCACTTTTGTCGTTTTTGATGTCATTCTTGTCTTCTTTTTGTGAATGACATCCATCACTTTGTGTTTTGAATAAAGCGTTGATGTTATTAATAGCTATTACTGCTCCTATGATGTCTGAATTTGCTTTATTGTCTTACATTACTCTCTTATTACCTGGCATGCAATAGTGAAGTAAGTGCATTTTCCCCAATTTTCTGGATTGTGACCCTTAATACCCAAATTCTAATTTATGCCCTGTGATAACTCTCATTTAACGCAAATGACTAAGTATTCACATTTAATATATATTTTTGTTTGTAATTTATATAAATAATTAATACTTCTTTAGCCGTTTTCTCAAAATATGCCACATGTGACTTACTCCACTATTGCACTGACCCCCTCAATTGTATGCAGCTGTAGTCGTCATGTGCACTGTCATTTAAGAATGCAGATGTAGACTATTCTATATGCGAATTTCACAGTTGTTGCTTTCTGTTGGTGTGCGTTGTTGCTTTTTTTGGTCTGTGTATGTTGCAGCTATCAGACAGCTTTTAACGTAACAGTCTACTGACTGTGAATTGAATAATGACATCAACTCAGTAACGTTTACTTACGTTATGCCATATCACAATACTACGTACGTACATGCCGTCCATTGCTACAGACCAAGTAGTGTGGTTTGTCGGTCTGTCTATCAGTCAGTCTGTCTCATTAGTGAGCCATGTGAAAACGGCTGAACCGATCTAGATGCCATTCGGGTTTTGCACTCAAGTGGGCCCAAGGAACCATGTATTAAGCCTTGGTTCCATGTTAAAATAAAATTATTTGATCGAATTTCATACTGGAGCCACCGCCATGGGTCGCCCATCCTATTTTTTATTTCAGTGTGTGCTTCCATTGTAAAACGAAATAAAATTAATTTGAAGTTTTTTTTAATGTTTTAGTGTTTTATAGTCACATGGAACCACGTCTGAAAGAAAATATGGGAGACCATGTGGTGTTTGTGGCAGCGGCTTGGATATGAAATTCTTTAAAAAATATTTAAACATGGAACCAGATCTGAAATTAAATATAAATGCTTTAGCCGCTAAGACATTTTTATTTCATTTCAGACGTAGTTTCACTTTAAAATAAATTAGTAAAACATTGCAAAATTCATTAAAATGATTTTATTTCAACATGGAACCACGGTTTCGGGTGGGACACATACTGGCACAATATGAACCGTGTATGTGTGACGGCGAGGTGGTCTTGTCACGTGTCAGTAAAATACTAGAACAATGTGTTCACTGTGTTTTTAAAACAAATTCATATTAATGCAAGTGCACAATAATAACAGACATAATCATGTCGCAATAATTACAAGTCTTCCTGTCCTGCAATCTGACCAGACAAAGACACAAAGTAGTCCTGGAAACTATCACACATAGTGAGGGAAAGAGACGAGAAGAACATAATCCGAGCTGCTTCAGATTTTTTCAATCATGGAAAGTCAAAAATTATTGTATGGCTGCTGACTGCTTTCAATATTATCTGCAATTGCAGTTTCGAACTTCAGAAACGAGGACGCACCAACTCCACTGAGAGGATCGTTAGGTCAAACCTCCCTTGTATATAGTGTACACATTGTATAATATTACGATGCACAGCATGATGTCAATTGTACTGTCCTAGAGGCACATGAACATTAACAATTGTGTCGAAAACATTTATTGATGAATTGCTGTGGACATTACTGTAAGTTATTGAGTTGTGATTGATTCAAGAATTATTGAAGCAGTGGCACATGGACTGTAATCGTGCCAACGTACTAACTCGATGATTACAATTGGCTATGTTGGCGAACCATAGTATTAAGACCCAAGGACATTAACAGTGCCTCTCGTTTGAACTTAAACTTGACTAGATTAAAATTAACTTAGCAGAACTATGGATGCTTTATCGATCAAACATACCGATGCGCCATTAGTCAGCAATCCCGCTGATGAGTACATAAATTATGTCATACAGAACGCTGCAGCCAAGTCAGTGATGTTAGAAGAAATTCAGGCAGAAACAATGAAAGATAAAATATTACAGAATGTAGCCATGTCAGTGCAATCAGGCATTGTCTCGTCTTGACTAAATCTGGTGACGCCACCTCGGTTCAGACTGTACACCTCGATTTAGCATATGGAAGTGTCGCTGGTCTTCTTCAATCCACGACCAGCTAGCCATCCTGTAGACAATAAAAATAGAGACGACGCCACAATGGCGCCCACCACGGGGCCGAGGTATGGCCGAGATACCGGATTTGCATCTTTTGGACTGTCCCCCCGGCGGATTTCGAAGGGGGCGTGGGCCCCGATGGGTGGTGAACTGGGCCACCAGCCGGACGCGACTATCAAAGCTCTGAACTGCTTGTAGTGAGGAAAGAAAATCAGAATATATCACAAAAGATTTCTGTTTCAATCGACGAATGTGCTCAAGAGCCATTCTAATTGAAGAGAGTTCTGTGGTATACATGCTAGATTTGTCTGGCAGACGCATGCTCTTAATCTGATTTCCACAAATCAGTGCACAGTTGCTGTGGTGGAAGTCGAACACGGAGAAGTACACGCGTGTTGCCATGCTGGCTCGTCGCTACCTGGCCATTCCACCGACTTCAGTCACATCTGAGCGCGTGTTCAACCTCAATGGACGCATGATCACTAAGACCAGAAACCGCCTGCTGCCATAAACCGCCACTTGAACAAGAACCTGGACGATGTTGAGTGACTGCATTCGCTGTTCAACTGTGGGACGAATAAACTGCACTGTTTCTGTTGCTGTGAACTGGGACATGCGGTTTATTTATTTCATGTTTTATTTCGTATTTCAGATTAAAATTCACATTTTGAGAAATATAGTTGATAGTTGTGATAAACAGCAAACAGGCTTACAAGTAATGATTCTGATTACTAATGTAAGACAATATCTATGGCGCTGTCGGCCCGACGCTGATAGCGTGCAGGGTACCTCATGTAGGCAAAAAAGTGAGAAAAGTTCAATTATCACTATCATCGCTATTATCGCGACAGCGCTTTCTATCGAGCAATAGATGAACCCTGTGCATTGCCATTAAGTCCTCCAAAGGGTGGCTCAGAACACGAAATTTTACATTTGGCGTCACACCTTTCATTTCTTCGTTGCAGGTAATCGAATACACTTCAAATTTGGTATGTGGATTGAACATAGCAAGTCCCAGCCTACAGATG
>Ga0209363_1002200_pt1 | contig 10100 bp, 7 predicted proteins | sample WorMetexBAHAMAS3_FD_187385 | JGI IMG/M metagenome (GOLD analysis project Ga0209363, IMG submission 187385) | Marine gutless worms symbiont microbial communities from Max Planck institute for Marine Microbiology, Germany - Inanidrilus exumae... | ecosystem: Host-associated > Annelida > Digestive... | reverse complement strand
TTCACATCCGTCATTTTCAGCGCCGCCTTTCCGTTCGCCGTCAATAATGTAAACACGGCGGATCAGAGTGCTCGGTCATACCGATCCGCTCCGCGCACCTGTCCGATTCCGTGCGGTCATTCGACCGATGCCGCGGCATTCCATCGTGTCGACAGTGCAGTGCGTGCGACACCCAAACGACTCCATTTCTGGACGCACTATACGTCTCCACTCCACTTGGCGCAACCGGAAACCGGAACACCGGGCGACCGGAAGTGGCGCAGCGGCGAGCGGCGCGCATGCGTGCGGAGCCGTGCTGACGTCATCGGAGTGTTGATACAGATCGATACGACGACCGTCGCTGTTGTTCGTGCACAAAACGCGAGGATTTGTGGACAGACAAACAGACGAACATTCGCGTCAAAATGCACCCGACATTTTGATGCATGTTCCGAGGATCTTCCATTATAACTTTTATCCCAGTGAACGCCACACAGACCATTGCGCGAAATCACACCCACACCGGCCCAGAGGCGGTTCTAGCTATTAGGCCGGGTAGGTCGTGGCCTACCCAAACTCGTGCCTGACCTATACCCAAACGAAATTCTGCCCCACGTACACCACTTCTGTTGGCCTACCCAAAATCTGCCTGGCCCTTTGACTGGCCTACACATATGAAAATTCCTAGAACCGCCCCTGTCGGGCTACAGCATAAATCATCTGTCGTATCTGGCGACTAACTATAAAAGACATCGTCTACAGACTGTGGTCAAGGCACCCACATGCACGGTGTTTCAAAACACGCCACACCTTTAACTTGCTGTAACCGTGACACACATCAACCGATTTTGATAATCTTTGGCGGAATCGTATCAATTGTTTGCCGAGGATGCAAGCAATCGAGCGTGATTTATTTTCCCATTCACCTAACTAATGCTTCTGCACTACCTGGGGAAAACCTGGAAATTATGTCTTGTCATCTAAAGCTATACGATGCATTGTCAACGAACAAGCAAAACGCAGCCGAATTATGTCTTGGTAACAGTTGAACCATCTGTTAATCGATCGACGCATCCCTACATCTGCGTGTGTCGCACTCAAATCTGACAGAACCCGCTTGAATCTTTTTTTCAGGCATGGCTACAAAGTATGTACCCGTAGGCCTAACGCAGGCATGGCTTTGTGCCCGTTGTATATTAGAGTCCCTGAGCTATCGTATAGCGTTGTTTGCGTGATTCTAGGTTGAGCCGTTTTGGTACAATACTAGCGTGTGACAGACGGACGGTCGGACACACGACGACAGAATATACCACGCTAGCATAGCATTGCGCGGTAAAAATGCAAACTAGACATCCCGTAGACGGATCATTTGGTAGTGAATTTCCGGCGATTTAATCATCATAGCGGAGTTATGGCGGCCGAAAGTCTAAAAACGCCAAAACGCCGTAAAGTGAATCCAATATTCGACAGAAGCCTAGCTTCGAGCCGAATAATAAATTTTCTTTAAGGCATGGCTTTGTACCCGTTGGCCTAACCGGTGACGTAGGCCTAACGCACCTAATGTGCACTAACACATCCTGCGTGTCCTAGACCTATATAATACGCCTGCGTATTGCTTGCCTTTTTTGTAATCAATCTTTTAGCGAGCAGTACGTGGTTTCCAACTTCAGTTCTGTCGGATTTCACGTTCTGTCGTTGGGCTGTGTGCGCGATGGCCAGCCGCATATTTGCTCTGATGTTACTGGCGGAATTCGCCTCAATACAGGAACGACCTGTCCGTGGCTACAAGATCCTGATGCTACCGAAGCCGGTAAAAAGCCACGTGTTTTTGATGGCCGCAATAGCAGAGGGTCTGGCCAGTCGAGGTCATCGGGTCAGCTTACTTCTGGGTGACCATTATAAGACGGACGATCTACGGGAGCTGGGCAACACGTCGACGATATCGGTGATTCGACACGGCGATACAGACGACACAGGTGCCGCGACGGACTATGAAGAGAAGCTGGCAATTGAAGACTTTGAAGTGATGGGCCAGCAGCAGTTGGACAAGTGGAGCGCCACTCTCAACGCCGGATACAAGTGCGTTGCTATTTCTCCAGAGCATACACAGTGTTTCAGAAAAAATATCCATTCATATTATTGGCTATAAGTTGAGGAATAGTTGTCTGATGTTAATAGTTTTTACACCAAAATTCCTCACATAATTTGACATCGCAAGAAAGCTTAGTTGTCCATCTCACCTAACTAATGTGTCTACACTACCTTGTAAAACTTATCGCACGAGTTTTGTCGCCGTACATTACATAGGTGATTGTATCTGTTGCCGTGTCCGCTTTGGGAAAAACCAGCATTCACTTCGTTGACCCAGGAGTGAAAGTCAATGGAAAGTACTATCTTGAAGTGCTGCTGACCAGAGACCTGCTGCCGGAAATCCGACAGTATTCGGAATATTTCATCTTCCAGCAGGATGGAGCGCCAGCTCACAGAGCTCGCGAGACGGTCGAGTTGCTGAAAGAAGTCACGCCTGATTTCATCCAACCAAGTTTGTAGCCTCCCAATAGTCCTGATCTTAACCCCGTCGACTATGCGATACGGGGAATCATGCAGGAGAGGGTCTACAACAAGGGGAAGATTGCAAATGTTGAAGAACTTCGCCAGCGCATTATCGTGGACGAGTGGGAACGTCTTGATCAGCGCATTATCGACGGAGCAGTGAAGGAGTGGTGAAAACGACTTCGAGCGTGTGCTGCTGCTGACGGAGGACAGTTTGAACATAAACTGTGACTCCTGGTGAAACACTGTTGTTGCGACTGTGCATTATGACTTTGCCTTTTTATTGTTTGACTGCTTATAACATTTGCCGTGACTGTTTTCAGTGTTCTTTGACTCTTTAATTCAGTCACATGCAGCCATTGTGAAGCGTTATAACGAATTTTGTGTAAAACTTACTGCAAACAGTGACACCAAACAAAATAACATCAGCAAATCAACATTTCCTGTATGTGTTAGTGAACATTTTCACATTTAATGAATTGTGGAACGTAATTTTTTTGTCACAAAACAAGGCGTGTTTGTAATGTGTGGCGACAAAACTCGTGCGATAAGTTTAGCAAAGTAGTGTAGACACATTAGTTAGGTGAGGTGGACGTCTAAGATGTCTTGCGATGTCAAATTATGTAAGGAATTTTGCTGTCAAAAAATTATTAAAATCAGACAACTATTTTTCAACTTATAGCCAATAATATGAGTGGATGTTTTTTTTTATTCTGAAACACGGTGTAGGGCCTACTGTATATTAGGGCCTACAAGATGTTCCTGTGTAGGCCTGAATGATCTTTACGGTATATTGATACTCACAGTGTCTGCGATGAAAAAAAAATTCGCTTGCTATCGGCAGTCTGAAGTAACGTCGCTATCTTGTAACATTTTCGAGATTTTGCCACTTATGCCGTGTAAGTGACAGCCTGCGATTTTCTGAAGTCCTTCGTTTTCGATATGACTGTTGAAATTGCAGGTCATGTACACTTTCTGTTTCGAATGTCAAGATATCGTAGCCACTGTGCTAGATTTTCCGCGGCGTAAGGTTCACAAGGTTTCAGACATCTGAAATGACCTTCAAGGTTACACAATGTCATCACTAACTGTGCCATTTATTAGACCACGTGTGATTTGAAACGGATTGCAGCAAGCGAATGAAATGACCTTGCGGTCACTGAAGGTAATCTGAATTGACTGTGTTCGATAGACCATATTACTTCCTATTAGTAATCTGTAGTGACAACGACTCCGTGTGGCACCGTTTCCGAGATACTGCCACATTTACAATGTACGTGACTGGCTGCGACCTTGAGAAGTCTTCATTTTCGAAAAGATACTTGAAGTTACAAGCCACGTGCGCTTTTCGATTCATGTGTAAAGATATCACAGGCTGCGCGGTAGCGCCAGCCCTGTGTTAACGGCGACTGGCTTTGTTAATGGGAAATTGCCAATTTTCGACCCCATACAGAATGGACACCCCTCAACTAAAAATTTGCCACAGGTGATTACGTCAACGACCCAAACGGCTGTGCCAAATTAGATGCACATACTTCCACGGGGGGCTTCTGGGCACATGGGTGAAATATAACCAAAATTATATTTATTCATACGGTTGTACCCCTTTTTGAGGAACTCACCTACAGGTCAGACCCGTCGACGGATTTTCACGTATGATGGCTCAAACGACGCTAACTCGAGCAAGGATGTGCCTATTGGGTATTTTTTAAAACATAGCTCCCCATTTAGGGGATAAAAACACCCTGAAACCCCCAATTTTGGGGGCGTGAATAGGCGTTTTCAAGCCAAACTCGAAATCGAAAAAACGTGCATATTATCAAAACTACTGCATCGATTCCAACCAACTTTTGCACAGTGATACAGACCACCAAATGCCTTCGTGCGTGGTCCCAACACACACATCACAAATCCAAGATGACGGACGGCCGCCATCTTGTAAAAATCAAAAAATTGCCATATCTCAGCCGCAGTTAGAGCAATATCGACAAAATTTGGCACAGTGACGCAGTTCGTTCTTCCTGACTGTTCCGATCGTTAAAAATTTAAAATTTTAAAAGTCCAAGATGGCGGACGGCCGCCATGTTGAAAAATCGAAGAATGGAGTGTTAATGGATATCATTAATAGCCTAATTAAAACTGGTAATAAAACAGCAAATATATATGTAAGCTAGATGAAAAGTACTCCGAGAGAGAACAACTACCCGCAACAGCCAAATTTGGGGGTTTTGTCGCCAACACTTGGCAACAGTTGCCAAATCTACTATTAGAAGCATAATATGTAAACAATCGCCGGTTTACGGAGTTTTTTGGACCGTTACTTCCACATCCCTCTACCGATCGTAACGAAACACGAAATTGGTTTTCCCTTTCCCCATAGGAACCTTCCCATAAAATTTGGTAAACAATCGCCGGTTTACGGAGTTTTTTGGACCGTTACTTCCACATCCCTCTACCGATCGTAACGAAACACGAAATTGGTTTTCCCTTTCCCCATAGGAACCTTCCCATAAAATTTGGTACAAATCCGCTCATATTTTTTTAGTTATAGTGGTCACAGACAGACACACACACAAACCAACGCCGGTAAAAAAATATTGCCTCGCTTTCGCGGGAAGAAAAAACTGCAGTTTATACACACTGTTAACGGCGGCGGATCGAAAACCGCAAAAATCATAAAACGCAATGTTAATAACACTAACATTCAGGCTATGTTAGTGTGGTTAACATTGCTATTTATGATTTTTGCGGTTTTCGGTCCGTCATCGTTAACAGTGTGTATAAACTGCAGTTTTGTTGACATATATCATACATAATGCACGCTATATTTCCAGATGTACGGGAGTTATGAAGGTTTCGAACATCAAAAGTGATACTCAAAGTCATTCAAGGTCACTGGTAATGGTGCCATTCGATAATCACTACACGATTTCCTGCTAGTCTTCCATTACAACTACTTCTCTATCTTGCACCGTTTTTCCGATGTATTACTTATTTCCCAAAATTTAAAGACCACGCGAATGATGATGATGAAGCTGATGATGATGATGATGATGATGACGACTAGATACGATTGTGATTAAAGGATGCGTGCACCGCAGTCACTTGTTGTGTAATTTGATTGTAGTGATGATCGTTTCTGCAACAACTTGCTTCGGAACAACGACGCGCTGATGACGACACTGGAGGCGAAGCAGTTTGATCTGGCTGTCGTAGATGGAAACGTCGTTACCAAGTGTTTCTACCTGGTTCCCCATCGTCTGCGCATCCCGTGGATGACGTACACCGACATGGTCGATCCGCTTGTGATGCGGGCTCCGTGGCTACCGTCCTTCGTGCCACATTTGCGCCTTCCTCTGACGGATCGCATGAGCTTCGTCGACCGGCTGAGGAACACTCTGAAGTTGGCGGAGTCCCTGGTCTACTCGTCGTTCCCCGACCCGCCGTCGCACCTGCTCGACCAATACCGACGCTACGGGTTGTTTCGTGACCTCGACGATCTGATGTCGCGCTCACAGCTCTGGCTGCTGACAAAAACATCGTTCTCGACTACTCGAGACCGATGATGTCATACATGGTTGACGTGGGCGGTATAACGGTCAGGCGGGCCAAAGGAGAACTACCGTCGGACATGCGAACGTTCGTCGAAGAGGCGCGGTATGGTACCATTCTTGTGACGTTTGGAGCCGCCGTGTCGACGCTACCGACAACACTCGTCCAGAAGTTCGTGTCGGCATTTCGTCGTCTCGACGGCTACAGTATCGTCTGGCGACTGAACAACACGTACAACATTGAACTTCCGGACAACGTTATGACAAGTCACTGGTTGCCGCAGAACGATCTACTCGCACACCCGTCTGTTAAGCTCTTCATCACTCACTGCGGCAACAACGGACAGTTTGAAGCGGTTTACCACGGAGTTCCCATGATCGGCTTTCCGGTAAGCTTTTTCAACGACCACATCCACAACGCTCGTCGTCTTGTTCACAAAGGATACGGTCTGTCGATGGACCTGCTTCACTTTACAGCCGACCAGCTTGTCGACAACATTCACAAAGTACTAGAGGACAAATCATACAAACAGCGCGTCATGAAGGCGTCCGAGATCCTCCGGACTCAGGCTCAAAGTCCGGTGGAAAGGGCGACGTTCTGGATCGAGCACGTCTGCCAGTTCGGAGGTGATCATCTACGTTCAGCTGGTGATGACTTGCCGCTTTACTCGTACTTCATGCTCGACGTACTGGGGGTTCTTGTTGGCACTCTCCTCCTCGCCGTATATCTGCTCCTGAAATTTTCCACGTTCGCAAAAAGAGCATTCCGAAGTAAGCAGCGTGTGGCGACGAAACCTTCGAAATGCGATTAAGTTTCACACAAACAGGGCTGCTATATACAAGCTCAAGTCATCGACGTAAATAGCAAATAAGAATGGTAACAGTATTCCCCCCTTGACGAACGCCACACAAAATTGGGAAAGCAGTACCCAGTTTACCATTCCGCCTAACCATACATCTTAGCCGACTATACCAATTCCTAAAGCAGCTTGACGAAAGCAGTGGGAACATCTCTTGATCAGCTTAAGAAATCGGCTGTTATGTAAAACCTTGTCGAATGCCTGGCTAGCATCCAAGATAGCACAGTAAACTTCGGAGCCCATGTTATTACAACATTTAATGGCCGTCGTAAATGTAAAAAAGTACTACTAAAGCTGCTGTTCTTTATGAATCCAAACTGATTCGATTTATTGCTGTTCATCGAATCACGGCTCTAAGTTGGTTAGATTTTTTGCATGGCACAACATTGTATTTGCCCCTGGCACTTCATTGTTAGGCTGAAATATTAGTAAGTGCTCAGTCCAGTACGCGGTTAAAGTGAGTGGCCTTGTTGCAGACAAAGTTGATGTAAACGAGGTGGTTGGTCAAGCGTTGTCGTCGATCAGTGAATGTGCGTGAATTGTTCAGTTTGTTTGGGATTTGATTGCTTTTTATTTATTTATTTATTTATTTATGTAAAAATTTTTGTGCACATTAACATTATAGTATAAACAGTCATAGAAAATATCATTTAAAACACAAACACACGAGAGTAACACGCCAAGGCCGAATGGCACTAACGGGCGTTAATGTACAGAATAGGCCTACCGTAAAATATTAGAAACAACTATAAGAACAGCTAGGATTAGTATCCGTGCGATAAAAACTCTGATAAATTTGCGCTTTTGGTAAAACGAGTGCTTGTAGGGACTGGTATAAAAGGGACGATAAATGCGTGAAGTGATTTCTATAATTAAAGTTTTAGTAATTAATTAGCTTTTATTAAACTGCATCTTATTGTATCGGTTTTTGTTTTTAGTTTTTCTTATTTTTTCGTTTCTGTGCCGTGCGCTAGACTAAGCAAGCTATATCGTCAGCTTCTGAGTGCACATAAACAGGGGCCTATATCGTATCGTATCATATCGTGCTTTTTTCTTCTTTTCCGTTATGTACATTGTACTGTGTGATTTATGTTGTACTTTGTGCACGATTACATAATAACAATAATTATTATGTTTCTCGACAAATTGTACTACAATGTGTGTCAAGATAACAGATATGAGTGCCGCGATACACTGTCAAACGTAGGTGTTGTTGTTAGGATGCGCCGATCTATTAACTTAGTAAACATGTACGCGAAACCTGTAAACGTTTACTAAGCGTTTACACGTAATATAGCTGCCAGTAACAAAACGCAGATGGTTCTCAGTTACGATAACAGTATTATAGTAAGTAACGGCCAGCAGCCGCCTGCAATATCAGCTCGGCAGCCTTCAATGAAGTTCATTCGGCGGTTATCGCTTAAGTTGTATTAAGTTCTCGTTTTGCTGTTGAGTGAGTTAGTTGATTCTTTATTTATTAGCATCAAATTTTGTCATTACCGCCATATTCGTCTGCACTGCCGTTTAATTTGGGAAACGTTTACATGATAGTTATCGTAAAAATAATTTTCGTTTATTAGAATTGACGTCAAACCGCGCAATCAACACAGTACAACATCCGCCACGCAGGGCAGCACTATATGCAAAAGGGTTAAGCACGGCTAAATTGCTGCCAAACACGGCGCACAGCGGTTGAATCAACCGCACCGGTTTAACCTCGTGAGCATTCACCAGATGGCGCGTGTACACGCGCGCTTCCTTGGTTACGTCAATAAAAAGTGTTACCATAAATGGCGTAGCTACACTGGTAGTCATCAGTTTGTCGTGCCTTAAACTGTAATACAAGCTGTTGTATAAGCCAACGGCCAAAGCAATGGAAAATGGCAGATTTCAAACCATCACATCTCGGAAACCACTGAACCAATTTTGATGAAACTTAAAAATTCGAATTATCCCCTCGAAAACTACACTTCGTGAAAAATTCAAAATTTGATTTTAATCCGATGACACTGAGGGTCTGGACGAATATCCAGTTTGTCACTGTAAGGTTTCTTTTCTCTGTTTTAGTCCTTTTGTCACTCTGAAATGGGCATGGTCAGATCATGTAACCCATTTAAATGTTTGGGGCCCAAATCTCTGGAACTGCTGAGCTAGCGTTGTCAAATTTTGTGAACATGTAGGCTACGTTAAAGAAAGAACCGTGAAAGTCGATTAGCACAGTATAGGCCAACAAGCGGTATATATAGATCATAGTTCATAAAACGTATCGATTGCCGTAATGGGCTTACGTCATAAAACATTATTACGACGTCTTTGATAGCGCGATATGTTTAGTTATAGGATTGCTTATGCACTATACTTTTTGGTAGAAAAAGCTTCGATAAAACATTTTCAGCGGTAGAGAGTCGGGCTGCTGTCGCTGAACGGCATATACTACTGCTGTGGGCGTGTCTTAACTTCTCGACTATCTACTGTAGGTTCAGCCGCTGACAGTGAGCAGTCGATAAGAGGCTGGCAGTCTGTCTTGTCATCAGCAACAGACAGTACCAGCTATACCGAACAGCCGGTCACGTGGCCGACTAAAGGTGTATGCACACGTACGAATCAATAACGAGGCTCTGCGAGTTTGCTGCGATGTGTCTAAGACTTATAACGTTAACCCTTTAGGTTGAGTTATCACATAAATGCCTGCACTAACATTCAATATATAGAGCCATATGACTCTTGGAACACTCTTCCTATTACTTTTGGTACAACGAAGCTCTGGCAAGTCAGGGTTAGTGTTAGTGTTAGGGACGTGCGAAACTAGACTAACCCGCATGATGCGTCCCACTGTCACCGCCCTTAAAGGTTAAAATTGTCTTTGTCGTACGTGGACTCTTAGACTCATTACAGCAAATTCGCATCGCGGTATCGCAAACTTGTGATCGCAACCGGCTTTACTGCTCTGAATAGCACAAAAGCCGGAAACCGGAAACGGAAATGACGTCACGCTGGACAATCGGTTTTCACCGGAAGTCGATGATGCTTATTCTGGTCGTCGTCGTCTTTGTCGGCGTCAGTGCCACCAGCGAACATTCGCACCACTACGCTGGGTATCGCAACATTTATTTTCAGTTTTTTAATTTTTTTTTTTATAAAATACAGAGGTACATGT
>Ga0209363_1002199_pt1 | contig 10101 bp, 5 predicted proteins | sample WorMetexBAHAMAS3_FD_187385 | JGI IMG/M metagenome (GOLD analysis project Ga0209363, IMG submission 187385) | Marine gutless worms symbiont microbial communities from Max Planck institute for Marine Microbiology, Germany - Inanidrilus exumae... | ecosystem: Host-associated > Annelida > Digestive... | reverse complement strand
CAGATACTGACCATAAAATTAGATGAAACAAAAGCAATGATCGTCCGATATCACAGTGCCTAATCGTTAGGGTCCGTAATATACTAAAACTCTCTAAAAAAGGCCTAGCGAACGTAAGTTCACATTCACTAAAAATGCTACCGCTAAGTATGGCGGATACGATGTCCATTACTGCTTGTTCGCACGAAGAAACCGTCAGCGCGACCGGTTGCGCCTGTCGGTTGCATCGTGTAAGTTTAAGCTCGCAGTTAGTGGTCTGTAGCAAATTTGTCTCAGTAGCTTGTATACTATACGAAAAATAGCGGAATGTTTGTGCGAAATCCCAACTTTACTATACCCTCTTCCATGTAACACCCGGAGATGGGCTGTCTAAAGATATAAGTTCTATATTTGGTGTGAGTAAATTAGAATCTCTGGACTAGAATCTCGCGAAAATCGCGCGACAAACCAGCGTGTGAAGGACAAACAGACAGACGGATAAAAGCACTATAACATTAGGCCCTATCGCGCTTGAAATGGCGTAGCTCTGTTATGCTGACGCGCTGTGAAAACCGACCTATGATAGGCCTACACCATGAGTCGTAGGTTTGTTCTCACCGAATGCGTTGCGTTGCGGTACGGCGTCTTGCGGCACCACAAAACAGTCGTGTTAGCTCTACCCGTGCCCATCAGTACAAATTATGTTTCCTTCACTTTAACTAACACGAGAAAACATTTTTTCTTCGTTCGTGTTGTTGAACATTGGAATGATCTTAATACACATACAATTGACTTTAGTTCTCTTAAGCGTTTTAAGAGTTCACTCAGAAAAAAAATCGTTTTTAGGCTTACCTGAAGTTTTCCGCGGGTTAAATGTTTTATTTGTAACTTTCTGTCTGTCTGTCTATGTCTGTTTGTTGTTTATGCTAGATATCTTCCGTGTTTTGTTCTAACTGTGTTGTGTTGCAGATCTCAATTTTCAGCTCCACGTGATTGTGTATTGTGTTTACTGTATAGTTTAGCTTGGCGTGTTTTATTTCAAGGGTAGCTGTGGGTGCTCCCTCCTGAGCCTTGCTGTCCTGCTCGTTGTAATGTTTTTGTGATGCAAATTTTTATCATTTGTCACTGTTGAGCAAATAAATACACTGTGGGGCATAAAAAACACACCAAAATGTGTTTCGCCATAACTTTCGTAAAACTCGACGGATTTTGAACAAAATTGGCAGATTGTTTCTTAAATAAATTTTGCATAAGGCAGTGCAAACAAATGTCACCTGAACCGAGTACCAGCTTCGTGCTATCTGCTGAAACTTGAAAGTCACTATAATACAACTGTGACGTAGGCTATATTCGTTTCTTCAGGCATTTCAGATGAAGATCCTCGTGGATTATTCTACCACTGTTCTACGACTCGCTCCAGTTTCTCTTTCGATCTAACGAGTTGTTTGGTGAGTTTGCGGGGCATTCTCCTGGCTGAGTACAAGATCTTGTACGGTATTTAATGTCGCAAGCCAAGCAGCGGATGACCACGTTCAGTGCGTACTCCAAAGAATATTAATACCGTACAAGATCTTGTACTCAGCCAGGAGAATGCCCGCAAACTCACCAAACAACTCGTTAGATCGAAAAAGAAACTGGAGCGAGTCGTAGAACAGTGGGTAGAATAATCCACGACTACGAGGACCTTCATCTGAAATGCCTGAAGAAACGAACCTACGTTACAGTTGTATTAGTGACTTTCAAGTTTCAGCAGATAGTACGAAGCTGGTACTCGGTTCAGGTGACATTTGTTTGCACTGCTTTATGCAAAATTTATTTAAGAAGCAATCTGCCAAATTTGTTGAGAATCTGTCGAGTTTTACGAAAGTTATGGCGAAACACATTTTGGTGTGTTTTTATGCCCCACAAATAAATAAATAAACGCAGCCGATGTGCACGAACCTTTACTGTGCGATAGACTCGTGTTGTTTAGTTATGTTGGCACTTTAGGGAGCACACAGAAGAAGCATCTTTGTGTCAACCGAACTTGAATCGCAGAGGCAGGCAAGAGCGTACAAAGCTGAACGCAAACTTCAGGTCCGTTCTGTCATTCTGTCGATCATGCACGTCCAGTTCGTGGACTGTTCTCGCTTTCGTTGATTGTAGTAAAGATGATTCAATATTATTTGCGGATGACACCAATTTGTTTTAGCACACAACACAGCTCCATCTGTTGCTGATGCAGCAAATAACACAATGTTTAAATTAAATAACTGGTTTCTAGCGAATAAATTAAGCCTAAATACTGATAAAACCTGTTATGTGGTATTTCCACCAGATACATCCAGCTCTATAAAAGTTTATGTTAATAATGTTGAGATACAAAAATACTAATTGTCAATATCTTGGAGTTGTTATTGATGAAGACCTGAAATGGACTAGACATATTGAAAGTGTCTGTAATAAATTAGTCAAATATGCTAGTATTTATTACAAATTATAAGACAGGTTACCGGGAAAGATTTTAAAATATATATACCATTCGTTTATTCATTATCATCTACTGTATTTTATTGAAATATATGCCAACACATGTTTAACATATTTGGATACACTTGTTATACTAAATAATAAACACCTATGTATTTTACAGAATAAGCCTATAGAGTATCTTACTGATAAATTGCACTTAGCCTATAATACATTAACTGTTCCTAAATTACACGATTTTCAGCTTATACTCTGTGTCCATAAAGTTATTCAATATCCAGAAAAATTACCTGACGTTTTCTATGATTATTTTGAATTTAACAATACCTTTGATTGCCACCAAACGAGATCAACGAATAATATACACAAATCCTTCCCACCATGCACTCTCTTCTTCTATCACGACTGACCCCACAGACTATTATTTGGACCGTTTCTTCTTAGCTATAAAGGTTTTGTTTTAGTTCTTTTCATTGTTTGTTCTTTTTTGGTTTCATGTGACAGATTAAGCTGTCTATATCCGCCAGCTTTTGGGTCCACGTGAATATAGGCCTATGATACGGTATTATGTAACAACTGGCCGCACACGATACATTGCAAAAAAGAAAACGAATGACAGCGAACTGCACCAATAACAGAAAGATGCCTGGGTGACGCGGTCAACGTACATTTTTGTCCGAGTATTAGGAGGACGGACACACTTGTTACTTATGTGTATTTATTTAGATGTTAACAGCGTTTTCTTCAAACACAAAATTTTATAGGAATATTACATACCCTATGGATTACTTATTAAATCACATAAAACCAAACCTACGATGACTGACTGACTGACTGACTATATTTATTCGCCTCAGAAAAACACAATGTGACACAAATATTCAAATATAATAAAGGCAGGCTGCCAAAGAGGCATAAATACCTATCAATTTATTTAACGTAAACTATACAGGTTTCAAAAATGCACAGCCTAGTTTCTGCGATATAAAATTATAAAAAGTTGAACTTGAAATTTTCAGTTTCCAATATGTGAATGATCACTGTTTGCTGAACGAGTTGCCACTGGTGTCAGTTAGGAACTGCGCGGTCAACTGACTCCATTAAATGAGTCAGTGAAAATATATTGATCATAAAATGCATATATTCTGTGCTTTTCGTCATGGGCTTCGCTCTGCGATGAATCCATTGAGCGTCTGTGGATGCGACTCGGACCCCCCAAAGATTAGCTGAACTGATGCCAGTGTTTGACGCAGCGTTTACGATTTTGTAGTTGTGATGCTTTTCACAAAGGAGAACAGTATTTTATTAAAATTTTAAAGACAAAATATAAATGTTATAGTATAAGACAGTTATTAGAGGAATTTTCTCATAGTCAGTGGTCTATCACTCGATCGTCTGCTACGAGTACAACCGGTAACCGATTTCGTATACCGACAATTTAACTTTCGGACTAATAGCTTTATATTAACGTTTTATATCGCAGAAACTAGGCTGTATATTTTGTTGAAACTTGTGCAATTTACGATAAATAAATAGTAATTAGTATAGTTACAAGAGCTCAGCAAGTGTTGAGATAAGCGATTGCGTCGAATTACAGTGAATTCGGAGGATACCATAATGCCTATTCACGCCCAGAAGGCTAGTCGTTACTATAGGGGCGACAGTTTTTCAGGTCTCGTGACTTTAAAACTAGTTGTAACGCAATTAGTTTGCGTAAAACTGGTCGTTAATTTATGGCGATCTACGCCTCTGGAGAAAACTGATTGCAAGAAGCGACCGGTATACGCCGTTTGTGGATATACTCGGTCGCTAAAAATTACATATGTTTTATTGAGTTATGTTGTACGGTATTTAAGTGCATTTGAAATTGCAGTCACTTGAATTGAGACACAGTGAAAACAGCAGCAAATACAGTGAAGTATGAACAACTGTAATAGTATATTATTATATTATTTCTGAACACTTGCTTACTGCTGCTAGTCTGCAATATATGCATATTTCTCAATAATTGTATGTTTTGTTCCAGCTGGATGGACGACATTCGTTTATCTTTGGAAAGGTAATATATCAATTTAACGTGTCTATTAAATAATTTGGAGTCGGTGGAAACATGATGCAAGGAGACGATCTTCCCTCCACGTTAAAGCTGGGGATGAGTGTACCTTCACGCCACAGTTTTCGCTGTAAAATTTTGCAAAATATTTTTCGTGACCTCGTTCTTGTTACTCAGCTCTTCAGCTCTGTTTACTCGACATAGTAGTGGCCTGCAATGATTATGCACATTTTCATTTTTTTTCATTTTGGGGACTCATCGCCTGTATACATGTTTGTCTGTCTGTTTGTCTCAGCATCTGTGTATTGGGAACACGGGTGAGCTGTGCAAAAACGGCTGAACCGATCGATGCCGTTTTGGGAGCTGACTCATGTGGGTCCAAGGAACTATGTACTAGTTGGGGTTCTGATCGCTTTACAGGAAGTGGCAATTCTGGGGATAATCCGGTCCAATAAAAAGCATTGGGAGTCACTGCTGCGGTGCATGCAGCAAGAGGGATCATTCAGTCCTCAATATCGGCAATAACAGCGCGACTGCTGCAGCCGACTGCAATGCTCCCGACCGCATGGTCGATGTCACGTTACATTGTCCCCATGAAAAAATCCGCCCAAACGATGCGACCTATTATTAAAATTTTGTGACCACTTGTTACTTGTTACCTCTTTTGTATTAAGGAATAATACACTGTAGTATGTACAGCAAAATTGGATTAAACCAGTTCGTAAAATTCAGCGCTCGCAGATTAAGTCTGCTTGCGCCACGCCTGAAATAATGAAAACTTACTCAATGTTTTGTGAAAGTGTTTCCTTTGGACAGACAGGATGAATGCACACATGTAAGTTTCGCTGAAAAAAATATGCCGCGGTGAAATATAGTACTAAGACCGATGTCACACTGGCGATGTTATCACGCGATTTTGTCGCACAGCTTTATCTCGCGACAAAATGCCGTATCCAAGTGTGTATTACGTTTCAACTGCAACAATCCGCATAACAAACGTAGCTTCTAGTGACTCTGATGATCATACTCTTGCTAATAGGCTAGTTTAGTTTTTACCGCGCGACGCTATGCTAGCGCGGTATATGCAGTCGTCATGTGCACGTCCGTCCGTCTGTCCGTCCATCTGTCACACATCGGTATTGAATCAAAACGGCCAAACGCAGAATCACGCAAACAACACCACACGTGTTGAGTGGTGGCTAGCGTTGGACTTGCGATTTACAGGTCGCTGGTTCAATTCCGGCCGGTCCGCTTTTACGTAACATAGGTCAACTCAGCCTTGCATCCCTCCGGAGTCGCTAAATCGAGTACCTGCTTCGGCTGGGGGTAAAGGCGGGATTTTTACTACTGCCGGGTGGCAGGTAACACTGTGTGATCCCATATGGCATGTAAGTTTCCCGTAGCGGTGAAAGCTAAGTTGATGCTAACTGTTATACACTGTTTACTTTTTACTTTTACCATGGCCCAGGGACTCTGGTGGTTTTCTAATGCCAAAAATCTAGGCGAAATTCCAACGGGATCACCCTTAACGAGGGCGCCAAATAGACATTGAGTAGGTTCAAACGTCGATTTTTGACCAATATCTCTCTATATCTCAGAAACGGTGCAAGATAGGGACATAGTTACTATTGAACGCTAATAGGAACTCGTGCTCTATCAATTGGTGCTATTTCCAGTGACCTGAGTGACCCTAACTACCCCAAACCACCTCATTTCGACATTTCGTATCGCCTTTTATATCTTCGTACTGAGTGGAGTTAGACTTCAAATTTGGTAGGTAGGTTGAAGGTAGCAAGTGCTAGCCCACTGATGACAAACCATCCTTGAAAGGGGTGTGATTAGGTCACGTGAGCCATTTAAATTTTGGTGGGCACCAACCATAGCTCTTGAACGGCTGATCGCCGCAGTTGCTGTCAACTTAGTTGGACGGTCAGTGTGGTAAACTGGTGACGGTCTCGGTCACCAGTTTATCACACTGACCGTCGACATCTGTATACAACACGGTGAGCGGTAAGCCTAAGGCATGTGTCGCTCGGGTCTGTCAGCGGCAGCGGAGACTTGTACTAAGCTCTAGTGCAAAGTAAAATGGTAAGCCTAATCTAAGAGCTCAAAAAAGATAAAAAAAACATATGGCAACAATTTCTCAATTTGCACACTCAGTTTGTGAAGGAGGGGTGTGAAAAAGGGAAAATGGTGGAGAAATCATGTTTGTTTATGCGATTCGTTGCAGTTGTAACATGCGCGCGACAAAGTTGCGCGAAAAAAATCGCACGATAAAATACCAGATGTGACATCAGTCTAACACTGACAGGTCTGTTGAAGTCTCACAGACGTTTGCATTTGTTCTTCAGCTTGCTGATGCGTTGGAACTGGAATTGTCGAGCGTGGAGGATCAACTGCTTGGTGACGACCGAGTTAGTATTTGTTCAGTTATAGCCAGAAATTCATTATACAGCGAATAAACAATGCACGTTAATTACCCACGCCGGCTGTATAGCCGCTGGCGTGGATAGGGCGTTCATTTGCATCTGTTTGTTTGTCTGTTTGTCCGTCTGTTTGTTCGCGCTCTATAAGGAAAACGGCTTATGCTACCAGCACCAAAGTCGGTAGACAGTTTATGGCAGGACCTCGGCATGCAATGACCCTGAGGTCAAAAGGTCAAAGGTCAAATCCTAACCCTAACCGCCCTGCGTGGGTCTGCATGTCGTTGCAACTGCACATTTCTTTAGTTGATTAATTGTTGAATGCTTTAAGACAGCTCCTGGTTGACATAAATGCAAAATTATAATTATAAAACAGATGCGCTAGGTTGTACATTTAACCCTGGCGACTGACAGATTTAAATGTGATAGCGCATATGTTACGTGATTATAATTTAGCATTTATTTTAATTTTTTTCCGTTTTAGAGCTTTGGTTTATACAACATTTAGATGAACATGTTTTTAATTTATAATATAGATAGTCGATGACGCGGATTACACCAGTTCTCCTCTTTGCAACCGCAATAAGGGTTTTACTAAAAATTTCCTTCACACACGACATATAGGATGAAATTATCCCACTTATGAAATACTTTTTATGGCATTCATTGCATTACTGATAGACATATATTACGATGTAGCAAAAAAGTTTACGAATTAATAAAAAAAACCTTATAGACATTTGAATCGAAAACAAGTATCATTCGTAGTCCACGTGCGACAATTGCAAAGACAAAACAAATTAATTTTCACCAAGCAACAAACAGTTTATGTTTTATGTGGTTTACTAGTTTCTCTTTACTAGGTCCAGAGTACGGTTTATTGTTGTATACTTTACAAATGTTTTGTTTTATGTGTTTTTTAGTATCAGTACATTGACGAATTCTTTGCTGCTCACGGCAGTCGAAAACTGATGTTTTTCTATCAAGCGATATCTGTAAGTTTTACGAGTATGCATGTCAGTTTGCTTTGATACATCACAGAATGATTTTTAACCATAATTCTTTATAAAATGTTAAAGTAGCTTCCAACTTGTAGTCTGTACTGTTTACTGGTGCTGGTTTTCAATGACATATCAGTGACATTCTTCAGACCATCCGTATGCATTTTTGCAGTGTATGTTTGCTAGGAGAACGCCAGTCAGAGGGCGCAGAAGAAACTCTTCATAACGCCCGGCACTGCTGAGGTTAGTATATTTGTTATGCTTTTTTGTCTTTCTAGTTGACGTCTTCTAGTAATGCAGTAAAGGCAGTGAGTATTTACGCGTAATCTCAGTCAGAAAGCAATAATGAACATGTGCCTCTAAATTGGCAGTTTTTGCCTTCAGTCAGACGTTTGTACTAACAATGTTTCGTGTCCATGTGAAGTTCCCGGTTGTAAGATTAATGGATAATTGTTTAGCGAGTTCACGCTGGAATGTTTACTAAGACGAGTGACAAGCGATGTTGATGCGGAACTCGGGCAAATGGCTCGAGGAAAGTTCTAACAAAATGTAGGATTTTAGGCAGCATCGCCTGAACGCAGCCAATTGCTAGAGATGTAAAGTAAATAAGTAAATAGCGTATAGCAGTTAGCATCAACTTAGCTTTCACCGTTACGGGAAACTCGCATGCCATATGGGATCATCACACAGTGCATCTGCCACCCGGCAGAGGTGTGAATCCCGCCTTTACCCCTAGCTGAAGCAGGTACTCGATTTAGCGACCCCGGAGTGATGCAAGGCTGAGTTGACCTATGTTACCTGACAGTGGACCGGGTGGGATTTAAACCCGCGACCTGTCAATCGCAAGTCCAACGCCTTGTCGCAGCGTCGACATGTAACATATGCCATACGTAGCGTTGTTTGTGTGCCTGTGTGTGCGTTGGGCACACGGGTGAGATGTGCAAAACGTCTGAACCGATCGAGGTGCCGTTTAGGGACTGACTCATCTGGGTCCAAGGAACCATTATTAGATGTGGACCAGATCCCTTTTACGGGTGGGGCGCTTTTGAGGGTACGTGCCATTGTAATGTACCTATACGCGTGAGTGCATTGCCGCTGCGCATTGTTCGCCTGCCGCCGCTGGCGAATGTGCCTGCCCAGCGCACGCGGCGGACAAATGCATTAGCCGCAACGAGGGGTGACAAGACGGCGATGCGGCCTTTTACCAATTTACTTTGAAAATTTGTTATTCTTGAGCAATACCCGAGGCTTGTCCGTTTGTAAGGCTCCTTAACTAAAAACAAAATTCTAGAAAGAACTACTGTAAGTGACGTTCGTAAGCTTTGCTTCTTTGCCTAAAAATTTTAGGAATCTCTCGAATTTGCGAAATTATGCAAGCCTCTGACCTTTAAAGGGTAGAATCGCATAGCTGTTTTCAGGCTTGTCGGTTTGTCAAATCGCTTTTTGCAATAAATTCTGGTAGTTATCGCTCGTACAGATTGTGTGAAATAGTCGGTAGCAACAAGCATTAATCTCATTGTCTACGAGCACGGCATTAACGAATTTTGGCAAATTCTAACTGTCAATCTAAATCTACTGTTAGCCTGTCAAACGGAACAAAGAAAGCCTGTTGAACCTGTTGTACTACGTGACAGAGGCTCATACTATTATTGCTGTGGTTGTTGTTGGCAGGGTTTGAACGGACTTTGCTTGTTTTTTCTCAAAACCAGCAACAATTATATAATAACAATGGAAAACATTGCGACTGAAGTGACGTTTATGTGGACGGACTGCTCCAACGGAAACATTATTGAAGGCTTCGAGAGTATTATGAGCAGAATTCTCGTCCCGGTACTCAAGTCTCGACAAGTATGCATATGTCAATGTTTTTGTTGTAATTGTTTCTTGTAATTTGCTAACTGGAAGTTTAGTAGTCGTAGTAAGTTATACTAATTTGTGAAGCCAAGTATGAAAATAATTGATGTATCTTACATACTTACTTTCTAGCATAGTATAGGATTATAATACATCACACACGCGGCGTTGACTGATTATTACTGATCAGTGGATTGATCATTGAAGTGTCGCGCACCTCTGTCACCATGTCGTGCACCTCTCTGTCCGTCTCCATGTCTAACCTTCCAGTTCTATTATATTTATCGGTAGCGTGTTGTGGCTCGAGTGTTCATCATAAGAC
>Ga0209363_1002198_pt1 | contig 10101 bp, 6 predicted proteins | sample WorMetexBAHAMAS3_FD_187385 | JGI IMG/M metagenome (GOLD analysis project Ga0209363, IMG submission 187385) | Marine gutless worms symbiont microbial communities from Max Planck institute for Marine Microbiology, Germany - Inanidrilus exumae... | ecosystem: Host-associated > Annelida > Digestive... | reverse complement strand
TTTTAACATAAAACCAGCACACGACAAACAGAACTGCTGTAACAATATCCACTCTGCACAGCTGTGTGCTGCTGACAGTCTGACAAGAGATAGAAATGAAAATGCATGTTGAAAGAATTCTGCAGTTAATCTTACAAACATCAGTAAACCTCAATTCAGCAAACCTCGACTCCACACTATATGCTGGTCCAAAAAAGCTATAGCAGTTTTAACTGAAATAATACAAAAGAAACTCATCAATTTCTGAATAACAAAATTAAGCTGCCAACTTACGACACAAAAAGTAACTCCATAACTACTGTAAATTAACATCAACTGAAAATGCAAATTAGCCGTAAATAGCGATGTTCCACTATTACTTCAGCATTAAACTAGCTTACTAAATGAACATCATTTGTAACCCGAGATGGTATATGTGATACACAGAAATGTGCATAGACTTAATACGAGATCTAACACTCTTAATATATAAGACCAACTGCTATAGGTTTGTTTCAGAAATGGAACATACACAAACTGAGTTTGCCTTCTCAACTGGTATCTATTTACTGCTACATAATAACTGCTCTATAGCATGCCAAATCAATACTATTAGCACTTAGTATTCAACAACTCTGTAACGTAACTCTTACCAATTTTAATCCAGGAATCTAGCCATTGACCGAGCCGGGCGTTGAACTTCGGCCCTAAACAAAAAAACTTGCCAAAGACTTTGCCTGTTGTAATTGCGGCAAGGCCTTCAATGATCTCATCAACTCTTGTACCTACATAAAGACAAAAATACATCAATCTAGACAGGACCAGACGAGGATTTTCTCACTGTAGGACATTTACTGACCATTTTTGGTTAGTGGTCCAGGCTTAGCAACCAGTCTGATGTGTCTGTGTGTTGGGCAGTAACTTTTGAATACAAGAGCTCAACTGTCGCAGACAAAAGGCGTCACGCCTCTGTAAGATTATTCGTTATAAGCAGCACTTTTACGGTACAGTTCGTTTCATAATCTATAACACAGACAGTAAGTCATCAGGCTATTATTCAGTTGTGGAGTCAACATTCAAATCTTCTGTGACAACAAAGACACAGCATACTCATGAGCCAATCAATCAGCTTTTGGAAACAAGAAGCTAAGTTATTGCCGGGAGACCATGCGATGCACAACGTCAACCCTAACCTTAACCCAAATGACAACCCACAGACAATATCCAGGTCAAGTTCAAGGGTCAAGGTAATAGGCCAAATTCATGGTCACAAGAGGAAAATGTTCCCGTTTCTTTTTCGGTGACGAACACATATAACTGACTGAAACGTTTTAAGTGAAGTTGGGAAAACCAGATGCGGTGCAGTGTGGAAAAACACAGACAGTAACACTACTGCGCCAATTTCAGCGTGGCATGGCAGACGTGTGTGCTCTACTCAGTACCCTGTTCCAGTTGGTTGTTCATCAGGTTCTTATATCCCGTATGACTCTAAAACGGCAAATATTGCCGTGTGGCAAGACCGACCGAGAATGTTGAGTGCACACCATTACTGGTGAATCACGTTGCAAATTGGCAGATAAGAATCTAAGTGTTCCAGTGCTATTGCTAAAATGACAAAGAGCCAGATTTGCATCTAATTCCAATCTGACAAAAGACAAATCGAGGACGAGCTGGAAAATGGCCATCAAAAATGCCGTCAATGTTTAAACTTTAATACGCGGTGGCACAACGGGTACAGCGTTGGACTTGCAATCAACAGGTCGTGGGTTCAAATCCTATTCGGGGCAAAGCTGCATAACAACCTTGGGCAAGTTGTTCACACCTATGTGCCTCTGTCATCAAGCAGTATAAGTTGGTACCGGCCAAGGGGCAGTGATGCTCTGCGGCTGGGAAGGTTACCGCAGGCCTGGCGTAAAGTAATGGCAGCCTACTGCAGGTTGGATGATTTATGTCACCTGCAAAATGACTGCCAGTACACCGGGATCAGCTCCGGGCCCGACACTCGGTAACGAGTATGGGAAGCCTTTACCTTTTTTAACTATAACATCCTTACATATGTCTACTGTGAGTGGACAATAGAAAACAATGAACAGAATACCTGCACAGCTTTGGGCCAGCAAGTAATCACACAAGTGCGGCTGGTCGCTATGCTGCATTCTGTGCATCAAACTGCCAACCTCGCGATGCATGCCGGTAATGCCAAGACGTTTCTGTATGGACGGCAGCAGAAACAGTCACAACATCAAGTCACAATCAAACTATCATTCGAAATGGTCACAGCAGAATTACAACAAGCTAGCTCATTCTGTGCAAATACCGATTATAAATGATGACAATGGCACAAAAATTGGGCAAGGCAAGCCAGTCTGTTTTAGTTAACATTTTATGGATACTGCCCAGCCACTGCTGACATACAAGGGCCACACCCCCCCAGAGTGGCTGGAGTGAGCTCGACTGTTGTCAAACGTGGCCAAGATATTATGCTCGAAAATATAAATATTTTAATAAAGTTTGGTCACGACTGGATAGAACCTTTCCAAGGCGGTGCACATTGCCAATTTGGCACAATTTTTACTTTGCCCCTGGCGGAGATGCAAAGTATTGTGATCAGCATGTATGTGTGTCTGTCTGTTTGCTCACATATCTCAAACAACACACGTACAAATTTCACCCCATTTTCCGTACATGTTACCTGTGGCCATGGCTTGGTCCTCCTCTGATGGAAATGTGACACGTTATGTATTTCCGGTTCTGCGGATGACGTCACGTTTTCACATAATAAAGTGGATGGGCAGAATCAGAGATAACACGCACGCATTCGGTCGGCAACGACAAACACTCTCTTCACTCCACGCACCAGACTATGGTTCGGAGAACGAGCATTCCGCGTCGCCGCTCCCAAGGCGTGGAACCAACTCCCTAACAATGTCCGTTCTCTTCGCGATACCAACTCTTTCAAGAAGAACCTAAAAACTTTTTTATTTACAAAATTTTATTATGTGTAATTTTTATCTAGTTGTAGTTCATTATTGGACATTGATTGTTAACCTGCTAACTTTGTATGTACTGGTCAGCTTTCAGCAGTATAGTATCTAACTGTCATTAACTGTAACTGTAACTGTATGTTTCGTCCAGTTCGTCAGATGGCGGGATCACGGGCGATGTCTGCCATGTCTGACTGAATTGTTTCATTGAGCAGTTTCATAGCTCCAGACACGGTGCAACAACTGTAATTCGTCTGTCTCTATTCTGTGGCATCACTGGTTGGTCATGAAAAACGAACGATAGTATTACGATCATAAACATTTCCCGCAAGTTTGGCAAAAATTTAATAGAACTACTAGAAATGGCGAGCAAAAAAATGAGAAAAACATCTGTGGTCACATCCCCTCCATCCAGTGCAGCTGTTTCCATACTGCATCCCATGAGCAGGAATATTCTGGATGATGCGGCAGACATGCGGAACACTATTAACAGTAACATCATGTTGCAGACACTGACAATTTAACAATTACGGACAGTTAGTTAGTTAGTTAGGAGTTTAACGTCCCCTTTCAGCACAAATACGGCTATATCAGAGACAAAAAAGGTCAGGGGTGGAAAGCTATCCCTACCCTGTGAAGGAAGGCCAGCAGTATATTAACCTCAACCCTGGCCGCCTTTTTGTTCAGCAGCCACCCAAAAGGGAAAGGAAATCGAGAGGCTCATTTAAAGTATTACGCTGGCGCCTACAACAGGGAAAGACAACTATCACACCGCTAGACTAAACTAAACCAACTACAACAAAACACCAGAATAAACCTTAACTAAGCAATACAGATAACACAAAATGAACAAAACAAACTAAACCCAGGTTCGGTCGCCTCCTACAACCTCCGGCCTGGAAACGAAGTGGGACGATTCTGGTAGAAAGGGAAGGGATGGACTATAGAAGAAAATAGGTAAAGCGAATGAGAAAAGGAAAAAGGGAAAAATAAAGTAATAAATAAAGTAATAAATAGCAAAAGATGAGGAATTGAATGGACAAGGGAGAAGCCAAGGCAGAAAGGGGGTACCCCGGCCCCACGCGGGGTAATTACGGAGAGTAAACAGTGTTTTGCGCTGTGAAAAAGTACAACAATCTGACATTCTTCCAAAAGAACGATAAAATGCACATCAAGGAAATATACAAACAAAGCATCAGACTCGTGAACTGCTGCAATTACTCAATGTGTGTACATAATACACACGCATACACTATTACAAGATGAACAGCAGTACTCCTGAGCTTAACAACATCATTTTCAAGGTGAACTTGAGTCAGCCAGATGGACTTCTTTCTCTATTTGATCCAAACCTGAGACTGGCCCAAACTTTTCGTATGCTGTTGAGACCATACCGGTAAATATGTTTATCGGACATCATCTGTCTAATTCCACCTACCACGATTGCTGCACTGCATTTGCTCCCATCACTCTGTTCTTACATTCCCTGAGTCCGAAGCATCTCAATCTAATCACCAAACTGACTACTGGTAGTTCCAATGCCAACAATTCTCTTGAGCACTGCAATAAGACACTACAAAAACATAAAAACTTGGCTGAGACCAACTGCTAACTCTGTTTTTATACAGCTGCCATTCAAAATGTGCCAACACCAGCAGCAACAGTACGGGATGAAAGGCTGAGTTGGCCTGGTTGGTTAGTCTGATTGTTATAGAACACTAATAGGAAGGAAACCTCATGTTGGAAATTGAATCCACTGATCAGCACGGCCATATGACCATCAGAAGCGGTCAAAACGTCTTTGAGGTTGAAAAAATTAATTGTCATTACCCACACTGTGCCATATAAAATACTAAAAAAAATTCTATTCCAATGAGAAAATCGTGCCTTTAACTGACCAGAACATTGACGACGGCGACGGTGCTGCAGGATGACGTTACAACAGAATCGAGCTTTAGCGTTGACACATAACATGCTGCCTCCGCATCACACACTGGCCACACGTCCTAGTTAAACAATCAAAATAGCACAGAGTACATGCAGTCATGAATTAACACAGTGCGGCTCGACTGTTCAGTAGCAGCAGATGTATTTATACTTTTCTACGCACAGCCTTGACAACATCGATACGTGGACAGGACTCCCCGTGGAAGAGTCAATCAGAGTGACAGAGGACAGAGATAAATGAAGAAAGTACGTCCCTGGTGTGGCCAAGTCTCGGATCGAGGATGGCTAAAGAACAGAACAGAATGCTGTGGTTCAAAAAACGCTGCACCCCCTTATTCAAATGACTGTAGTTTCTACAAATGTTGACCGATTTCTATATTATTCGGCACACGATGAGTTAATTCGCTTAAAACAATTACTGATTAACCAACCTCACCTACCTACTGCTGATACACTACCTTGGGAAACGTTAATTGTTCTACAGGGCAAGACAGTGTGCCAGCATACTGTGCACGCCAGACAATGAAGCTCCTTCAGCGTGAAACTCCGACATTCTTTCCTCCAGACTTCTGATCTCCCAACAGTCCCAGTCTCTGTAGCCTGTCGAATATGGGGCACGATTGTGTATATCAGATGCTAGTTCAAGAAGGGAATGATCTCAGACAGCAACTGATTGACACGTGGCATTGCTGGTCGCAGAGCATTGTAGATGATGCTATTGAAAAATGGCGGAAAAGACTTCAGGCCCGTGTGAATAAAAAAGAGGACATTTTGAAATCTTGCTGTAGTAACTGAACCTGAACTCAGACTGGCTGTGCAGATAAAGTGAATGTTGTTTTAGACTGTGCAACTGTTATGTGTAACGTTGGTTGATAGGACAAAGTTATCATTATGCACTTGACTAATTGTTTCTCAAGGTATTGTAGCTCCATGGCAAAGTATTGTGCCCCAGTCTGGTCACGGTCTTCCCACACTGGGCTGGTAGATGTAATTTTTACGTTTCCCTTTCGTTCTCGTTTTCTCAATTTTTCCATTTCCGCTATCGTTATCGTTGACGAAATTAAGTTTTATCGGTTAACAGAATAAATACGTTTCTGTTACCGTTTATTTAAATCACACTGCGTACGTGGGCTTGCATGTCAGCACCCGAAATCATCCAATATTTGTACAATATGCATGACGCATGTACAATATGCATGCCATCACGGCACTGCCATACCTCAGGGCTGTAGAAGCAATAACTGCAGCCCACAGAAGTACTGCCATTTGACCGTCTGCCTCTGTGTATCAACCTCTCTCTCACATTATCACCTCGCAGATCTTCACTGAACACATAACACAACAATAACGAAAAAGTGGTCAAGTAATTTGACAAGGCCGCATCACCCCTGCACACAAATCGTTTGTTTGCATACAAAAAAAGTTTCAATTAAATGGTCTCAAAATTAAACGATCCACTCATCCCTATTCTGTGCCGTTAAAGCATGTGCCGTGTGCTATCTACTATTATTCTATCCTCCTAGGCATTCTATTATTATGGATAATGGAAAATAATTGCTTTCATTAGTTCAAGAGTAGCTGTCGCGTGCAGTTGTGATGTGATAGCTTGCTGCGTAAACACGAAAATTCCGTTTTAAATGGCTGAGTTCTTCTAACTGCAGATGTTGATCTAATGAACTACACTTGTATAATGAAAGAGCTTTCAGTCAGTAGGCTATACTCAGTAAATGTAAGCATTTAGCAATTGCTGCCCAGCTCATTATTACAATGTTTCCTTATGGAAGTGACACCCATCAAAAATGTCCCTTCCGGTGGGGATTCTCGGCCCCTTCTTATAGAAGGTTCCGTAGGCCCATCCAAATAGCATGTAGATCAGTTCAGCCGTTTCTGCACCGCTCAGTAGTGTCCCAATACTTTATAATGGAACGCCAACTGTCTCCAAAATTGCCCTTTCTCCTGGAGGGATCTGCACCTCCATCTAATACTAGCTTCCTTGGGCCCACCCAAGTCCGTATCCTAAATGACAGCTTGATCAGTTCTGCAGTTTTTGCAGGGCTCACAAACGTTACCAACAGACACACACACATAGACACACACTAAACACAGACAAACATACAGACCGACCACGCTACTCCGTGTGTAGCACTAGGTCGCTATCGCTAGCTAATGCTGCGAAACAACCTAATAACAAAAGTCTGTAACTCTGAATGCTAAAACAAAACATTTAACTGGTGAATTTCTTCTAACAAGTAATATCTTCCCGATATGCACAATAATGATATGCCCCCACTGATCCTTCGGTCCTCTCCAGTGATTAGGCAATACCGATGATGACTCCAAAAGATAAGCAGCCTATGACTTCCTAGTCACTTTCAGTCGTTCACCTGTCCTGTAAACATGGCTGTATCTGGATTGGTTTCGAGGTAATGACAATTAATTTTTTCAACCTCAAAGACGTTTTGACCGCTTCTGATGGTCATACGGCCGTGCTGATCAGTGGATTCAATTTCCAACATGAGGTTTCCTTCCTATTAGTGTTCTTCGGGGTCAATAGATAAGTAGTACGCTACAACTGGATGTCTGCTACCTCAAGTCAGGGATGGCACCATTTGGTGAATCCTAATGAAGGAACAGCACGAATGAGCGCTTTGAGACTATGCATGTGTAGTAAGTAAATGGCGCTACATAAATACTCTTCCTTTTCTTGCCTTTCCTTTCCTTTAAATGCATCATTTTTGAGTTAGGAGCATAGGGCAGAGAAACGGACAGACCATGGGACTGCAGCTTCGAATAATTCTCCCCTTCGCTGGTGGAGGCATAAAAAAGTTTACAATAAAAATGCTGTGCAGACAAAGAAAAGTGCAAACAGACAGACATCTAGGAAATGGCATTCCTGCTGATGTATGACGAGGCAAAATGTCCACTGTAGCCACTATATGCACAGCTTTGCGTCAGACTTTCTATATGACAGCTATGTAATGATGAAATGAAGGCTGAATAATGGTCACAATACAGTGTTTTTTATCAACTTCATCAGTTCCTTAGAATGAAGTCACCCACTCTTCAACAGCTGTGCCAGGTGTTGTCAAGATTTGTATAGCCATATGATAAAATGGTGAAACGTGGTGCCAAAGTAATGGCAAAAACTGCAAAAATATCAATTTAAAAAAAGCTGTTTAATCAAACAAAATAATTTACAGTTACTTATTAGTCATTACATCTCTCTGAATTGTAGTAATTAATTATATAATAACATACTGACTGCATTAGTACACATTAGTACTTTTAAGCATTGGTATGTCCATAAAACACGTATTTCACCATAAGTGATGGGTCTGAATAACATTCACAAAACACACGGACTCACAGTGTGATACTGGAGAATATTCTTGTCGACAGCACAGACGCAAACGAATTTTCACCATCATCCGTCAACAGATCCGAAGGATCACAACTGCTGTAATCTGCAGTTGCACTTCTCGACATGACGCCAGTATTTCTGCCGTCAGCCGGCCGTGGTCTGCCGCCAGGTACAACATGTCCAGCCGGCAAACTCAACTCAGCACTGTTCATCACCTCAAAACACGACCAGCAAACAAACTTCGGCGTATCAGACTCCGTACCAGTCGGCAACCAGTAGCAGTGGTTCTGCTTTGGACCGGTCGGTCTGTCATACGTTTCGGAAGTATCAGAAGGCTTCCTTACCGCAGTATCTGCTCCTGCTGGGGCACAATCTTCCAACACTTGCTTACTGGCTACAGTTGTACAAAATACAGATGTTGCTGGTTCCGCATCAGTGGCAGTACTGTAACAGTTATCGGAAAATGAATGAAGAAGTGACATGAGAGGGGTACTTTGGGCAGATTCCGATGCCAGGTTAGAGGAATCTATCTGTGTATTTATTCCACGCCAAGCATGTGTTATCACATTATCGGACATTTGTGTCGGGGATGCGCTGGTGCAAGCAGCAAACTGATCGTACGAATCATTCAAGTTATCGTGACCGAATCTTAAGCAGCTGCTGAACGCAGTCTCATGTTCCTCTAAATGTGAACTCTGCCAGGGACTGTCATGCAACTGTCGTTGCGAGTTAACGGAAACATCTGAATCTGATAAATTAACCGCATCGTCTGCAAGTCCGTCTGCAATATTACTGCTGCCGTTCTCCGGCATACTGTTCATTTCGTCGTGTGTGGATGACAGACTGCTGGTAGATGTTGAGCCAGTAACTGCAGCATTGTGAGGCATGTCGGCATCAATGAAATCATCGAGGCATGCGTCGGTCTCCACAAACCACACTGCACTGTCGCCATGCCGACGTACATCCATCGCACTCAAAGCCGCACCATCCATCTCGTCCATATACCCATCATCATCCAAGTCAGTATTTGCAGGCATACTGTCCGACGTAACTGCCAAGTCTGTAATTGTTCTACTGCTGGCCACGTTAGCACCAACCGAAACCGGTTCACTTTCTGTGCATCGACCATCGTTTACTGCACATGCATAAGCATGACTTAAGTTACTGTCGGACTGAACTGTCTCAGTAACTAATGTTGGAAAACAGGATTGCCGATACACATCACCTGAAGGAAAACGGTCGCCGCAAACCGACTGGCACACGTGACCAGTAGCACCATTCGGTGTAGACCACGTGCTACAGTCGACGCTACATGCAAAATATCCATCGTCATCCGTTTCACGGTTGCTGTACAAATACCGACTAGTTCTTGTGCTAGAATGGCAGTTAACAGATGACGCAGCCAGTGGCCTGGCTTCACTGTCTGCAGATGCAGAAGTGGCACCATGTGACACGGAAACATCTGAAGCGTCTGAAACGGCACATTTCGATAATGATGTCTTTTCACTTGCATACTTTGAGGGAACATGATGCACTGCATGATTTTCACTGGAACTTGATGAACAGTAGCTCACAGCGGTAGAGGCAGCATCAGGAGAGATGTCGTTATGATCACACTGAGCAGTACCATTTACTGGTGATGGAACTGGGTCTGAACAAGCACCGTTTGAAACAGTATTGTCAGTGCCCCACATCTTCAAGCGATAGAATTCTTTCAGTTAACGTTCTTCAAGCTTCTCTGACTACATCATGTCTTTGCAAATCTACGAAGATACACAAAATACAAAATACACCAATACTCCTTTAAAATTCATTCATTACATATACGAT
>Ga0209363_1002196_pt1 | contig 10104 bp, 3 predicted proteins | sample WorMetexBAHAMAS3_FD_187385 | JGI IMG/M metagenome (GOLD analysis project Ga0209363, IMG submission 187385) | Marine gutless worms symbiont microbial communities from Max Planck institute for Marine Microbiology, Germany - Inanidrilus exumae... | ecosystem: Host-associated > Annelida > Digestive... | reverse complement strand
GTGGAAGGAAGCCCCAAACCGCGATTTTTATCAAGTTGTAAAGTTTGGGGGCTCCTGTACCCACCACCATCCCCAATCTGGGTCAAATTTGGCACGCAAGTGCAGGCCCATGGTGTAGGCTACTCTTCCATGCCAAATTTCAAACCAAAATTTTACCATGATCGACATAATTATAGGCTACTATTACATGTATATACATGTATAACCATACAAATGACCAATTTTGGACTTTTTGGGAGCTCCTGAGCCTCCTATGTACGCACACCCTGTGACCGATCCAGGCCAAATTTGGTACGCTCATGCAAGGCCTACGCATGATGGCCACATTTTTCATCTCGATCGGTTCATTATGTCGCCCTTGATGGATGAAAACCCTCAAATATTCAAATCTGTCATTCTGCGGTGGCTCCGCCGCAGTGGCGTAACTTTGGTCTGAAAAGTGGGGGCATGCTCGAGGCGCCGAAGACATCGACGGGTGGGGCATGGAAAGGGGGTATCCCCCTTCCCAGCTGACTAGTCTGGGGAGCGCCGTGATCTCCCTCAGCGGGGTCCGGGGACTGGCCGAAAACGATTTTTGAGTTTTCTAAGAATGTTTGGAGTTGGACGCCTCTCGTTGCAGTAGCTAATGTACTATCAGAAATAGTGTACTGACAGGAAAAAATGTTTTTTCGTGCGCCTTCACTGAGCTAACACGAGACACTAGTTGTCGCTAGCTAGTCAACTGAACGGCATTGGTGTGCATCTAACAGATGACAATGAGTCAGAAATGTGCCGTTGATTGTCACTGCATGCCAGCAATGAGCGTTGTATATAGGCCTATGCAGCTGTTTGGAAAATTTTGACTCTATATATAGGCCTTTGCGCACATTGCATAGACTGTAGGCCTACTGTTTGCTGTGTGCGTAACTTTCCCGTTGTGGTCAGTCACGTATGAACACTATCTGACGCTTCTATAGAACGTGCAACAAACTGAATTAAGTTTATTTGTCGTTTGCGTAAATTACACAGTTTGGATTCTGCGTTATTCGCGTCATTTTGAAGGCAAAATTTCCGACTTGGCGTACTTATAAAGTGGGGGCGGATGGGGGGGGGTCCGTCCCCATACTCCAAAAAGTGGAGGTCGGACTAGGGACTCCCTCGTCCCCCTGAAATTACGCCAATGCTTCGCTGGGCGTTACAGAGACGGTTGAACGCGGGTGCACAAACAAACATTCCCCTAACCTTCCCCTATCCAGCGATACCAAGAACGTTTCCGTATTTCAACGCGTTGATGGCGAAGTGCGTTCACGAACTTTGTCATTCAAAATCGAGACGGACAAAAAACGAACAAAAAATCTAACCTTTCCCCCCAGCCGTGTCCGAAGTCCGAGGCCTACCAAACTTAGCACGACGATACAGGTCCACACGATTTCTGCAACACCAAAACGTATTTGTATCCGACATACAGTTTAGCCGCTAGGGGCACTGAAAATTTGGGGTCAAACGCTCCCCGTAAATTTAAACCCTCATAACCCAGAAACCCCTCGAGCGAATAGGACCATATTTTGAAAACATATCTAGCATGAAGCTCTATTCATAAACATTTTGTAAAAATCGCCCTAGACATACGCCCCGCGCGTCTACACTGTCTCAAAAAAGTTTCCACCTTTAAATTTTAAACTCTCTGTAACTTTGTCAAATCTTAACCGATTTTCAAAATTTTCACCAAATTTTCATCACCCTCAGCGCGGCGAAACTGTAGGTATATGTGGGAACGTTAAAGATTTTAGAGGTACAAAATGGTACGGACGAACTCTATCACCATACCGTTTCGTGTGGCTGCGACTTCGCACGTTTCCCGGGGACGAAAAGTAATGTTCGATTTTGTTTGTTCGTCACGCGTTTAAATAACGAAAGTTTATGCGCGCGACTTTCGCCATCAACGCGTTAATTTGACTGGCACCGTTTGACGGTTTGAGTGGCCTGCGTGGCTTAACGGTAGAGCGTTCGCTCGCGATCCTAAACGTCGTGGGTTCGAATCTCGGCCGCTCTGCTAACAGGTAACAGCCTTGGGCAAGCTGCTCACACGCATGCGCAGTATAATTTGGTACCGGCCGACGGGCGGTGGCGCTTTTCCGCTGGGAAGGTAACCGCAGGCCTGGCGGAAAGTAATGGCAGCCTACCGCCGGGTGGATGGCTTCAAGTCACCTGCGGGCTGACTGCCTGTACACCGGATCAGCTCCGGGCCCAACGTTCGGTAACGAGTATGGGAGAACTTTACCTTTGTACCGTTTGATAGGGGAAGGTTTCAACTTTGTAGTTGTGCAAGATCTGCGTTCAATTTTGCTTCTACGCCGCTAAATGGCGCCATTGCAGATCGTTGAAGTGGATAATAGCTAAGATTCTGGGTGACTATGATGGACATGGGATATCCTCTGCACTTGATTGACTTGCTGGCCAAACTGTACAGGAAACAGCTCGCTAAGGTCAAAGTAGCGGGAAAACTATCAGAATGGTTTCCTGCTAAGAAAGGAGTCCGACAAGGTTGTGTCCTTTCTCCGTACTTGTTCAACATCCTAGCGGAGATGGTGATGAGGGAGACCCTCGATGGATTTCAATGTGGACTACAAATTTGAGGGCGAATAATTCGGCTTACGAACCTTCGCTACGCTGATGACATCATCCTGTTGGCTACTTCAAAGGCAGAACTACAGGAGCTGGTGGATCGCCTAGACCGAGTCAGCCGTAAATACAGCCTACTCATCAACGTCGACAAGACCAAGGTAATGGCAAGCGACGGCGTAGCGTGCCGCATACTCATTCAGAATGAGCAACTGGAGCAGGTGAATACCAAATTTGGTCATGATTGGTGAGAGCAGGTGGATATAAGAAGTACCCCCAAAATTCAAAATGTAGTCAAATTTGTGGATTTTGCCGTATAGCCTACAATAATCAACCAAACATTTGGCGGGAAAGAGCAGATCAAAGGTTGACTCCCGTATGCGAAATCTGGCCCTGATTCAGTAGGCCCAAGGGTATTTGGCTGGGATTGTAGCCTTCAAATATCACAATATTGGTCTAATTTACAGTTTCAGGTCCAAAAGAGCCGCATGTGATGCAGTAATCGATATGAAATTTAGCAGAGAAGACACAATGTAGGTACAGTCTTGCGTGCCAAATTTCCACGATCGGCAAAGGGGTAGCCTATGCGGGTATGAGAGCCCCCATAATTAAAATTTTGGGTGTGTAGCTAATAGCTGCTGCCAGTATAGCAGTGACTCGGCGATGCCTACGATTTCGAGTAATTATTATTATTACTAATTGTTGTTGTTCTTTCCAAAATGTGGCAAGATACTAGACAAAAATCCTGAATTTTCATACCACAAATACACCTATATTTAACGACCCGCATTAAGGGTCAGACTCCATCAAATTTTTGCAAAGATGTTTGAGTGTGTGAAAACTAGAATAATGGGGATACCGCGTGGTAGAAAGTTTATTTGTGTGTTCAACCGTTTTCACTGGGTTCACGACACGAATGAGACAAGCCGAGTTACAACAGCATATAACAGTGTGGGAATTACCGAGGAGGGGGGGGGGTTCGACCCGCTATGTATTCAACCCCCTATTTTTTCATCTATGTTGAGTTGACCTTGGGACGCAGTGAACCCTCTAGTTCTTTTAGCTTAATTCCCACACTGGCAGCTGTATCACGCTTGCAGACAATGCGCCGTGCGTTAAAATCAATACATAAACAGTAACAACTATTCAGTAACAAATAACAACTAGAAGATAGACTTGACGTCCCAGTGTTGACGTAGATGCCTTCGCCACCTCAATGGCCTGCTGTGACTCTGACCTTTGACCCCAGAATCTGATGAGGTCATCAGCAGTGGCTATTGAATATTCCCTGTCAGTTTCATCAAGATTGCACAAGCCATTCATGAGATATCGTGGTAACAAAATCTGTCAAGACGAACGAACGAATATGAACGGACGAACGGGGCGGACGGACAGCCGGAAAACATGATACCTTCGCCGACAATGTCGCGTAGTCTTGTAGTCAAGACCAGCAGTGCCAAGACCAAGACCAAGACCGGCAAACACAACATACGATACGATACGATACGGTAGATTAACGTGTGCTCAAAAGCTGACGAGATGGCCAGCTTAATCTGGCGCACGGCAAATACGCATAAAGGAAATACACACTGCTCACAATAACAGCTAAAAGTTTCATGAACGTTGTAAAACAACCATCACAAGTCTGTTACATAGTTCACAATCGGCATTAAATTTAGTGAAGTTCATAAAAATTGTCAGTCCTTGTACAAAAAGGATTATAATTTTACGACGCATACATGCTAACAAACAGGCGAGACCGATCCCTTGAGACTGAAACCAAGACCACAAGTGCCAAGACCAAGACCACAAAATTCCGGTCTGGAGCGGTCTCGAGACCAAGATCGCGGTCTCGAAGACTACATCTCTGCTTTCAGGTGGCGAATGCATAAAAATTACAATAACAGTGAAAGACGCAGATCAGGCAATCAGCGGCGCGTAAAGCTTACAAAACTACTATAATGCACGTGATTATGAATCAAATGACTGATGTTTACAATTGGTTGGCACCCGCTTACATACCGCATGGCAGATAACGATGCAGAGTGATCTAGTCAGTGGTTAAAGTGGCGTGGGACGCAGGGGCACGCCGTCCCCCACCTCAAATATATGGTAGAATGCGTTCCCCCACGTCAGGTATCCCAACGGACGCACGGGGACGGTAACGGGGACGCGTGACACAACGCAAAAGTCATCAACAACTGAAGTTAAATGCTCAACTAAGTCGACTGTAATAATGTCTGATAACAGTGTACCGGAAAGTATTTGTAAATTTTCATTTTATTGGGAACCCAGTTTAACAGCTAAGGGCCCGCAACTGCTGACGAGGGCCCAAACTGTACATCACAGTACCCCCACCTCTACTTTTTCACTTTAACCACTGGATCTAGTAATACAAAATTAGCCCAATACGGACTGACGGTCGACTCCTACTTACTGCCAACTTCAAAGTCACGTGACACAAAAACTAGGACAAAAATCAAAATTCCGGCCGGTAAAATTTTTAGGTATTGCCCCCTAATTTAAGAATCCGTGGTCATTTGCCAGCCTCCATTATAAATGGGGGAGGAGATAGCCCTTGAAAATGGTCGAATTTCCGACTTTCATGGGCTCGTAACCTTGACCTTAACCTCGGATCGGGTCATACTGCATACCGTCATGCATCACTCGTCGACCTCTACCTACATACCAAATTTCATTGAAATCGAAGAAACTTTTTGTGGACGCATTAGCTGCTCAAATAGTTACATGGAGACAAGTCTGGAACATCGGACAATGTTTGGCGAGATGTCAGTACATAAACACATTTGGGAAACGCGTTTACACAACAGCTCCATTATCGAACAGTTTTGATAGAGCTCTACGTCATTCCAGCGGCTGCGTGGTTGCTCATAGGTCTTCATCATACACCGACACCTAGATCAGGGGTTTACTACTAGGGATATTTAGGGGAATTTAAAGGTTTCAGGGGGAATTAGGACCACATTTTGTATTTAAGACTCAACGCTTCAAGACTCGTCCCACAGCAAAACCCAAGCCATCAACAGTCAAGACCCAAACCAAGACCAAGTCCCATCCACTCAAGACCTAGACACAGACCAGGGGGATTTCACCGTTTCAGGGGGAACTGGGATCCGATCTAGCACTCTTATTAAGTATCAAGTTAAGATTTTATACGAATACAAAAATTACTGCACTTTTGGTCCAGTTTTGAAGTCCACCAACATCTTCTGTTCCTATAAAATTTGCGAAACTCCACTACAAAAATAACCCAACACAATGTAGGCCTATGTGTACTAATATAGAAAAAAAGATTTTCAATATTCGGAGACAGGAATACACCTTTTGAGTACAGACAATCGTGCAATGCGGGATGACATTGAGACATACGGTGTAATGTAAACATGCCAGAAAAAAGTTGAAAACACTAATCTACATACCACGTATGGACCTTCCTACGAGGTGATGGATAGTCTATCAAGAATGACTGAATGAGGGCGGGTTACATCAGTTGCGGAGTCAACAGTTCCGAGTTCGTCAACTTGGCTTTGATTCAGCAGGCTGTGATTGGGCTGCATATGGCGCAACAGGTCGTGGGTTCAAATCCTGCTCGGGGCAAAAGCTGCGTAACAACCTTGGGCAAGTTGTTCACACCTATGTGCCTCTGTCACCGAGCAGTATAACTCGGTACCGGCCAAGGGGCGGTGATGCTCTGCGGCTGGAAATGTAACCACGGGCCTGGCGGAAAGTAATGGCAGTCTAACGCAGGGTGGATGGCTTATAGTCACCTGTGGGCTGACTGCCTGTACACCGGGATCAGCTCCGGGCCCAACGCTCAATAACGAGTATGGGAGAACTTTACCCTTTTTGATTGGGCTGTGCTAAACTGCTATCGCAATAACCATGGCCGTTGTGCGGCATGTTTACACGACTGGAGAATCAAAGACGACCCAAGCTGTGAAAATGGCAGTCGCCAGATGATCCACATTCTCATGACTGCCTGATTACGACAGGGGCGTCTATCCCCACAGAGGCCATGGTGCATCCCCCCAAGATGGCCGGATGGGTTCCCCCCAATTTTTGATTATAATACACCTTAAATGCTGTGCTGACAGATGACATGACCTTCCTCGCCTTTGACAGTCATTTATTCATTTTGAAACTAAAGTCCTATTTCTTATGTATTTTGGAAGCCAAATAATTAACAGATATTATAATGATACACATAATGGCAAACTGATAAACAATGAAACTGAACTGAGTTGAACAGTGCTGTCATATTTAAAATAATCTTTATAATGCATTGCAGGTAAGCAACAATCATTACGAGATTCCATGGCAGTATCTACATACTGCTGAACCGGATGCAATCGATTGGCTTCGAAGGACAAGCACACATTAAGAAGACCACCGGTGTGAACTAGTTGGATGGACTATCGGACGATGTCGCGAACTCGACGTATCTCGCGGTAGATCTCGTCGAAGCTTGGTCGATGCTGTGGTTCCAGTTCCCAGCACCGCATCGCCATGTTGTACAAGGCGTCTGGCATGTCAGTTGGCGGCGGCATGCGATAACCTACCAAGTCAACGCATGTCAACTGTTCTCTTGTTCTAAAAACGAGCCCCGTGCGGGACTGACGGTCGACTCTTCACAACTGACGTCTCTGTCAACTTCAAAGTCACGTGACACAAAAACTAGGACAAATATAAAAAATCTGGCCTGATCAAATTTAGATATTGTGCCCTAGTCTAAGAACCAGTGGTCAGTTGCCAGCTCCTATTGTAAATGACGGAGGAGATAGCTGCTGAAAATTAGCCCCATACGGGACTGACGGTCGACTCCTACTTACTGCCAACTTCAACGTAACGTGACATAAAAACTAGGACAAAAATCAAAAATCTGGCCCCGATAAGCTTTAGGTATTGTGCCCTAATTTAAGAATCCGTCGTCATTTGCCAGTCCCCATTATAAATGGGGGAGGAAACAGCCTTCAAACATGGTCGAATTTCCAACTTTCAAGGGCTCGTGACCTTGACCTTGGATCGGGTCATACTGCATACCGTCACGCATCACTCATCGACCTCTACCTACAGGCGAAATTTCACTGAAATCGAAGAAACGTTTTGTGGACTTCTGGCATCACTGCACAGTAGAAAAACGCGGACAGTTTTAGAATTCATCTTAACCAATGCACAGGTATGTGTGTGTGTGTGCTCTGTACCTCTGCTGTATGTTTGTGTGTTTTTGTTGTGTATGTGTGTTTGCCATTGCTACACTGACCGTGTGAAAATAAACTGTATAAAAAGCTTCATCGGGATGACAGCTAAATATAAACTTGTTACTTTTTACAACCGAAAACCAGCATACTTCTTCAAACAGCGGGCGTAAACAAGTACGTCAGTGGCGACTGACCTCTATCCACACATGCCGATCCTACGTCCACACGCCGCGCGATATTCCACGAACGGCGCATATCTAGCAGTTCCATTTACAGTTCCGTGCCCGCGCTGGCCGATTCACTGGCCAATTGTGGGCTTCTGGGGAGCAAAGTTCACAAAAATGGGATATTCCCTGCCCAGGACGCTGATGAACTGCCTTGCAAAATTTGATGCCGCTAGCTTAATCCTCGGCGGAGAAATCCGTAACTGTACAAACAAACAAACAAACGAAATAAGTACACGATCTATTGACGCCTTGCCTATCGGCACGCGTGGATAATAACTGTGTGCGTGTCTGTTATCACTAGCAGTATTAAGACTATTAAGGTGGCGTGTTTGATGCCGTTGGAAGCTGTTACCTTCGACGACTTTGTCGCTGGCCTGAGCGTTGGTGAGACCGGGGTACGGAGTGCTACCGAACGAGAACACTTCCCACACGAGTATACCAAAGCTCCACACGTCACACGCCGTCGTATACGTACCTGTAGAGTCACGCAGGGCACGCATCGTACCGTTAATGGACGTAGCAGTAGACGTAATAATAATAAAAACTAGAAATGTGGGCAATAAGCTGTGTCCACGGTCCTTCTCGCCTATAATCACAAGACCGGCTACGTGTGACTCGCATGACAACCCTCAGCCATGAATGCCACTGAAGCGATGCGCGGCTGAGTTATTGCGATTTTACTGATTCCCCCCCCAGAGGGGGGGGAGCAATCCGGTCTTAGGGGTGGTAGAAACTGTACCAAAATTTTCGTGGACATAGACCCATCATTGGTCCTACACGCTATTAAATGGACTTAAGAAATATTGCTTCGTTTCCAAAAATGTTTAAAAAAATCGAGTCCAAATTTCGAGGTTTTTGACCCCTGCAAATATTAGGGGAGGGTTGGGTGAATTCTCGCGGTGCGTTATCGAGTTCGACCTAGGCCCAAACATGTGGTAGAACTTTTATGACGCTCTTCTTAGTAGTCTCAAAGATTAGAGGTGGGTTTTTTAAAAGTTTACGCTAAAAAAGGACAGCAGCAAAACCTAAGGCAGCCCGACTACTAGTGTACGTTGGGCGGCCTAATCAAGTAAAGTAAAGTATGAGGTACTTGTACAGCGCGTTCTTACGGCCTAAACAGTCACAAAGCGCTACAGAATGGCACGTGTTAACGGGATCACACAGTTTTACCTGCCACCCACACGATCATCCTGACTTTACACCATAAGCATTCACCAGATGGCACCACCCGAACGAGCGGCACACATCTGATATAGCTTACTACTCAATTTGTCAACCTCAGAAGGATGAAAGGCTGAGTTGGCCTAGTTGGCTGACCTATAACAGATTGCTTACCCACATAAGTGGTCACCCGTCAGCAGCAGGTCGAGCGCCGGGATAGGGAAAGTTCGCCGGTCACAGACAAACGTTCTAACCACTGTGCAACACGACTAGAAGGGCTCAATAGAGCGCATACACACACCGACCTTGGCCTTCCAAAATTTAATCACCTCGTCCTCTGTGGCCAAGGGTATGACTGACCAAGTTTGGTGACAATCGGACTTGAATTGCCGCCAGGAAGTTGTTCACAAACATACCTATAAATATACCTATATATCTACCCCTATATATCTAACAAAATACCGACGCCGGCGAAAACATAACCTCCTGCACCTTCGGTGGGGGGAGGTAATAAAACTCAACACCTTCGATTACCAAACGACGCCTACCAGACAGAAGAGCTTCTGGGGCGGTCCATTTGATTGGCAGCTGTCTCTGCTGTCCCTTGCCAATAACGTACTCGCGCTCCTGGCGTGACATTCCAAAGTCGGAAATTTTCACGATCAAATTCTCGCCGATGAGACAGTTGCGGGCCGCCAGATCCCTGCATCGGCACAGAACACTTCACCGACAACCGTTCGACTGCAGAAATGTCTTTCACGTTTGTGTCACGCCGAACAAGTCGACATCTTGGTGAAGGTGACTAATAGAATCACGCTAAACAACACGATAGTAAATATGCACGGAGAGCATCAAACCAGACCGGAAGTAGACGAAAACACCATTTTGCCCATCAC
>Ga0209363_1002195_pt1 | contig 10105 bp, 8 predicted proteins | sample WorMetexBAHAMAS3_FD_187385 | JGI IMG/M metagenome (GOLD analysis project Ga0209363, IMG submission 187385) | Marine gutless worms symbiont microbial communities from Max Planck institute for Marine Microbiology, Germany - Inanidrilus exumae... | ecosystem: Host-associated > Annelida > Digestive... | reverse complement strand
GTTTTTATTGTTTTTGATGAAGTGAAAATAATAATTACTAGGGTAATTTGTATAGAAAAACAAATAGCAGATAAGCGACGCTGCTTCAAATGTATTGTAGTAAATAATGGCAGAGTGTTAAGGTGTTCGTACACTGCATGTGCGTGTGTGCATGATACTTTCTGTTGCCAACTGAACACTTGCTTGTTTTCTACTACTGTAGGCTACGTTGTCTAAACTGTATTGTTGTACGGCGCTGCTGAGCACCTGTTGAGTGGCGCCAGAGCAAGTTATAGTTATCATGATGATGATGATGATGATGGATAATTGCTATGTTTTTCGATCAGCAGATTCATACTGACTTGATTTGATCACAGTGTAACACGGTATAGTGCTTACGTGTCGTAAGGACGACCTGCTAACCCATGGAGAGCAGCAAAATTAGGGGTATCAGAACTCTCAAACCCCTGAACTGATTGCAGGAGGAATTAGTACAGTGTAGAACATTGGAAAATGAAGATTAAATTGGACTTTTTCTGAAAAAAAAAGATTTAAAAGAAGCTTTGCTTTTCCTCCATGTTCACAGTAAATTAAATAAAAATTTTTAACTTTATTGTTGTGCAACATATACTCAGTTAGTTACGTTGCGTCGCTGCGCTGCAGTCATTGGATAGCTCAACAACATGACTGTCTTCCCACTCTAGGCTTGGTCAAGAATATTAAATAACATTGTTATTTAATATTCTTGGGCATGGTCATGTACTACAGATACGGAGTCCGCAAAGAGACATTTCTTTTCCTCGTGCACACTGGTATCTCGGCCACCCAACCCCCAATGGAAAATACCGAAACTCGAAGTTGGCCAGCTTCATTTACATATTACTTATATTCTTTTTCGATTTCATATGCTGTTTGCTGTGATATAGGCCATTTTGTGTTGGCCATATTAGGCCCATCAGGGTTTTGATCACACTCGAAGACAATAGATATTTGTCACAGTGGTTTTGGCTGTCTACACGTCGGGAAGCCGACGTCTGACTTCACGTGGGGAAGCCGTGGATGTGGAGGGGGCAGGTCTGGTACCGTGGGTGGGAAGTTCGATCCCCGCATGCTTCTTTTGGGTTTCACCTAAGAGAAGCATTCTAAAGCCAGGCCAAGTTGCCAACACAGAAAAGATATTATACAACAAGAGTCGTTAGGCACTGATGTGTTATAGGAAGTATTTGAGTCTTCCAACCAGTGCCACAACAGCTACTTCCCTCTTCTCCTTTAACTTCAAGAGACAATTAAAAACATTTTTTTCACAAAGTCGTTCCCGGAACTATAGCTTAATTGTGTACCGTGTCCTATAAGCACTTTTGCTCATGCCACGAATAATAATAATAACTGTAGAACAGCAATTACACAAGATATCACACTGAACTAATAAATAGGTCTTGTAGTGGTCGGTTAGTTCACCCTGTTGTAGGCGATAGCATAATGAGTCCTCCCCTATCATGTACCATTTTGGGTCGTCGCTGAACAAAAAGGCAACGAGGTCGGGAGGTTACCGTATCGTTGGCCATTCTTAACTTGACATAGGCCTACCCGGTAACTAAATCTCCACTCAAGATCTTGTCGTCCCCGATATATCTTATTTTTGTGCTGAAAGGGGACGTTAATCTCCCAACCAACCAACCGTCATAACGTATTTATTTCATCAAAAATTGCCGCCTTCACGGGCATACACAGGTTAATATGCTGAGTGAGAAAAGTGGGCTGAGATAATCAATTATATTGGTGTTTACGAACAATAAGAAACACAAGACTGTTAACTGCCACAATAAACGGTAATTACTCAATGAGTTAGAATATATCACATGAACAGTATATAAGCCTAACCAGACTAAATTGTAGTACTGGAGTTCGGACTTTCCAGTTTTTCCAGACTCGCTTATCATGGACTCGAGACCTGGCTATCCTGAAATCAAGTTCTCGTTCAAGTCGGTGCGTTGTCTGTTCCAGCGTTAGTGGAGCGAGTATTTAGCCATATGCAACCATATAGGTCCAGGCTGTCAGATAAAAACATTTTCGTCGCTGATATTCCCGAAGTGCAACAGTATTTAAAGTGTAATGATGCACGTGCTAGCGCATTAAACGTTGAACTTGTTCTTACGTTAAGATCATGGCTCAATCTTGGACTGGAAAACACATACTCGACAGCAGTCAACTCGGATTCAGACTCAACAGGAATGGATTCCGACAGACGCTGGACTCGTTACAACTTACAAGTCTGAATATAACGGAAGAGAACTTTATTTGTGTTTAATGTGAACAAGTTGAGTAAGTTATATTGAGAAAGTAGGCCTACAGAAGCGCCTTGATGCCTACTTCATAGTGTGTTAGACAAAGCCGGCTCTCAGTCGGTTTTCAAACGCACTTAAAATCCTCGCATTTTCATTCATTTCATTTTCATACACTGAAAGTACACTAGTCTGCTTTCCTGACGTTGAGTGAGCGACCTTGCATGTCATGTAATTTTCTGAATATGTCAGAATGCATCACGAGAACTATATGACATAAATATCAAAACAAAAAGAGGTGACTACTGAACTAACTACAGTCTACAACACAAAAGTAATGCTATTGTATGGTTACTTCATCTTAAGATGTTACTTATTTTCAGTTTTAAAATCAACTCTGGATGCAGCTTGAAAGTTGAATGGTCGAGGTTATTTATTTCCGTCCGGTTGTGACTTGTGATTTGTTGTTGGTGTTGACTTGTTTCGTCTTTGTTGGTAGTAACCACTGTTGTTGAATATTAGTTTTGTCGTACATTTTGCACTGTTAGTGTTTTATCATTTACTGAAATTGTGGAAATTCGTTATGGGAGACTGGAAGCTGAACGCACGGGCTGTGGTTAAACTCTACCGGAAGAACACTACTGCGTTTGTATCTTTGCTTGTTTTAACCGTAAATGTTATTTTCCGTCCCTACGGACTGAAATCAACTGTAATAATTCGCTGTTTTTCGTCCCCGAGGACGGAAATTTATACGCATGTGTATGCTATTTTCCGTCCGCAGGGACGGAAATCTACAGCTAAATTTCGCTATTTTTTTGTCCGCGCTTGTCCTGTTTTGCCCACCAAAACACTATATTTTTTTTATACTACCGCAAAATAAACCCTTTTCTATACCCGGTGGAGTGCCAAACAGTGGGCCAAATAGGATATCGAGGGATGTAAATAACGAGGCATATAGCACTGGAACAGACATGTGTAGTTTAACTGTTTTGCTGTTTTACCATCAATTATGTCCTCAAACGTCGTTTGCATTTTTTATTTATTGTCTCTCTGGATATTTGCACATCTTTCACCATCTTTCACTGGTAGCTAAATGTACGGATGATAACCAGTCTTGTGAGACTACAGACCCCTTTTCTTAATCTCGAGAAATTAATGTCTCGACTTCTGAGAATCAGTGAGCCCATCTGTACTGACTGACATGTAATATTCAAGACAGTCCATGGCAATAAATGTTTTATTTTTGTAAATTTTGTAGATACACAAAGCAGCATGATGAAAGGAACATTCAGTCAGGTAATGGCTATGTTGGATTGTTGTTGTCCTCTTGTTTATTATGTGTGTAATTCATAAATATGGTGCTACTTTAGCACTTACGATAAAGTTTTATAATCAGTATTTTAATTGTGTAGAGGAATTGTATTTGTATCTACTGACAGTGTTGTAGTGTTTCGCAATAATTAGCTGGGAGCTCTGTGATTTAGATTTTTTTGGTCGTAAAACCCTCGCCATTCGACACGATCATAGGAGATCCTTGCACATCCAACCCATCGTTATCATGTCAGAAATTCCCGTAGCTGGAATAGTTGTCATGTTTCTGCAGAACTTTTGAATGTTTTGTCTGAAAGTGGGCCAAGTTACTATTGCCAAGATTTTTAACCCTGACGGCTGTCAGGGTCACTGTATAGCGAAATCAGAATATCGGCCCCGACCCATAAGAAATTCGCGGAAATGGGGGACAAATTTCTTGGGGCTGGTATGCCCCAGGGCCCATGGGGGTGAAATTCTACGGGTCGTCTGTAGGCCACTGTGGGCATTGAATAGGGTGTTTCTTAGGGTTTAAAAAAGAAGGCCGACTCACCGCACTTTGGCATGGGCTGCTGGAAAAGAAGTGACATATTTGGAATTTCTATATTATGGTCCATGTTTGGGGCGGCACTGGACTCTTATGCATGTACTTTTGAGACACTACATACTGTGGAAGGTTTAAGTCATCCTTTCACGAATGAAGCTACAGTTGTCGTATTTAGTACGTTGGTCGCCGTAACACGGTAAGGGTTACATAACCCATAAAATTTTATGCTGCACTCTGTCTTTGAAACCGGTGAAGCTACGCAGTCAAATTTGGTACACCAAATCAACATCATGAGAACTGGCCTAGAGAGTGAGCATGGTCATGGTCACGTGACCATTGACCCTTTAATTTTCATCAAATCGCAAGAATATTTTGCAAGTGATTCAAGATAGGGATATGCTAATAGGATGTAAGTTGTATATGTCAAATTGTGTACAGGAAAGAACCGTTTGAACGATCAGAAGAAAAGGTGCTCTGAAGAAAACCAGTTTGCTTGCACTCAGTGCAAGAAACGTTTTCATAATCGTTTGTGCTTGATGTCACATATGAATATTCATAGCAGTAAGTACAAGTGTACTGAGTGTGGAAAGTGTTTTCAGAACAATAACAATTTAACAACACACAGGCGAATTCATTCCGGTGAGAAACCGTTCGAATGTACCACTTGTGGCAAACGATTTAGACAATCAAGTCATCTTTACAGTCACAGCACAGTTCACTCGAGTGAGAAACCGTTTGAATGTACTGTTTGTGGCAAAAGATTTAGAGAGTCCGGTAGCCTTAAAATGCACAGCAGAATTCATCGAGGCGATAAACCGTTTGAGTGTCTTGTGTGTGGCAGAGCTTTCAATCAGTCGAGCAATCTAGGCACACACATGAAGAGAGTTCACAGTGGAGACAAACCGTACAAGTGTCGCGTGTGTGACAAGGCGCTTAGTCAGTCTGGCGATCTAAGCAGTCACATGAGATTTCACACGGGAGATAAACCATACAAATGTCACGTGTGCAATAAAGCATTTAGTACGTCTCAGAATCTAACATATCACGTGAGAACCCACACGGGCGAGAAACCGTTCGAATGTACTGTTTGTGGCAAACGATTTACACAATCAAGTAATCTTACGAGTCACAGCAAAGTTCATAGTGGAGTGAGACCTTACAAATGTCACGTGTGTGGCAAGGCATTCAGTCGATCTGGAAGTCTAAACGAACACGTTAAAGTACACTCAGACGAGAAACAACACCGGTGTTCACTGTGTGGTAAAAGTTTCAAACATGAGTCTGGTTTGAAGCAACATAAACGAAGTGCACACAATGACTCAGAGCCGTTTCCGTGTCCTGTTTGTGGAACTGTGTTCACTGCGACTGGTGAACTCAAACGTCATGTCCGTTCGCACGTGGGTACAAAGCCTTTTTCGTGTTCACACTGTACGCTCAGCTATGCGTATCGCAGTGTCCTCAAGCAACATCTGCTCACGTCGCACAATGAACATACTCTGTTAATATGTGACATTTGTCTGACGAGATTCAGCGACAGAGCTGACTATGATAGACACGTACTTCGTCATCAAGGTATGAAGCCGTATGTTTGCAGTGAATGTCCAAAGCGTTTCTGGACTGCACGTAGATTGCGCCAACATCAGCTGGTACATTCCGATTTTAAGCAGTTTTGCTGTTTTTTCTGTAGCAAATATTTTAAAAGTAAAGGTAATGTTGTAACGCACTTTAGTAAATGCCGTGAAAGACTGGGCTAAATTGATGTTTTCAAACCGCAGTAATCAGAGGTTTTTATGTCATGTTCATGTCTAGTGAAATTTTCAGACAGAACTGCCACGTCTAGACACAAAAGCGTAATTAGACTGTGGATTGATGTGCACTGAAGCAACGTGTTCGTATTAACACTGACACAAAGCTGTATTTGTGTAAACAATGTTGTTCCAGCTGTGCTGCATTGCATTGTTGACTATTGATATCACGTTGAAGGAACTTGGTTCATGTATGATAACGTTTGGGAGAAATTTATGTACAGTTCTCAGTTTAGTGCACGTGCACTTTCCTCGACTTGCGTCTGTGAAGTCGTAGTCTGTAGTGATCAGCCTAGTATTGCTATACAGCAGGTGAATTGAAATCTTGTCAGATGATATACATTCTGATTTTAAACACGTTTGCTGTGGTTTGTGTTGTGTATATTTTATTGTTAATGTGAATTAGTAATTACGTGAAATTACGGTAATTTTTAGTGATTTTATGAAATCACTCACTTTATGAATTTTCAGTAACATGTTTACTGCAAGTCAAAAAGGAGGTGTGGAATTTTGGCAGTTCTTAAAATTTGCTGTTCAAACTATTAGTCAAAGAAAGTAAAAAATGTGTTAGCTTTTGGCGAAGTTGTTGGTGCTGGCAAGAGTATTAAGTTCTTTTTTGACTCACTGTGTACATGTTTGTATTGTGTACATTTGTCTTGTGTCTAGATGTTCTACCCGGTGGGCCATAATTACCGGAACCCTTTTCTTTTCACTGCTTAACCACTAAATATACTTTATTTCCCTGACTAAAAACCTGAGTTGGAAAATGTAAATAAATAACATATAGGCCTAGTCAAGCCGTTACCTCGGTGGGCGAATATGTTGCTAGAATGGTGGGTGCAACTACAAGTCAAGTGAATGGCTTTCTAGTTGCTGTTATCGGTTGCTTTTAAAGCTACGTGTATTAAATGACTCTTTTCATGAATATGCATGTAACATTATATTTCATCATTGTTCGTGTGACAGCAGTAGGATAGTGCGAGTTTTCGTGAATTCATCGTGTATCGTTTGTACGTACTAAGTAAAGCACATGGTTTGATGTTGTAAACCGCTCGCATTCGCTCACGCCATTTTGTGTTTATAGGCGCACCGCACGCACACAATGCGTGAGATGTGGCCCATCGCTACAGATGGCGCATGTAGCGTGGTGTGTGTGTCTGTCTGTGTGTCGGACATTCTCATGTACTGTGCCAACACGGCTGAGCCAGTGCGCCGTTCGTACAGAAAGAAATATCGGCGCCGAGCCTTGACGCCGTCGAGTTGAAGGCGTCGACGGGGTGGGGAAGGGTATCTGTTATGTGAGACCTGCTCGTAATGCGCGCGCCAACGCTTTCCACAAGAGTCAGTTGGTGACTGGGAATCAGCGCTGTAAGTTCTCTCCCGTGCTTTGATCGACAGCTCAGGTTTGGTGTTGAGAAACGTGCTCCTGTTCTCGAAATGGTTTTCGTTATGCCTGGACTCGACCAGACCTAAGTCATGAGCATGAAAGAATGCTGCTGAAACAAAACGTGAGTTTGCGTGACTAAATCAGTGGGAGTGTAGATCACGTGGTCGACACAAAAGATGGCGGCCGCCGCGATGTTGAATCCCCCAAGAGTACGCTCGGGTTGCGATGTAGATCGCTTGGACCAGTCGCCTGTAGGCCGGCGCCGGCACGCACTGACTGAACACGTGACTGGGTATTGATGATTACGGTGGACAGGGTCATCAGCGCGGCCACGCACGGCGAGACGTCAGACAAGATTGGCAGACAAACAGATAGCTTCATTCTAATGCAGATGATTGCAGACTGCCGCGCGCGCTGACAAGAGACTCACAGACCGACAGCGGTCGAAAGACAATCTCGGCAACACCAACGACTTCTCTCGCTCGATGCAAAACTGTCTCAAGATGTTCCTCGCGATCGTGTTCTTTCTGAATCGCGGAATATTCTGCGGCGGGTCATTTTGTTCATTTTGTCTACTTCTGAAGCGTCTGTAAGCTATGAGGAGTAATAATAATGAGATTAATAACATTAATATCAAAAGTAATAATAATAGTCAGTCAGTATGACAAGAAGCTCAGCTACCGGTATCGAAGAGGCACTGCGCGAGGCGCTGTGTCAGTTAAAATCTTGTCACCGCTTTTAATTCCTATAGCTGTACGAAAAACGTGAAAATGCTTGCAGTAGGTGGTAATGACCTTGAAAGTCATGCACCTTATGACGCTTAATCAAATTTCATTACTTATTTACTTAGTTACATAGTAATTGTGTGTGTCTATGTGAATTGTGAAGTTTTGCTAAATATTATTAGTTTTACCTGTAAGAAGAGTAAAATACATGTAGACTGTAGTATTTTTGTAGTTAACATGACAGCAGTTTGTTATAAATTAGCATTTAACATCATGACGTATAGTGATTCTCATTACATAAATATTGCGAAAAATATATAAAACATTCAAGAATAAAAACATAAAACATGTTTTTATTGAAAAAAAAACATTAAACATGTTTTTACAACCGCGCCTCTATTCGATAGGCCATATATCACTTTCTCTTTGTCGTCTGTAGTAACAACAATTCTATACATACCGTTTCCGAGATACTGCCATATATACGGCGTTCGTGACAGCCTCTGACCTTGAGAAGTCCTTTAGTTTCGATTAAAAGGAAGCCGAAATTACAAGCCACGCGCGTTTTCCGATTCATGTGTAAACATATCGTAGTTGATACGTTGTATTTCCCGAGGTAGGCCTATAGGAGTTAGCGGTGCAGAGATACATGTAGCTGCGGCCACATGGAAGATGCAGACGGTCGAACACTTAAGGGCGACAAGAGAGGTCCTACGAGCGGGGTTGAACTGAGATACAGTTATACGGATAACGTGAAGGCTGAATGGCTGTAAAAACTTTTCGTGTCTGGCTCTTATTGGCAGATCTAAGCAGTGCCGTCAACGTGTTGACAACATTGACGGTCAGCGATTCAGCCGGTGCGGATACATTAGCTTGGCTACAGCCGGAGTTTTTCACCAAGGTTAAATATTGAGTATTTCCAATAAATAAGAATAATAAATAAATAAATTAGACTAAGTAATAAATTAAAGGACGCGTCCCTATCATACTGTGGTTGAAGTCCGACCTATTTGGCACTTAGTATCACGATAGGCTATACTGCACTAATTTGAATCAGTATGACGACTAGACCTAATTCGCGTTAAAACGCAGCTTGTCGATAGAACGGTCATTCGTGAAACAGGTGTCAACTTGTCATGTAATCATTCACTGACCAACTTTTAACGGACAGTTTTTCAATCCGGGAATTGACAGAACTGGACGCCGACAATCCGGGATTATACGGGATTGAAGAATGAAGCCGGCATTCCGGACTGCAAGCTTCAGATGTAGGCTTCACATCATCAATCATTGATCAGCATCGTCATCATCATCATCCAATCCAGCAATCATATATCTGGAATCGGTGGCACTTCAAATTTCGTTTGTTGACTCATAGTGAGGAGTTGATTTTATGCTGTTTGAAAAACATTTGTAACTCCCATACCTCGAGAAATGGAGTATGTACAGTATTATCTACGATATCCAGTACATTTGTACGAATTATATATGATATATCTTTACACATGAGTCGGAAAACGCGCATGTGGCGTGGCTTGTAGTTTAAAACGTCTTTCCGAAAATGAAGGACTTTTATTATAGGTCACACACATCAGACATTCGCGTACGCTGTAAATGTGGTAATAGGCCTATATCTCTGAAACGGTACAATATGGAGTCGTTGGAAGTGATATATGGCCCATCGAATAGTGGCAATTACAATGACCTTGAGTGACCTTCAAGGTCATTCACCTGCTGCAAGCCTTTTCGCGTGATTTTTCGTACATCTATGCGGTAGTTGACAAGATTTCAACTCACTTGGCGAAGTTGGCGAGTCGCGCGGTCCCTCTGCCGAGATGAGTGAACGAATAGACAAACAAATAGACAGACAGACACGCTTATCGCAATACTTCGCCCACTTACCGGGTTGAAGTAAACATCTGAAGACCCACTTCTTTCAATGTTTCTTCTCTCAACGTGATCTGTTACAGTTTCCTTGTAGGACGTTTTGAATTTACAGCACGTTAAACTTGTCGTTTTAACCGCAACAGCAGTAGAAACAACCACAACAACAATAACAACCACAACAATAA